>Ga0163144_10009388_pt1 | contig 21015 bp, 14 predicted proteins | sample OliLak19BULKMAT1_FD_123175 | JGI IMG/M metagenome (GOLD analysis project Ga0163144, IMG submission 123175) | Freshwater microbial mat bacterial communities from Lake Vanda, McMurdo Dry Valleys, Antarctica - Oligotrophic Lake LV.19.BULKMAT1 | ecosystem: Environmental > Aquatic > Freshwater >... | reverse complement strand
CGACATCACCGCCAACATGGGAACCGCCGTCGCCCCCTGGACCAACGGCGACGTCACCGGCGACGGATTCGTCAGCAGTCTCGACTACGACGTCTGGCTGCGGCAGCTTTACCTGCAACTGAAGTGGGTGGGGTAAGCTCTGTTTCCCACTGGCGGCGAGTTGGGCTTCGACGCCCCCACGAATGCGCCGGCGCAGCCGCGGGAAGCCGTGGAGAACGTTTCACCGCGCGCAATGGCTTCCTGGCTCCGCCCTCGGTTCAAGAACCGAGGCCACCCGCGTAGTCGCTCAAACTGCCGCTCTCGTCGCCAGCGACGAAGCGACGACGTCGATCGTGCCTGCGTCGTCGTTCGCGTCGCTGCGCCTCCCCCGGGGCGCCTTCCTGTCGCTCCCCTCGGCGACGTCGCGCTCATCCGTTGCAACCAACGCCTCTCGCCATCAACTCGACGCGATCCCGCAACCGATTCGCGAAGCCGCCTTCGCCGCGTCCGCGCAGAATCAACAGTTTTCATTCGAGATCGATTTGCCGAAGGTCAATCGCCTCAAGTCGCCTCTCGCCGCTTCGCCCGACGACGCGTCCTCCCTTGCCGACGAAGCGTTTGGAACAGACTTCGACGGCCTAACGCTTGCCGGCGTTCGTTAGGCTCACGTCTCTCTAGCGCGCGATCAGCTTGGCGCCTTGGCGTGAGCGTTTCTCCTCCACCCTCTTCTCTGCGCCTCCGCGCCGGTTGCCAGTGGGACATGGTCCCCCACGACCTGCAGGCCAAGAGCACGGCTTATCGCTATTTCATTCGGTGGTCCGACGACGGCACGTGGCAGCGGATTCTCGATGCGCTCCGCACTCAAATCCGCGTCGCGGCGGGCAAGGAACCGACGCCCAGCGCGGCCTGATCGACAGCCAGACGGTGAAGACCACCGAGGTCGGCGGGCCGGAGCGGGGCTACGACGGCGGCAAGAAGATCAGAAGTGGCTGGTCGCAGAGCGACCGACGTGGCGGATCGAAGTGAAGCTGCGCCCCGAAGGAACGAAGGGGTTTGTGCCGCTGAAGAAACGCTGGGTCGTGGAGCGTACCAACGCCTGGAACGGACGCTGTCGGCGGCACAGCAAAGACTACGAGCGCAAGCCCGAGTCGAGCGCCGCCATGATTCGCCTCAGTAACGTTCATCTCATGCTCCGGCGACTCGCGCCGCCCATCGAACGAATTTTCGGCTATCGATCCCAAGTCGCGTGAAAACCCCAAAAAAACCGCTGAATCATTTTGGGATAGACTCTGAAATCACTGAAGAACCTGTTTATAAACAGCCGGCGGACTGACCAACGGCTCGCCCACGACTTCCCAGCCCACATCCGTCCGGCGGCGGAAGAAGCAGCTCTCGAAGCCTTCGTGACACGCCGCCCCGGTTTGATCGACCTTGAGCAGCACGGCGTCGCCGTCGCAGTCGACGTACGCTTCGCGCACCTGCTGGACGTGGCCGCTCTCTTCGCCCTTTCGCCAGAGCCGACCGCGGCTGCGACTGAAGTAGCAAGCCCTTCCGGTGGCGACGGTTTCCTCCCAGGCTTCGCGGTTCATGTGGGCGAGCATTAACACCCGCCCCGTCGTGGCGTCTTGGACGACAGCCGTGACGAGACCGTCGGGAGTTTTGAAGTTAGGAAGTTCAGCCGCCACGGCATGCTCATGATGAAAGGAATCGACCGACTTGGGTGCCACTGGCGTGTCGCCAGTGCGAAGTGCCGAGCGAGTACCCACCTCAGCACTGGCGACACGCCAGTGGCGCCCGACGCACGTCACTGTCAGGATACCCGGCGCAACCGGCGTGCGTCTACTCGCCCGGTCCATGCAGAAAGGGACTCCCGTTGCCGTCGGCACGACCCGCGCGGCTGGAAATTCAGGCTCAACATGCGCCTTTGCCGCTCGGCTGCAGCACCCCTCCCGTTCCGCCGATGGAACTAAGTAGGTCCCGCGAACCTCCCCTCACCTGAATCGTCGGAGACGCCCCTTGAACCCCGCCGTCACGATCGTCCTGCCGGTCCACAATGCTCAGCGCACCCTCCGCTCGTCGTTGCTGGGGTTGATGGAATTGGCGGAGACGACGGGCCGCCGGATTCAGGTGGCGGTCGTCGACGACGGCTCGACCGACGCCACCTACGAGATTGCCTGCGAGCTCGCGAGCGAGTTTCCGCAGCTACAAGTCTTGCGTCAGCCATACCAGCGGGGGCTGGGCGCGGCTCTGGAGCAAGTCCGTACTCGATTGGGCGTGACCGACGTCGTCGCCCACAACGGGATCGGTGAGATCGACCACCAGGAACTGGCGCTCCTCCTGAACGCCGGAACCGAACGCCGCGACGCCCCCCACGCCAACGCTGCAGCGATGGCAGGCGAGGGGCGCGGCGCCCGTCGCGCCGGTTCGCCACCTGCTTTAGCCGCTCGACTAGTTGAGGCCCACCGCAGCGGCGGCGCCTTTCGCTGGCTGCGGATCGACGAGCCCGCCCCCTCCCGTCGCAAGCGTTCGACGACGCCGGTCCTCGGCGCCGCCCTCGACGGGTTGATGCCCTCGATGAGCAGCTTCGGCAGTCCCCTGGCAGGCGGGAAATAGTCGCTTCCGGGGCCTCGAAAATCGTCTCCTCCCACGCTACGAATTGTCCACAAGCTTTGTCGGGCTAGCGGCAGTTTAATTCGCTAAAATCGCTGCTTTCCGCTTTCATGCGGCGGAAAAAACCGATCGCATCGTCCTCAAGCACTTGCACGGACAGCTGCTGCCAAGCGAGCTGCAGTCGCGGCGCCGATTGCGAGTAACCGCTACTTGTTTCCCCTTCCAGGCACGCCTACGATAAGGGTGCTTCGAGGGGAGTCGTGCCGGCCAGCTGACTCCTCTCAATTGACGGTCGCCAGGGCAAGAACCTTTCTCGGTCGGTAGGTTTGGCGGCAGTCCCAACAGGCGTCTCGCATCGCAATGATCGCGGCGAGTCAGCATCTTATCGTTATGCCGACTACCAGCTTTCCTGATCCCCTTCGTCGCGGCGTCGTTGCGCTTGGATGCGCGTGGGCGACCCCGCTGCGAGCGATCGCGTGAGCCCCCAGGACACCACTTCGGAACACTCGTCGGCTTTTCTCTGCCGGCGAGAGGAGGCGCCCCAGCGATGAGTACCGTGGAATACAACTTTAATCTTGGCAATTTCCACTCCCCGACGCCTGCTCCGATCGTCCCGCCGACGGTCGGAACTCGACGCCCCCTCCACCGCATCTGCGATGTGCGGCAAGAGCAAGGCGTTTCAATCCGCTCCGCCGCGCGGCGGCTCGGCGTCTCGATGCAAGAGGTCCGCGAACAGGAGAACCCGACGCATGATCTGTCGCTTTCGCAGCTTGTCCGTTGGCAAGAAGTCCTCGAAGTGCCGCTCGCGGACTTGCTCGTCGACACTTCCGGTCCGCTGTCGGAACCGGTTAACCAACGGGCGCGTATGCTCCGCGTCATGAAGACGGCGAAGGCCTTGGAAGAGTCAGCGACCGACGTCCCGATCCAACGCCTCACCTCGATGCTGATCACTCAACTGGTCGAGGTGATGCCGGAACTGAAAGAAGTTTCGGCGTGGCACTCGGTCGGCCAGCGTCGCACCCAAGATGAAATGGGCCGGATTATTGAAAGGACGATCCCCGATAGCTTTTTCGGGGACTCGAGTTACTGACCCAGCAACAAATCGCAGCCGCGGAGACGCGAATTGAGATCGAGGAGCCGGGGGCAGTCCGTTCGCGATGAGCGTTCGCGGCCGGCCCTCCTCGACGACAAACGCGCCTCCGCGGCTTTTTGGGACGTATGGTCCTCTTTTCGGCTTCTGAGCCGGCAACTACGTCCGGCGCCAGCTGCAGCCGCGGCGGCTCTTCGCCGCCCATCTCCTGTGGATGCACCGTCAGCCTCCGACCCGATCGGTGGCATTCTACCCGGCGGCGTGCTTTAATAGGTCCGGTTCGGCTTTGCCGAGCTAAGCCTTTTCAGGCGTGGCAACGCTGGTCCCGAGCCAGTAGATCGCAGCGGCGTCGCTTCGACGCCGAAAAGACTGCCGCTTATCCGGGACGGATAACCAATCGACGCCTCCTCCTCAAACGCCTGATCTCGCTGCGCATCAGCCTGGAGTTCCTTCATGAGTCCTCGTTTTCAACTCAATGAGCAGAAACGTCTTGTGATCTACCGCGGACGCCGCCTTCGCTGCGAATCGTTGGAGCCGCGCATGCTGCTCGCGGGCGACACCTATCTCATCAATTATCAGTTTGACGAAGCGCCCACGCCGACGCGTTACTTGCGCGACGTGGGCGCTGTCTTTGGGGACCGCGGCAACGGCCTCAGCTACGGCTGGTCGAGCGACCACACCGACGTCTCGCGCGACCGCAGCGTGAACCCCGATCAGCGACTCGACACGCTGATTCACTTCCATCAGGGACAGACCTGGGAGCTTGCCCTTCCCAATGGTCTTTACGAAGTCACGACTGTAATCGGCGATCCCTCCAACGGCAGTTCCCATACGCTCAATGTCGAAGGGACCAATTATTGGAACAACGTATCGCTGGTTCCTAATGAGTTCCGAGAAATGACGATGCAGATCGTCGTCGCCGACGGTCGGCTGACGCTTGATCAGGGGGCGGCCGTCGACAAGGCGACTCGCATCAATTTCATTCGCGTGGTGAGCCTGCCGAGCGGGCCAAACGCATCTCCGAGCGCCCCGACCGTCACGGAACCGGCGGTTGACGGGCAAGTCTCCAATCCGGGCGACGTCCACATGGAGGCCATCGACTTCGTCGACGGCGACGGCAATGCGCACAAGTCGACGGATTGGGAAATCTCGACCGTCGGCGGCGGTGCCCAGGTCGTGTGGCAAACTCTCGGCATCACAGGAGTCGAACGACTCCACACGCATCTGGGGGACGGAACCTTTCTGAACTCACATGCCGGACGCACGGATCTAATGCCCGACACCGACTACAGCTTGCGCGTTCGCTTTCGCGACGACGCCGGCTCGGTCAGTTCGTACGCTGTGCGGACGTTTCACACGGGGCCGGCGTCGGCGACGTTTCCGATGGAGATTTCCGATGTGGCGGCGAGCCCGGCGCCGAAGTGGACGGACGCCGAATCGCCAGCCAATATCGTGCTTCCGTCCGCTGCGCCGAACCAATCCGAATTTCGCTTGGAAGCCGCTAACGGCAGCTTGCTCCTCGAGATCGCCGGCCTCAACGGCATCTCGAATGACATTACCAATCCGGCAGGCCTCGGAGTACACGCCGAGGTCCGCGTCGTCATTGTCGCCGGTTCCGCTGGGTTGCAACTCGATCCCACAAACCTTGCCGTGAGCGATGATCACGGCGGGCAGCATGAGATCTTTCTGCCGGCCATCTCGCTCGGGCCTCAGCAGCGACTCGACCTGTGGGTCGCCGACGACGGCTCAACATACTTCGGCACGGCTGCTCAAACGTCGCCCAATTTCTCGACGTTGGCCAGGGCCAGCGAAGAGTCAGTCAACGTTCCGTTTACCGCGCTAGCGCCAGGGTATGAGATCGATGTCGTCGCCACAGGCATGCAGTTGCCGACGAATATCGCCTTCGTGCCGAATCCAGGACCGCTGCCGAGTGATCCTTATTTCTACGTCACTGAACTGTACGGGGTGATCAAGGTAGTATCGCGCGACTTCACCGCCAGCAACTACGCGACAGGCCTCTTGAACTTCAATCCTACGGGGAGTTTTCCCGGCTCCGGCGAGCAAGGGCTGACCGGTCTTGTGGTCGACCCAATCACCGGCGACGTTTTCGCCACTCGCGTTACCGCCACGAATCCCGCCAATCCGAACGGCGCTCATCACCCGCAAGTGGTGAGGTTCACCAGCAACGACGGCGGACGTACGGCCGCTAGCGTCACGGTGATCCGCGACATGATCGGCGAGAGTCAGGGACAATCGCATCAGATCTCGAATTTGACCATTGGCCCCGACGGCAAGTTGTACGTCCACAATGGCGACGGCTTCGATGCGGCCACCGCTCAGAATCTCGATTCTTACCGCGGCAAAGTGCTGCGCATGAATCTCGACGGTTCCGCGCCGACCGACAATCCGTTTTACAGCGCCGCGAACGGCATCAACGCTCGGGACTACGTCTTCGCCTACGGCCTGCGCAATCCGTTTGGCGGCGCCTGGCGCGGAGCGGATGGCCAGCACTATGAGGTCGAGAACGGCCCAAGCGTCGATCGATTCGCTAAGATCACTCGCGGCACAAATTACGGCTGGAACGGCACCGACGCCTCGATGTCGATCAATGCGATCTACACCTGGAACCCCGCACACGCCCCCGTGAACATTACGTTCGTGCAGCCTGAGACCTTCTCCGGCAGCCAGTTCCCGCCGTCGATGCAAGACCGAGCGTTCGTCGCGGAATCGGGACCGACCTACGCGCTCGGGCCGCAATCGCTCGGCAAGAAGATCGTTCAGTTTCAATTAGACGCCAACGGCAACCGCATCGGCGGTCCGACGACCATCGTGAACTATACTGGCGCTGGCCGCGGCACCGTCGTCGGCTTGGCGGCGGGACCGGATGGTCTCTACTTCACTGAACTCTACAAGGATCTGAATGCGGCGACGCCAATCGACGCCGGCGCGCGCGTCTTCCGCCTCCGCTACGTTGGCGGCGCGGCTGGCGATTACGACTTCAACGGCGTCGCGGATGGCGCCGACTTTCTGAAGTGGCAGCGAACGCTCGGGGCGACCGCCGATCTTTCTGCCGATGGCGATCGGAGCCGTCTGGTGGACGAAGGCGACCTGGCGATTTGGCAGGAAGCGTTTGGCGCCGGAACGCCGCTCGCGATATCCGTTGCCGCTGCTGAAATGTCGCATGAGTTGCACTCGATCGTCGCCCCGCCGACTGTAGCGACGGAGGTGATTGACGATGCCGCATTCAATCGGGCGTTGGAATCAATGGAATATGGCAGCCTCGGCGCCGCCGAAACTCCAGAACGCGGCCACTCGACTTCTTCACGAGCTGCACAACCAGACCACGCGGCAAAAGTTCGACGTGATCGAACTGATCGACCAAGCGGCATTCGCGTCACTGTGGGCGACTTAGCTTGGCAAGCGCTTGCGTGCGACGATCGCTCAGAGACGTTATCCGGCGAGTTGAGCCTAGGGAAACGTCGAATCCTGAAGAGTAGGGACATTGTCGACAACGCCAATCGGACGGCCTTCGAGGAATTGGACCATTCATTGACGTGGAACGACGATTTCGCTGGCCCAAGCTACTAATGTTTAGTCCGAGAATGGCCCCGAATTAATTTGCACCGCCGGCGTCGGCCTCTACAATCGAGTCGCTAAGCAACCGGCTCGGCGCAGCTCTTGGGCAGGATCGATTGGCTATCGTCCCGCTCTTGATGCGGCGTCGATTGGCGTTCTGACTCTCGCGGCGCCGGAGAAGCGATGGCAATGGAGCGAATGTATGCGTGGATTACCGATGAAGGCCTTCTTCTGCTTCCTAATAGCCTTATGTCTTCCATTCAGCTTCGCCTGTGGCGACGACTTGGAGACGAGCATTCAAGCCTTGCTGGCCATCGGCGAACAAGGCGCAGGGCACGACCAAGCGGCGCCCGCTCTGCGCTCACTCGCCCAACAGCCCGCAACGGCGTTGCTCCCGCTGCTGCATGGCATGGATCAGGCCAATCCGCTAGCAGCGAACTGGTTCCGCGGCGCCTTTGAGTCGATTGCCGACCGTCATCTGAAGAGCGGATCGCTCGCACTACAACCTGAGTTGGAGGAGTTCGCACTCGATCGATCGCATATTCCGGAAGCGCGTCAGTTGGCCTTCGACTGGTTAGTGAAGGTCGATTCCACGGCCGCCGATCGATTGGTTCCAGGGATGATCGACGATCCAAGCACCGAGTTCCGCCGCGCGGGGGTGCAGCGTTTGCTCGACGAGGCCACGAAGGCGAAAGAATCGCAGGACGCCGATGCCAGTAAGCGGCTCTATGGGCAAGCCTTTCGCGCAGCTCTCGACCCCGATCAACTTGATCTCGCGTTCGATAAACTGACCGAACTGGGCGAACGGCCTGATCTCAAGAAGCAGTTGGGACTGCTCAGCAGTTGGTGGCTGATTGGTCCCTTCGATCACCGCGGCGGGATTGGCTTCAACGCCGCGTACCTGCCCGAAACCGAAATCGAACTGCAGAAGAAGTACGCCGGAACCGAGGGTGAAGTCTCGTGGGCGGAGAAATCGACCGATCACCGGCACGCCCTGCTCGACTTGAACAATCTCCTCGGCCCGCACAAGGGAGCCGTGGTGTACGCCTACCAAGAGTTTGAGTCTGATCGCGATCAACCGGTCGAGATTCGGCTCGGCACGCCCAACGGCTGGAAGCTGTGGGTCAACAGCGAGCCGGCGTTCGCCCACGAGGAATATCATCAGACGTCCCGCTTGGACCAGTACCGTACTCCCGTGACGCTCAAGGCGGGAACGAATCGAATCTTGCTGAAGCTTTGCCAAAACGAGCAGACGCAAGACTGGGCTCAACGCTTTGAATTTCAGATTCGCGTCTGCGACGAGTCAGGGACGGCCGTGTTGCCAGTCGCTCCCCCGGCAAGCGACGCGGCGAAGGTTACGCAGAAGTGAATCGCCGTGCCGGCGCGTGGCGCCATTTTTCCGACGAACGACGGACGACTGAGTTTTTGCAGGAATGGATTTGAAGGAACACAGATGAGAGCTACAGCATTGATTCTCTGCGTGGTCGTCCTGACGCAAACCGCCCGCGCCGAAGACTGGCGGCAGTTCCGCGGCAACGACAGTTCCGGCGTCAGCGCCGAAACGAATCTGCCGACGAAGCTCGACGACGCGAAAGCGATCCAGTGGAAAGCCGATCTTCCGGGCCGCGGGCTGTCGGGCCCCGTCGTCGTGGGCGACCGCATCTTTCTCACCGCCAGCAGCGGCTATCGCGACGATCAGCTCCATGTCCTGTGCTTCTCCGCAACCACGGGCGAACAGCTGTGGGATCGTCAGTTCAAAGCGACGGGGCGGACCATCTGCCATGATTCGATGTGCATGGCAACGCCGCAGGCCTGCAGCGACGGCGAGCGCATTTACGCCTACTACTCCTGCAATGACGTCCTCTGCCTCGACTTCGACGGGAACCTCATCTGGTATCGCGGCCTGGGGTACGACTTCCCCAACGCCAGCAGTTCGCTCGGGATGTCATCGTCGCCGGTGGTCGCCGACGGCGCGTTGGTGCTGCAACTCGACACGGAAAGCGAATCGTTCGCGACGGGTCTCGACACTCTCACGGGGAAGACGCTCTGGAAACTCGATCGGGAGAAAGGCGCCATCTATGCGTCGCCGACGCTGTTTCACACGCCCGGAAGCGAGGCGCCTGAGGTGATTCTGCAGTCGAATGAATCATTGCTGTCGATCGAACCGCGCACTGGCAAGACTCGCTGGGAGGTCGAACAGTCTTGCGGCTCCGTCTCGTCGTCGACGGTCGCTGGCGACCTGCTGGTGGCGCCACTGAAAGAGCTGACGCTGCTTCGTCCCGTCGACGCGTCAACGACGCCGGAAATCGTCTGGAGCAACTCGAAACTCTCTCCTGACACGCCCACGCCGGTCGTCTACCAAGATCGCGTTTACGTCTTAAAAGACTCCATCCTCTCGTGCGCCGACCTCGCGACCGGCGAGCCCGACTGGCAGATGCGTTTGAAATGCAAGCAGGCCTACGCCTCGCCGCTCGCAGGCAACGGGCATCTCTACCTGGCTGATGAGAACGGCGTACTCCAAACGATCGAGTTAGGGGGTGAGAAGGGCAAGTTGGCCAGCCGCTTGGAATTGGGCGAAGCGATCATGTGTACGCCGGCGCTGGCGGGAGGCGCTTTCTATGTGCGTAGCGATAAACACCTCTGGAAGTTCGCTGTGCCGAACTGAGAATTAAATTCGGTTCGCCAATCGCAGCGATCATCGTGGTTCGGCTGGCCAGGGCTTCTCGTACCGCAGGCGATTGACGTCCGCGGTAGATTGCCCCGCGACCCGCGAGTTCTGCTAAGATAGAGGCGTAGTCGCGTCGCCGAACCGGCGAGCACCCCATCGATGGCTGAGGCGGCCACTCTAACTCTACGAGGAGTTTCGCATGAACGCCTGGAATGCCTTGCGATGTCGGCTGGCATTGGCCGCAACGATTGCTTGCAGTTGTTGGGTGAGTGACTCGTATGCCGATGACCTGCCGATTGACGACCTACCGGCTCCCGCCGAGAAAGTCGCCCCCGTGAAGGTGGGCGAATTCTCCGCCGAGCGATTGAAGGTTTACTCCACCGCGGATGGGTTGCCGGATAACGACGTCAACGCCATTGCGCGCACCCAACAGGGAGCGGTGTTTGCGGGAACCTCCAAGGGCGTGGCGCGATGGAACGGCCAGCGGTGGGAGCCGTGCTTTGATCGGCAGGGAAGAGTGCTGGCGATCCTACCGCAGGGCGACTTGTTGTTGGTTGCGTTCGAAGACGAACTCGTCCAGTGCCAACCAGCGACGGGGGAAGTCGCTCCCATGGCGCCTCTACCGCCGAAGTTCGCTGACGCGACACGCGCGTCGCTGGCAGTCGCCGGGGAAACCATTTATTTGGGCGGGGACGCGGGACTGTTCGCAATTGAAGAGGGGCAGTTCGCGCCGGTCGAGGGATTTCAGGAACTTGTCGAAGGCGACCAGAGCGTGCGGCAATTGGCAACGGGAGCCGACGGCGAATTGGCCGTGGCTGCGGCGGAAGGACTTTTCGTTCGGTCAGCATCTGGCGCATGGCGAACGGTGAAGGCCCGCTCAGGCAAACGGAGCTGGTATCCGCACGACGTGCGGGCCGTCGCGTTCGATCGCGCCGGGCGGCTCTGGTTTGGCAGCGTGCAGGGAGTCGGTTGTCGCGAAGGTGACCAGTGGTCGCTCTACACCGGCGAGGAGGGGCTTCCCTACGACGACTTCACCACCTGCGCTGCGGGCGAGGAAGGCGTCGTCTGGTTCGGCACGAAAATTGGCGCTATTCGATTCGACGGCACGACGTGGAGTTATCGCCAGGGCCGGCGCTGGGCGCCCGATGACGTCATCAACGCGATGGCGATCGAAGAGAACGGCAGCGCCTGGATCGCGACCAGCCAAGGCGTCGGACTGATCGAACGCCAGCCGACGACGCTCGCTCAGAAGGCCGCCTTCTTTGAAGAAGAAATCGATCGCCATCATCGCCGCACGCCGTTCGGTTTTGTGAACGCCGTCGGCGCCACGACGCCGGGCTCGAAGGAAGAGGTGCAGCAGTACGACAGCGACAATGACGGCCTCTGGACTGCGATGTACGGCGCTGGCCAATGTTTTTCCTACGGAGCCACCAAAGATCCGGCGGCAAAGCGACGGGCGACCGCGGCCTTCGAGGCGCTCAAGTTTTTAAGCGACGTCACCCAAGGAGGATCGCATCCGGCTCCCAAAGGTTTTCCCGCACGTTCCATACGCCCAGTCTCCGGCGCCGATCCCAATGATTATGACAACCTGGAGCGAGATCGCTCGGTGCGGGCGACCGAGGATGCTCACTGGAAAGAGATTTCGCCGCGGTGGCCCACAAGCGCCGACGGGCAGTGGTATTGGAAGTGCGACACCAGCTCCGACGAACTCGACGGGCACTACTTTCTCTACGCGAATTACTACGACCTCGTCGCCGAGACGCCCGAAGAGAAAGAGCGCGTGCGGCAAGTCGTCTACGACATGACGACGCATTTGATTGAGCACGACTATCAACTGGTCGATCACGACGGCCAGCCGACGCGGTGGGGGCGCTACAACCGCGAAACGCTCGACCACGGCAACCTGATCGCGGGCCGCGGGCTCAATTCGCTCAGCATTCTCTCGTATCTCAAAACCGCCGAGCACATCACCGGCGATCCAAAGTTTCGGGAGCACCACGACAAGCTGGTGAAGGAAGAGTCCTACGCCGCCAACACGTTCAACCCCAAATGGTCGCTCGGCTACGGGACCGGCAACCAGTCGGACGACGAGATGGCGTTCATGTGTTACTACAATCTGCTGCGGTACGAAACCGATCCGGCCGTCCGAAAATTCTACGAGTATTCGCTGTCGTGGTACTGGTCGCTGGAGCGGCCGGAATGCAATCCGCTCTTTAACTTTGTGTTTGCCGCCGTGTGGGACGGCACGATCGGTTATCCCGTGCGAGCCGTGCCGCAGCACGCCCTCGACGACGCGGTCGATACGCTCAAACGCTTCCCGCTCGACCGGTTCAACTGGGCGCACAAGAACAGCCATCGGCTCGACGTCGTCCCGTTACGCGACCTCTGGTTTCAAAACACGGGCCATCGCATCGACGGTAAAGTGATTCCGGTCGATGAGCGGCACTTCGAATTCTGGAACCATAATCCTTGGCGGTTAGACGTTGGCGGCAGCGGCAGCGAGTTGGCCGACGGAGCAGCGTTTCTGCTGCCGTACTATCTTGGCCGCTACCATGGCTTCATCGAGGAATAAGCCTGGCAACAACGCAGGCATCGCCAGCACGCCGCTCTCGCGTTGCCGGAGGCGCGTGCGACCATTTATTGACGTTCAGAAATCCAAACACACATGAAAGCCACCGGCTCTGCCGGTGGACGCAGCAAACCCCGGCCAACCAGCACTTCGTCCACCGGCGGAGCCGATGGCTTCTATTAGTACGGGTTCAATTTGTTTTCTGAACCTCAATAGCCAGCAGACCGGTTACGGCAAGTTAGACGGTAAATGACAGGAAACTGCGGCAGAGAAGTAAACGCGACTCCACGCGGCTACCCTGACTGCGGACCGGGTTTAATCCTTTTTTTGCTGGCCAAAGGCAAAGCCCGCCTGCTATTTTAGGTGGATCATCCCGTACGCATAGGAAGGGATGATCCTCGCGATGGCGCGGCGAAGCTTCCATCCCAGTCCTCTGACGGAAGACGGGCCTTTGTTCGACAATCTTCTTAACGGCGTCAGAAATCTCTCCGACCACTGGGCGGTCGTCATCGGCATCAGCCTGGTCTTCTTCGTCGTCCAGATGATCTTGAGCATGAAGCTCTTCGCGCAAGCGTGGGAGCAGAATCGCTTGCTCCGTCAGCTTCGTCGCGAATTCGACCATGGCGAGACGGGTCGACCTCCACTAGGAGATTCCCTCGACGATTTTCCTTGGCTTGAGTGGGTGCTGACCGCCTTCCCCGCCGGCGAGAAACGGCGACCAGCCCCCTTCACGCGCGAGACGGTCCTCCATGAATTAGACACGCGGATCGCCAGCGATTGGTCCTACTTGTTGCTGCAACGCATGGGCGTGATGGCGCCGCTGCTGGGCGTGGTCCTCACTGTGATCGGCTTCTACTGGTTGAAGATCGATGGAACTGGGGAGCAATCGCTGCAAACCATTCTGGTTTCGGTCACTCCGCTGGTTAGCGGCGTCGGCGCGGGTGCGGTCCTGGCGCTGCTCAATCAATTTTTACTACAAGCCGTCGGCGGCCGCTTCGAGCGACTCCGCATGTCGGCCCGGACATGGTTCGACGCAGCGATCTGGCCTCATGCGGCCCACGAATCGCCCGCCGAGGCGACCGTCGGCTCCATCGAGACGTTCGCGAGCATCTTGGTCGGCGCCGCGCATCGACACGCGGAGAGTTCGGACCAGATCAAGGCGTCGACCGCCTCGTTGAAACAGGCAGCCTCCCAGTTTGAGCGAATCGTCGGCTCCGTACACAACGAGATCAAAGAGATGCCGGCAGCGCTGGCCGTCATCCGCGACGCCACCGCAGCGTCGGCGCAAGCGCTGCAGGATCTGATTCCCGCCGGGGCTCGCGCGGTCGCCAATCTCGACGTGTCGGTCGCCGCCTTCCGCACGACCATCGATCAGGAGTTTATCGAGGCCGCTAAGATTCATCACGACGCGAGCAAATCGCTTGGCGCCTCGGCGGCTCGGCTGCAATCCACCACCGACGCGCTCAATTCGAGGAACGATGAGTTGAACCGATTGGCGGCGGGGACGGTCACGGCTCTTGTCGGAATCGGCGAGTCGTTGGCTGCCTCCGCGACGGCGCTCACGGCTGCCGGCGACCGCGCACAGCACGCCATGGAGAGCGATTTCGGCCCTTCGCACGCCAAGCTGAATGACGCGGTACTCGCCTTCGCTCAGTCGGCCGACAAACTCGCCCGGTTTATTGAGCACGGAATTCATCCCGCCACTCAAGATCTGGCCGCCTTGCACGACTCGCTAGCGGGACTGCAGGGAACCATCCAAGCGATTCAGCAGTTCAGCGGCGCCCGCGACGACATCGACAGATTGACCGAAACGCTCGGCCAAGCGGCGACCATCGCCGATGCCATCTCGTCGCTCCCCGAGCAGATGCGCACCATGTTGGAGCAGCGCATTGAACTGAACGGCAATGGCGCCCCAGAGCCAAGCTTGGCTATCGGGATCGGCAAGCGGCCTCGATAGTGCAGCGCCGGAAAGTCCGGAGGGAATTCAATGCATCTTGAACGCGTGACGTCTCGATCCAGCGAAGCTGGCGTAGCAGGCTGGATTGCCAGCAATGACGTTACCCTGTTCACCATGGTGTTGGTCATGGTGATCGCGATCTTCCTGCATTCTAAGTTGAACAAGGGCGTCCTCGAGCAAGAGCGCCTCACGGACCAGAACACGGCCGTCACCGCCACGCTGGCCGCCACGGCGGACGAACTGAACGACGCCCGTGATCTGCTGGAAAAGACGAACGAGCGACTTAGCCTGACGCAAGCAGAGCGCGACGCGCTGCAGCTCCAGCTAGTCGAAAAGCTCACGGCGCTGACGGACCTCAACGCCAAGCTCGACGTGCTGGTGGCTGACAAGGGCGATCTCGCTCGCCAACGCCAAACGTTGTTGACGGAAAAAGAGGCGCTCACGCAGGAGAAGCTGTCGCTCGAAGGCGATCGCGACTCCGCGACCGCGACTAGTGCCACGCTGCGCAGTCGGCTCGACATGCTCGCCACTCAGTTGGCCGAAAAGATCGCCGCCTTGGAAGCCATCGAAGCCCAGCGCGACCGACTGACTAAGCAGGCTGATGAGCTCAGTTCAGTCGTGACGGCTTTGAAGAATCGACTCGAAGAGATGCACGTCGATCTCAAGATGGCCAAAGAGAAGGCCGAAGAGAACGCACTGGAACTTCAAGCCAAAGTCGCCGCGGGCGATAGGCAGGCCGAAGAGTATCTCGCCGACCTGCGACGCGCCGCGGAGATGCTGGAAAGTCTCAAACTCGAGAAGCAGCAACTACAGAGCGAACTAAGCGAAACCGAACGAAAACGCCAAGCCGACTTGCTCGCCGAGGCGGAGAACAATCGCGAATTGGTCGGCCTCAAGGGATCGCTCCGCAAGGTAGCGATCATCGTGGACGCCTCCGGCAGCATGAGACAAACCGGAACCGGCGGCGCGGATCGTTGGGCCGAAGCACAACAGATTGCGGCCATCTGGCTGAAACATTTGAATGTCCAAGAGTGCGTGCTGATCGTCTATTCGACGGAGGTCCGGACGTTTCCTGCTGATGGATCGCTGACCGATCTCCGCGGCAAAGCCGGCGCCGCCCAACGCGATCTTTTGCTGCAGCAACTCCAATCGGTCGCCCCCGGCGGCTGGACCGACACGCTCTTAGCGCTGCAGAAGGCGTACGAGTACGACGTCGACACGATCCTACTTCTCTCCGACGGCGCCCCGAGCAAGGTCGCGTCGGGCGCCTATCAAGACCCGCTGGCGCAGCAGATCTACCAGCTTTGTCGCGAACATGCTCAGATTCCGATCAATACGATCGGCCTCGGCAACTATTTTGACCAAGAGATGTCGACGTTCCTGCGAACCGTGGCCAGCATTACGGGCGGCGAGTTCCGCGGCGAGTAGCACGACGTTCAGCTCTCGCTATCCCAGACTGATCGATGAGCGGATGCGTCTCAGCAGCACCGTCAGCACGGTGCGGCGATCGGTGATGATCTCGACCTGGCCCGTCATGCCCAGCTTAATCGTGCCGGCGAAGTTCCCTCGCCCGACACGCTGTTCGGGCAATGCCACGCGCACCCTGTAGAGGTTTTCTCGTTCCGCCGAGTCGTCGCTGGTGCGAGCAGCATCGGGAGAGATAAAGCAGACGCTCCCCGCCATCGAACCGTAGAGTTGATAGTCGTAGGCGTCGACCTTGACTCGAGCCGCCATCTGATCGTGAACCAGCCCCATGTCGCGACTGGCAATGGTCGCTTCGAAGCAATAAGCCTGTTGGGCTGCGACATCGAAGACAGGGCTGCCCATCGCCACGACGTCGCCGACGTGATATTGCCCCTTCGTGACGACGCCATCAATCGGGCTGCGGAGCACCGCCAACGTCGCTTGCAGTTCAATTTCGGCCAATTCCTTTGTCATCGCGTCAACTTCTCGCCGCTTGCCGAGCAGCCGTGCTTCTAGTTCGGCCGTCTTCAGTTCGCGCTCGCGGTCGACCAGAGCGACTGATTGCGTCAGCACGGCGAGTCGTCCCTCGTCGAGCGGCACTTCGGCTCGCTTCAGCGTTTCTTCCGCGGCGTGGACTTTGCCTTGCGCCTCGGCCACTTCCTGTTGGCTAATCGCGCGGCTGACGGCCAGTTTCTCGGAACGCGAATACTTGTCTCGCGCCAGGCCAAGTTTGATCTTCGCTTGGCGAATGTCGGAGGCCCGCGTCTCTCGGGCCAGAGCGATCTCGCCGCTGACTTGAGATAACTCGGCGACCGCCTTTGACCGCGCCGCTTCGAACTGGCTCGTTTGCAAGCCAGTGAGGTCGCTCAGATGTTGCAGCTCGAGCTGCGACGATTCCAATTGGGCGCGAATGACGCTGATCTCGTGTTCCAACCGCCGAGTATCGAGTCGCAACAGGACGTCCCCCTTGCGGACTCGATCCCCTTCCTGGACCCGCACTTCCACGACGCGCCCCTCCACTTTCTGGCTGACGGCCGTGAAGACTTGCGTCGGGAGATCGACTGGTCGGACGACGCCGTCGGCTCGCACCACCAGGTCGACGGGCGTGAGCGCCGCCCAAATGAGGCCCGCCGCCAGCGTCGCCACGCAGAGGATCACGCCGAGATGCGCGATGCGCGGCGGTTGGGCGGCAATCGTCTCGCGGTACGCCGTACAGTCGTTCAACGTTGTGGTGATTGCGGCGGACATTAGAGTTGACCTTTATTGAACGCATCGGAGAGGCGGTGAGCGGCCGCGCGACCGTTTCCGAGCAGTGGCAGGTGGAACAGTTCATCGTACGACGTGGTCTGCGATTCCCAGAGCTTGGCGTAAGCGCCGCCATCGGCGAGTAACTCGCGGTGGGTTCCTTGCTCGACGACCTGCCCTTCCTCCATGACGTAGATCAAGTCGGCGTCCATAATGGTGCTGAGCCGATGGGCCACCACGAGGACAGTGCGACCGGCGAGCGTCTTCCGCAGGTTCTGCTGGATCTGCCGCTCGGTCGTCGTATCAAGTTGGCTGGTAGCCTCGTCGAAGATGAGCACGTCTGGCTGCGCGACCAATGCCCGAGCAATGGCTAATCGCTGGCGCTGGCCGCCGGAGAGGTTGGAGCCGCGCTCACCGACCATCGCGTCGTAGCGATTCGGCAGCGTGTTAATGAATTCATCGAGCCCGGCCGCCCGCGCGGCCGCTATCACCTCGGGAAGCGATGCGTGAGGCGCCCCCAGCGAAATGTTCTCGCGGATCGTTCCGGTGAAGACATAGGCGTCTTGCGTCACGACCCCCAACCGACTGCGCAGCGATCCGAGCGCGAAGTCGCGCAGGTCGATGCCGTCAACGAGAATCTGTCCCTCTGAGGGGGAGTGGAATCGCAACAGCAGCTTCAGCAAAGTCGATTTGCCCGAGCCGCTAGCGCCGACGATCGCCGTCATCTTACCCGCGGGAACAGTCAGTCCCACTTGATCCAAGACGCGATGGCGCGAGCTGTAGCCGAAGCTGACGTTGCGCAGTTCAATCTCTTGCCGCACGCCGGTGAAAGGCGCCTGGTCGTGTCCGCCGGCTTCGACTTCCAGGTCAAGGACCTGAAAGAGTCGTTCGATGGCGGAAAGGGCTTCGTGAATCTTCAGGTTGACGCTTGCCAGGCGGCTGAGCGGTTCGAGCATCGTGACCAGCAGCGTATAGAAGAACAAGAGTTGGCCGATCGTGAGCGCGCCGGTCAGCACGCGATGGCCCCCCAACCACAGGATCGCGACGCCCGCCATGCCGCTGATGAACGTACTCATCGACGTCATCCAGACTTCTAACTTGGCCAATGCGAACATCGATTGGATGAAACCGACCAGGTGGGCTTCCGTGCGATCGCTGCGAAGGTTCTGGGCATCGCACGCTTTGATCGTCTCGACGCCTGAAATATCCTCGACCAGGTGCGAGGCAAACTGCGAACCCTTCTCCATCGACTCCCGCGAATGCCTGGCGAGCGCCGCATGGTTCAGCGCGATCCCGCCGAGAAACAGGGGCGCCACCAGCGTGGCGGCGGCCGCCAAAGGAAGATCGTAGAACCAGAGGAGGGTCAACAGCGACGCCACGACGACGCCGTCGACGATGGCGGTCGTCGTGGCGCCTCCGATGGCGTCGCGAAGTTTGTCGGCGTCGCTGATCCTGGAAAAGATCTCGCCGACGCGGCGGGTCTGGAAGAAGTGCATGGGCAAGCGCAGGATATGACGCGAGTAGCCGCCTATGAGCATTAAATCGATGCGGCGTCCCATGAACGCCAGCAGATACTGACGGGCGGCGCCAAACGCTGTTCGCAGCAGGACGATCACCGCCATCCCGATGCCAAACGCATTGAGCAGCTTTCTTTCCGAATGCACAAGGACTGAATCGACCAGATGCTGAACGAAATACGAGGTCGACACGGCAAGCAACGCCATCAAGAAGGCGCACAGCGCCACTTCGCCGATCAGAGCCTTGTGAGGTTGCAGCAGTTGCCAGAACTGCCTGACGGGCGACTTAGGTTGCGGGTGAGGCCCTGCTGCAGAGAGTCCGTTGGGAACGGCCAGCAGCAGATTACCGCTCCATTGCTCGAGAAAGGTTGCGAGGGGTCGCGTTTCGATTCCACCAGCCGGATCGCCGATCACCACCGAGCGGCGGTTGACGCGAAACAGCACGACGTAGTGCCCGGCGCCGCCGGCCAGCGTCAAATGGGCGACCGCCGGCAACGGGGCGGATGCCAACGACTCTGCGGGGAACCGGACCGCCTTCGCGGAGAAACCAAGGCGTTCAGCCGCTTGTCGCAAGCTGTGCAAATTCGCGCCGTCGCGGTCGGTATGACTGAGATGGCGTAGGTATTCAAGGCTCACCGCCATTCCATGATGGCGAGCGAGGGTCGCCAGCGCCGCGGGTCCGCAGTCTGCCTGGTCGTTCTGCCGCACTAGACGGTATCGGCGCCACATCGGTCAGCTCCTTCGCGATCAACTACGGAAGAGCGACGTCGCAACTCCCAAGTTAGATAGCGTGAAAGCTCGCGGCTTGTTTCGACGGAACTTGCTGAATGGAGCCGACGCGGGGCAACGCCTTGCTGGCCTAGGCGTTGGCGTTACTTTGCATCAGTTCGGCCATTTGGGCCACTTCACGGCGCAACTCCGGCTCCTGGCGGGCTGGCAGCATGGCCGTAAACGTTTCGGCGCGGTCGCGCCAGCCGGCGGGCAGCGGTTGCTGCGAATCTTGAATCAGGCGGTTGATCGAGCGTATCACTTTGGTGAGCAAGCTGCCGTGTCGCGACTCCCGGGTGATCCTGTCGAGCTGCGCCAGCAGCGTCGCGACTTCGAGCAGTCCCCCCTCTTCCAGACCGATCGCATCGACGAACCAACCCCGTTCGCGCTGTTGGACGCCAAGCCATCCGGCCGCTTCGTCGTCCTGCCAACAAAGTGCCCGGAGTTGCTCGCCAATGGCGATCGCCGCCTCCACAGCCTCCTCGCCATCGAGCCGCAACGGGCTTGCCGTCAAATCGACGAGCGCGACCGGCGACGCCTGCTGCAGTTTGGCTAGAGCCACCTGCAGCAGCCACGTCTGTCGCGCCAGGTCATCAGGTCCCAGCGTTGCGAGACGTTGTCGTACGGTCGCCAACGGCGTCTGGGGAAAGAAGTTCGCGATTCGCTCGCCGCGTGCCGTCCAAAGGTCGGTTGAACCAGGCCGTAGATGAAACAGCGGGATGTCGTTCCGCTCCAATTCGGCGCGCTCGGCGGCGACCAGGGGCTGAAGTCCAACCGCTTCTTTCGCCTGCGACCAGAGTTGCTCGAACCACCGGGAGCGATCAGCAGGGTTTCGCAGAAAATCGGGATGAAAACTCTGCTCCAACAGCAGTCCGTAGATCTGCGTGGCCCGGGCGATGAACCGCGTTTCGACGGCGGCGAACGGAGCGAGCGGACCCTCCTCAGCAAGCAACGCGTCGCGATGTTGCTGCAGCAGCTGATACATGCTCGTGAACCCGGCATGGATCTCTGTGGCAAAACTCCCCGGAGAGACGTCGTCGCCCGCGAGTTGCGGGCGGTGGTTGCCTGCCAACGTATGCATCTCAATGCGGTCGAGCCGCATTTCGTCGGTGCCGGCCGCTTGGAACTCGTACGTCGGCGTTTCAATTTCTTGACCTGTGGAAGCCCCCAGGCCGCTGAAATCGACGCCTCTGTCGAAGCCTTCGTAATAGGAGACGCGCGGGAGGATGCCAATCGAGACAATTGAGTTCGACATGCCGCGAATCGGCGGCGTGCTCGCCGTTCCCGGGAGCCGTTCGTGAAATAGCGTTTCTAAATCGACCAGCACCGGATGTTCGCCGGCAGCGATAAGGTTCTCGAAGTGGAAGTCGGTCGCCTGGAGCAAGTACAAGAGGGCCAGGTAGAGCCCCTGCCGTTGGTAGAAACGTTGCAGCTGCTCCCGCGTTTCACAGCTCTCGGCCTCGACGAACTCGACCCATCCGTGATCTCCCTCGTTCAACGCCCGCAACGTCCGCAACGGCGGACTCGCGCCGCGCGCATTGCACCAGGCGAGCAGTTCGTGAAAGCAGAGAT
>Ga0163144_10009387_pt1 | contig 21021 bp, 19 predicted proteins | sample OliLak19BULKMAT1_FD_123175 | JGI IMG/M metagenome (GOLD analysis project Ga0163144, IMG submission 123175) | Freshwater microbial mat bacterial communities from Lake Vanda, McMurdo Dry Valleys, Antarctica - Oligotrophic Lake LV.19.BULKMAT1 | ecosystem: Environmental > Aquatic > Freshwater >... | reverse complement strand
CTCTTCATCCGCCGGCCGGGCACGCACGGGAAACTTGCGGCGGTCATGACAGGCTCCCATCTCGACACCCAGCCGACCGGGGGCAACTTCGATGGCATCTTCGGCGTTCTCGCGGCTCTCGAGGTGATGGAGAGTCTCGACGATGGTGCGATTGCGACTGCGCGACCCATCGACCTCGTCGTGTGGACCAACGAGGAGGGCTGCCGCTTTCCACCGACGACGATGGGCTCCGCGGTCGCGGCGGGAAAGCTCTCGCTCGAGCAGGCGCTGGCGGTCACCGACGGCAGTGGCGTCTCGGTCGCACAAGCGCTTGCGGAGCAACTGCGCAAACTGCCCCGGCTCGAGAAAGCTTGCTTCGATGATCCCGCCTTCGCCTACATCGAGGCGCATATCGAGCAGGGTCCGGTTCTCGAGAGAACCGGGGTGCAGATCGGCGCTGTCACGGGTATACAGGGCCTGTATGCGTTTCGCGTCGACATCACCGGCTTCGAGGCGCACGCCGGCACGACACCCATGCGTGAGCGGCGAGATGCGCTTGCGGCAGGCGTGGGGCTGCTGCACCGCTTGCGTGAGCTCGCCACCGACCCGGAAGACAAGCTACGGTTCACCGTCGGCAAACTCGACGTGTGGCCGGGCTCACCGAACACCGTCCCCGGCAGCGTGTCTTTCACCATCGACCTGCGCCATCCGGAATTGCGTGTGCTCGAGCAGACCTGCGGGCGCATCCTCGAGATGTGCCAGGGCAAGCTGGAAGGCTGCGAGGTTCGTGCGTCGGTGCTGCTGAAATCGACGCCCGTGGAGTTCGACCCGCGGATCATCGAGCTGGTCGAATCGGCCGCCGCGGCCCGGGGCTTCACGCATACGCGGATCGTGTCAGGCGCGACCCACGACGCCAAGTACATGGCCAGTCGTGTGCCCAGCGCGATGCTCTTCATACCCTGCGAGGCGGGCATCAGCCACAACGAACAGGAGAGCATCAGTGCAGCTGCCGCCGCTGCGGGAGCCCAAGTGTTGTGCGACACGGTCGTCGCGCTAGCCGGCAACCAGCAGGGTTGACCGGCCCGGTGCATTCCTTAAGAACGATTCTTGCTTTTCAACTTCTCCCACGAACTTCAGCGAGGCATACATGAACACGAGATATTTCCTGAAAGCCATGGCGGCACTCGCAGTGGCGGCGCTGCCATGCATCTCCCTGGCAGACACCTGGCCTTCGAAGCCCCTGAAGCTGATCGTTCCCTTCGGGGCGGGCGGGACGTCCGACATCGCGGCGCGCATCATCGCCGACAAGCTCGGCGCAAGGCTGGGCCAGCCGGTCATTGTCGAGAACAAGGCAGGCGTCTCGGGCGTGCTCGGGACCGAGCTCGTCGCGAAATCCCCCGCTGACGGCTACACGCTGCTCCTCACGAGCATTGGGCCGACTGCCTTCGCTCCGTCCACACCGAAGAAGCTGGGCTACGACCCGGTGCAGGACTTCATTCACGTCGGGCTCGTCGGCTCCATTCCACTGGTGCTGGTTGTCAACAACGACTTCGCGCCCAAGACGATGGAAGAACTGATCAACGCGGCCAAGAGCAAGCCCGGTTCGCTGAACTTCGGCTCAAGCGGGCCGGCCTCGCCGAGTCACGTGATGCTGGAGCGGTTCAAGACGCGATTCAATCTCGACATCGTACACATCCCGTTCCGGCAGGGTACGCCCGCGACACTCAACGAGATCATTGCGGGCCGGGTGGACGGCTCGTTCGACTCGATGCCTGCGATGGTCGCGATGATCAAGGCGGGGCGTGTCAGGCCCATCGCGGTCAGCACCCCGCAACGCAGCCCGCTCCTGCCGAACGTGCCCACGATGGCAGAGGCCGGCTATTCGGACATGACGGCCGTGAGCTGGTTCGGACTCGCCGTGCCCGCGGGCACCCCCACGGAAATTGCGCAGAAGATCAACACGGAGCTGAACCAGCAGCTGCGGGCCGATGACGTGCGCGTGAAGCTGCAGGAGCTCTCGTTTTCGACTTCGACACTGAGTCTCGACGAGATGAAGAAGTTCGTCGTGGACGAGATCGAGAAGTGGAGGCCGGCGGTGCAGGCCGCGAAGATCGCGTTCCAGTAAGGTTTTGCCCAGGCGCGGGGCCCGCCTGCTCAAGCCTGAGAGCTAAGTTCTCTCGCGAATTGCGATCAGAGGCTAGCGAATTCCCTATCCTCCCCGTCGACCTCACTTCAACTCGATCTCGATGAACCGAAATTCGTGGTCGTTGACGTTGACGACATTGTGGGCGACGCCCGCCCCACGGGCGTAGGACACGCCGGCGGTCAGCTGCACGTCACGCACTCCGGCGGGTTCCACCAGCCGCAGTGCCCCGGTGCTCAGCGGCACCACGACATAGTCCAGCCCGTGGACATGGTGGCCCGTGTCGGCGCCAGGCGCAAACCGCCACTCCGTGACGATGACGCGATCGTTGTCGAGCTGGATCGTTGGTGTTGCATGCATGGTCTGGACTGCCCCCTCTGGTTTGAACTGTCGTACGGTTCTGTAACAAGGAGAACGGCTCCCTGGCCGCCGCCCGGCAGTCCGGACGGGCTCCAGACATTCTGGCCCAGGCCGACGCAGGCAAGCCAACGCATCGGACTGCCGGCAACCGCTGTCGGGTCCGGGTATTGTGATAAGCCGTGCCATCTCGCCAGCAGCCAGGCCATGCAAGCCGCCCGGATGCACCAGGCGCGCGCCGACCGCAACCTCCTGACTCGACCTTGACGCTGCTCGCACATCTGTTCAAAGCCCCGGCCCTGACCGGAGCCGTCGCGCCATCGTCCCAGTTCCTGGCCCGGGCCATGGCGGACGCTGCCCACGGTGCGGCATAAATCGTCGAGCTGGGTGTCGGGACGGGCGCGGTGCACGTGTGGATCGACCGCGCCTCGAGGCAGTCGCTGCCCTGGCCGGCGGATCTGCTGGCGCGCTGCTTGCCCGAGGCCGGACAGCCCCCGCGGCCGGCCAGGCTTCCGTGACGTGTCGCTCGAAAATCTTGTCGGCATCGACATCGAAGTTCGTGCGAAAACCGGAACGTCGCTGATGCGCGCGACAGTCGATGCCAACGTCCGAGGAATAGACGCGGAATGCGGCAACTGTTGCTCGTGCGCGACCTGTCAGGTCTATTCTGACGATGGCAGTTCGACGTTAGTTCCTCCGCCTCAGGAAGACGAGACAACTCTGCTCGAATTTCCGCCGCCGAGCGTCGACCGCAAAGTCAATTGAGCCGTCAGACTGAGTTGACGGAAGCAATGAACGGCTGAGATTCCGCCTACCCAGGTCTGAAATGGTGCCGCACCACATGTGATAGCACTCGGTAGCCCAGCAGCGAACGTTCGCCGCCATTGCCTGCGGCCTTCAAATGCTTGCATTCAGCAAGTAACTGTCCTACCGTAGCAGCAAGAGACGACTGCGAAGCCCATTTTGAGTCGAGAAAGAGACAAGCGATGATGACGCATGAGGACAACAGCTTCCTCACCGAAACCGATTCCGGTACTCCGATGGGCTCATACCTGCGCTCCTTCTGGATCCCGTGCATGGTTTCAGGCGAGGTACCTGCCGCGGACGAAGCACCCGTCCGACTGCGTTTGCTGGGTGAGGACCTGATCGTCTTTCGGGACAGCGCGGGTCGCGTCGGCGTCCTGGATCAGCATTGCCCGCACCGTCGCGCCAGCCTCTTTTTCGGGCGCAACGAGGAATGCGGTATTCGCTGCGTCTATCACGGCTGGAAGTTCGACGTCGAAGGCAACTGCCTTGACATGCCAAACGAACCCGCGTCGAGCACCTACCGCGAGAAAGTGAAGGCGATTGCCTATCCGACTCGGGAGCGCGGCGGATTGCTCTGGGTCTACATGGGCAAGTCAGCGGATCTGGCGCAGTTTCCCGACTTCGAGTGGCTCGATATGCCTGCAGGCCATCTGTACGCGTCGCGCTGGGAACAGGATTGCAACTCGATTCAGGCCATGGAAGGCGAGTTGGACGCAGCGCACGTCAGCTTTCTGCACCGCCGAATCGATCGGCTCGACGAGAAGAAACATTCACTGTCCGGAAGCTACTTCCAGGTCGATCGCGCACCCCGTTGGCACGTGAAGGACACCGATTACGGATTCATCGCAGCGTCGCAGAGAGACGTCGAAGACGGCCAATCGTATTGGCGGATGAACCAGTTTCTGCTGCCGTTTTACACGATGATCACGTCCGAACCCGGCAATGCGCGCATGACACGGATGTGGGTGCCGAAAGACGACGAACACTGTTGGGTTATCGCTGTCAACTTTCGCGCCGAAGCGACGCTTCAGGAATCCGAACTGCGCGCCTGGAAGAATGGCGACACCACCCATCGCAAGGTGATACCAGGCACCACCCAGCCGTTAGAGAACAGGTCGAACGACTACCTGATCGATCGCCAGTTGCAGAAAACGGTTTCATTCACCGGCATTGCCGGAGTTCGGGCCCAGGATGCGATGGTCACGGAAAGTGCCGGACCGATCGTCGACCGCACGCGCGAACACCTCGGAACAAGCGACATTGCAATCGTCCGGATGCGACGCCGTTTGATCGCCGAAGCTAGGACGTTCTCCGACGGTAACGTACTGCCGGTTGCGGCACAAAGGGGTGAGCTCTACCGCGTTCGAGCGCATCAGGCAGTGCTCGATCGCGACAAGCTGTTCGACCAAGAAGCGGATGTAGTGGCGGCAATGCGCTCCTGACGCCGCAAGCCGCATGGTGCGCCGTTTCCTCCTGGTGGCAGGGCTGATTGTCCTGCTCGCCTTCTTGTCCCTGTATCCGTTGGCGATGCTGCTCTATGGGAGCCTGCACTCGACACCTCCTGGCGTACCCGGTAAGTTCAACCTGGATGGATACCGGGCTCTCTTCACGAGCGCGTATGCAGTCATCCTGCGAGACTCGTTCGTCATATCGCTGATAAAGACAGTACTGTCCATCGGCCTTGCGACGCTGCTGGCCTGGATCGTCGCTCGAACCGACACGCCCGCCAGACGCACCCTCGAAGTGCTGATCACATTGCCTTTCTTTATTCCGCCGATCCTCACCGCAACCGCCTGGGGCATGCTCGGCAACCCGCAGTCGGGAACGATCAATCTGATATGGAAGGCAATCAGCGGTGCGGAGACGCCGCTCGTCAACGTGTATTCGTACGGCGGCGTCATCTGGCACATGATGCAGTACTCGACCACATTCCTCTTCTTGTTCATCGTCGAGGCGTTCCGCACGATGGATCCCGCGCTCGAGGAGTCGAGTCGGATGTCGGGAGCCTCAAATGCTAGGACCTTCTGGCGCATCACACTGGTTCTGATGTTGCCGGTGATGACGAGCGCGTTCATCCTGAGCTTCATTCGCGGCGTGGAGGCTTTCGAATCGCCGATATTCTTCGGAACGCCCGCCGGCATCGAGATGCTGACGACGCAGATTTACAACCTGCTGAACCACCAGGCCCAGCCCCAGTATCAGATCGCGACCGCACTCGGCTTCGTCGCCATGCTTCTCATGGCAGTGCTCATCGTGGTGCAGTGGCGACTGCTGAGGGGCCGCAGCTTCGCGACCGTCTCAGGCAAGGGATTTTCTCCGCGCGTCATCAAGCTCGGTGCACTGCGGTGGGTGACGTTCGGCATCTGCATCCTCTTCTTCGCGATTACCGTGGCGCTCCCGGTCGGACAGTTGTTGCTGAGTTCGTTCTTTCGCTTCTTCGGCTTCTATACGGCCGAGATGTTCACGCTAGACAACTATCGGAATGTCTGGGCGAATCGGGATTTTTGGCAGGCGTTGCGCAACACCATGTGGCTCGGGGTCACCGGCGCGACGGCGACCATGATCCTTGGCAGCATCGTCGCCTACATCACCGTCCGGACGCGGTGGCGAATCCGCAAGCCCATTGAACTCATGGCCTGGCTGCCTTGGATGATGCCCGGCATCGTCCTGGGCATCGGCTTCCTTTGGGCCTTCTCGCTGTTACCAGCCGGAGTACCGATCTATGGAACCCTATGGGCCCTGTTCCTCGCCTACATGGCGCTCGCCACACCGGTTGCGGTACGGGTCATGTCGGGCGCCTACAGCCAACTTTCCTACGATCTCGAGGAGTGCTCGAGGGTGCACGGGGCGACCTGGTGGCAGACGTTCTGGCGCATTCTTCTTGCGCTGGCCTGGCCGTCTTTTGCCGTTGGCTGGGTGCTGACCTTCTTCGGCATCTTGCGCGAACTGAGCGCTTCGATCCTGCTCTACGCGGTCGATACCCAGGTGCTTTCCGTGCTGATGCTGAAGATGTGGTCCGGCGGAAAGCCGGAAGAGGTGAGCGTCATAGCGCTCTTCATGCTGGCGCTGGTGCTCGTATTCAGGTGGGTGCAACTCAACCTGATCAACAAGCGGATCAGCAGGATCTAGAAAAGGAGACAACTCATGGATGATTCAAAGCGCAAGACGCTGAAGTCACTGTCCGCTGCGGCCGTGTTGCCGACGCTAGCTGCCATGCCAACATTTGCGCAGGTGGATACCGAATGGCAGAAGGTCGTCGACGCCGCCAGAAAGGAAGGCCGCGTCACCTTCTACACGTCGGGCGTGGGTTCCCGTTTCCACCGGGAGGTCGGAGCCAGCTTCGAAAAGGCGTACGGCATTCGCTTCGAAACTCTCGAGGCGCGTGCCAGCGAACTTCGCGAGCGCATCCGCGCCGAGCAGACGGCCGGCCGATTCACGGGAGACGTGCATCACAACGGCGGCACCACCGCCTACCTGATGATGAAGGACGGCAATTTCCAAGCGCATGGAGGAATGCCCAACTTGAAGAACCTGGTTCCGCCATTCGAGGCAGATCAGTTTCGGGTCCCATCCAACGTGCAAAGCTATGGCATCCTCGTCAATCGAAATCTGGTGAAGCCCGGTGAGGAGCCGAAGAGCTGGAAGGATCTGCTCGATCCGAAGTGGAAAGGCAAGATTCTTTCGGATGACATGCGTGCGCTCGGCGGAGGCTCTGTCTTTTTCTTCGTGATGCACGACGCCTTTGGCCGCGGCTTCCACGACAAGCTGGCCGAGCAGAATCTCGTATTCTCGCGCAACCTCCGGGACGACGAGCGACGCGTCGCTCGGGGAGAGTATCCCCTCTACATTCCGCAATTGCTTCCGTACTTCACGGAGATGAAGGGCTTGCCGGTCAACTTCGTCATTCCAGAGGAAGGAAGACCGTTCGTCCGTTTCGACCTTTCAGTACTGAAGAACGCACCGCATCCGAATGCGGCCCGACTTTTCATCAACCACTTTCTCGACGTGCAATCGCAATTGATCTATGCAAATGCCGGCTTCTCGCCGACAGCCAAAGGCGTGATCGAGTTGACCGGTGACGACGTCAAGGCGCTGTTGAGGACCAAGGTCCTCGGTACGACGGTACCGGAGCGACAGGACGAGATGCTGGCGCTGGCGAAGTCCATCTACAAGTAATCCGGAAGGGGGACGACCTTGCCTGGTGTAGTGCTGGAAGGAGTGAGCCGCCGTTTCGGCCCCGTGACGGCGGTCGATTCGATCGATCTCACGGTGGCCGACAACGAGTTCGTGACCCTGCTGGGCCCTTCAGGTTGCGGCAAGACGACCACGCTGCGCATGGTCGCGGGTTTGGAACAGAACGACGAAGGACGAATTTCGATTGGTGGGAAAGTCGTCAGCGATGCGGGAAAGCGACTTTTCGTGCCGCCGGACAAGCGCGCCCTTGGCATGGTTTTCCAGTCATACGCAATATGGCCGCACCTCAGCGTGTTCGACAACGTCGCGTATCCGCTCCAGGTGCGCAAGCTGCCGACCGCACAGGTGCGCGAAAGAGTGACTTCAGCACTCCGCCTCGTCGAAATGGAAGCGTACGCGGATCGGCCGGCACCGTTGCTCTCCGGCGGCCAGCAACAAAGAGTGGCGATTGCCCGGGCGCTTTCGTTCGACCCGCAGGTGCTGTTGCTCGACGAGCCGCTTTCCAACCTTGATTCACGCCTGCGCGCGTCGACCGGCGACGAGTTGCGCGCGCTGCAGCAGCGACTGAAGATCACGACGCTGTACGTAACGCACGATCAGGATGAAGCGATGGCGCTTTCGGATCGCGTCGTCGTCATGCAGCAGGGCAAGATTCTCCAGGTCGGTCGACCGGAATCCATCTACCAACGACCCGCGACGCGCGCGGTGGCCGCTTTCTTCGGCACGCCAAACCTTCTCCCGGTCAAGGTTCTTTCGAGCCGTCAATCAGAGGCGAAAACGTACGCCCTCGCCATCGAAGGCGCCGGCGGATGGCGAGGACACTGCCTCGCAGGCGAAGCATTTGAGCCGGGTGAGGATGCGCTGGTGATGACCCGTGCCGAAGACATGGTGCTCGTCGACGCCGATGCGCAACCGAATGCGACTCGCAACGCTTGGCGCGGTACTGTCGTCGCCAGCATCTTCCGGGGCGCGCGTCGTTCGATGGTTGTCGAGTGTGCTGGAACGCGAGTCAATGTCGACGCCCCGGCGATGCGCACTGCCGAGGTCGGAGACAACGTGGCGCTCGTCGCTGAAAGCCGATCGTCTTGGGCGTTGAAATCCCGAGGACAATAGAGAATGGTGTTGCTACTCTGGCGGTCAAGATTCATTCAAGCCGAATCTCGATAGAAGTTTCCGGCGCCAACCTTGTTGAAAGCCATCTCCGGGTCGAACGTCACGCCGATCGGGTCGCCGCCTTCCTGCACGCGACGGATCTGCTGCCGGAGTTGCCGGCGCAGCATCGCAACCCCCTTGTCGCTCGAGGCGAGGTGTTCTTCCGAGTGCAGCGTGATCGGGCCCTGACCGAGTTGTGCTTCCCAGTCGCCCGGAAAACTTTGATGCTCCTCGGGGGTCATATCGGGCCACCAGTAGTCGCCGATCGTCCGGCCGCGATGAGCGTCCCTGTCATCGAAGTCTTCCGGCACACGCATGGCGTTGAAGTGGCAATGGTGGGTATCGTCAACCGGTACCAGCCAGCGCATCCGCTTCGTTGAGCCGGGTTTCAGATGCACGTCCGGGACACTGCGCACGGTTGGAAAAAGAACCGGCGACACCCGGTCGAGATGACGTCCGTCTGCCATGCGACGATGGGCGACGTAGCGCATGCCGAGTTCGGTGTACTCCCAGGTCACGTCGGGCATGATCACCATCTCGGGCGCGAACTGCGGGCCGCTGAAGCTGGTGTGCAGGATCGGCACGTGGAACGGGTCCATGATGTTTTCCCAGTCCTGCAACCAGTTCCAAGGCACGATCTCCATTTCCGCGTCATTGGCGGCGCCGTAGCTCGTCAGGTGCGGGAACACCTTCTCGCCAGTTTCGAGTTCTTCGAGCACGTCCCATCGCGGAAGGACAGGCCTCTTGGCGGACGGTCCCATGTAGGTGAAGACCAGACCGTAGCGCTCTTCAACCGGATACCAGGGCTGGCGCACCTTGTCACGATGCGCAGCCCCGTTGTCGGGCTCGCACGGCTGGTCGATGCAGCGACCCTGCACGTCGAACTGCCAGCCGTGATAGCAGCAACGGATACCTGCGTCGTCAACCCTCCCGTAGTAGAGCGAGGTGCCGCGGTGGGCGCAGCGCGGGGTGAGTAGTCCCGGGCGACCCTTGCCGTCACGAAAGAGGATCAAGTCCTCGCCGAGGATGCGCACGTTGCGCGGCCGCGAGGTCGCCTGTTCGGAGAGACCCACCGGGTGCCAGTATCGGCGCATGAATTCGCCGCACGGCGTGCCGGGTCCAACCTCGGTCAGCTCTGCGTCGTAGGTATGTCTCGGACGCCCGTACGCGGTGCCCTCGTCGAGTCCGCCCAAGAGTACTTGATGCATTGACCACCTCGAATCGGTCACGTCATTACTTGTAGATGTCTTTGGCCAACTTGAGCATGTCGTCTTGACGTGAAGCGTCGGTCGTGCCCATCAGCTTTGCAGTGCGAGTCGCCTCGGCCTCCGGTGCGCCCGGCGGTGCGGATACGGAGGTGACCGTTCTCAACCCCTGCTCGTCATGAATCAGTTGAGCCTCATCGCTCAGAAAAAAATCCATGAACAGTCGCGCCGCGTTCGGCCTCGGCGCGTTCTTCAGGATGGCAACCTCATAGGTGATGTAGGGATAACCCTCCTGCGGCTGCAGAAGCTTGACCGGCAGTCCCTTGAGTGCAGCGTAGCTGTTGGTCGACATCGGGATCCAGATAGGAAACTCGCCTCGCGCCACGCGGCGTTCGCTCGCCCGGAGGTCCCGGCTCCACACTGGCTGGTTGGCTGCAAACTTTTCATGAAATTCGCGACCGAGCTTGTCTTGCAATACGAAGAATGTGACGGAACCTCCCCCGAGGGCGCGCATGTCGTCGGACAGAATCTTTCCTTTCCACTTCGGATCGGTCAGGTCAGACCAGCTCTTGGGTTCGTCTGCAGGCTTGACCAGGTTGGTGTTCACCAGAATCGCGTACGCATTTGCAAACACCGGAACACGCGTGTCGTCTGCCTTGAACGGGGGGCGCAGCTTGTCGAGGTTGGGAAGCGTACCGAAAGGCTGAAACGCTCCTTCTCGCATCTGCAACGTCGTTGTGGTCTGGCCGTTGTGCGACAAATCACCGATGAAGCGCCCAGCGGCCTGCTCGGTGCGTATGCGCTCTCGAATCTCGCTCGCCCGCGCTTCAAGGAAGGTGACCGGAATGCCGTACTTGCGCTCGAAGGCCTTGCCGATCAGCACATGCGAAGCTTGTCCCACGTTGGCGGTATAGACGGTCAGCTTGCCCTCCTGCTTGGCGGCATCGATCACCTTGTTCCACTCCGGGGAACCTTGGGCGTATGCGCCGTGTGCAAGCAAAGCCCAGCCCGCGCCGGCCAAGATGCCACCGAGGACGCGTCTCCGATTCGACTTCATCATGGGTTTGTCTCCTTGTATGTGCCTTGGAAGTAGTTTCCAGCGCCGACCTTGTTCAAAGATCTTGCGGGATCGAAGGTCACGCCGATCGGATCCCCGCCCTGTTGCACGATCCGGATCTGCTGGCGCATCAGCCGTCGCAACATGGCGACGCCCTTGTCGGCGCTGGCCAGATGTTCTTCGGAGTGCAGGCTGATCGGCCCCTGGCCGATCTGCGCCTCCCAGTCGTGAGGAAACTGCTGGTGTTCAGCCTCGGTCATCTCGGCCCACACTCGATCGCCGACGGTTCGACCGCGCAGCGCGTCATGGCCATCGAAGTCCTCGGCCACGCGCATCGCGTTGAAATGACGATGATGTGTATCGTCTACCGGGACGCACCAGCGCATGCGCTTGGTCCGGCCAGTCTGCATATACACATCTGGAACGCTGCGCACGTTGGGAAACAAGCACGGTGAATACCGCTCCATCACGCGCCCGTCCGACAACGTTCTGTAGGCGACAAAGCGCATGCCGAGGTCGGTGTACTCCCAGGTCACGTCGGGCATGATCCCCATCTCAGGAGCGAACTGCGCACCGCTGAAGCTCGTGTGCAGCACCGCGACATGGTGGGGATCCATGATGTTTTCCCAGTCCTGCAACCAGTTCCAAGGGGCGATTTCGGACGGGTCATCCTGGGTACCGGCACCATAGCTCGTCAGGTGCGCCAGCACCGTCTCGCCCTCGTCAAGCTCCTCAAGCACGTCCCAGCGCGGCAAGACTGGTTTTTTGGCCGGCGGACCCATGTAGGCGAAGACCAAGCCGTATTGTTCTTCCACGGGATACCAGGGCTGACGGATCTTGTCGCGGTGTGCGGCACCGTTGTCAGGCTCGCATGGCTGATCGATGCATCGCCCTTTCACGTCGAACTGCCAGCCGTGATAGCAGCAACGAATGCCGGCGTCGTCGACTCTCCCGTAGAAAAGCGAGGTCCCCCTGTGCGCACAGCGTGGAGTCAACAATCCCGGTCGCCCCTTGCCATCGCGAAAGAGGATCAGATCTTCGCCGAGAATGCGAACGTTCTGGGGACGTGTCGTGACAAGTCGGGAAATGCCGACCGGATGCCAGTAGCGGCGCAGGAACTCCCCGCAAGGCTTTCCCGGCCCGACCTCGGTCAACTCGGCGTCGTGCGTCTGTTGCGGGCGCCCATAGGCGATCCCCTGCTCGTCCGCCGGACCGGCTTGCATGTCCATCGCTAGCTCCTGGTGCATTGGCTGTCGACTGCCTCACCATACTCAACTGCTTGCGAATTGCAAGTAGTGATCTCTCGAATCCACTTCTCTCCTTCGCTCTTGCCATCAGCCTCGTTCTGCCCAAGTAGACTTAAAACCTGACCGCAAGGAAGGCGATGACTGCTCAGGCTATAAAAAAAGTGAACGCTGGAGGCCTGTTGCCGTTGGACCGCTGGATCTCGTATCGGTTCGGCCTGATCGCCACGCGCATCGGCGCGATCGCGGCACCGACCTATAAGGCACGCCACAAGCTTTCGACGCCGGCATGGCGGGCTCTTGCCGTCATCGCCCGATTCGAGCCACTTTCTGCGGCCGGGCTGTCGGAACACACTCGACTCGATCCTTCAAAGGTATCGCGCGCAATCGAAACTTTGGTCGGAAGAGACCTGTTGACCCGCGACAAGGATCCGAGCGACCAGCGCAGAGCGGTGTTGCGCCTTACCAGCCAAGGACGCGCGACTTACGTCGAAATCGCTGCAACGGCCGTTAGGCTCGAAGCCGAAATGACCGCGACGCTCAGTGCCGCAGAGCGAAAGATCCTTTGGTCCGCACTCGAGAAGATAGACGCTCAAGTCAGCAAGTACCGTGCTTCCCGGTAAAGCGTGTCGTCACAGAAACGAGCCCCGGTCATCACCCGGTTCGCTCGCCGGTTTCCCTACCGATCGAGAACCAGTCGGGCGCCGACACTGCCGGAGCAGCAAATCATCATGGTCTTGTTGGCTGCACGCTCGCTCGGCGACAGAACTCCATCGCGATGATCGGGAATCCCGCTGATGACAGCGGTCTCACAAGCGCCGCAAATGCCTTGCTGACATGAATGGGGCGCGTCTACGCCCTGATCGAGCAGGGCCTCCAGGATGGTCTGTCCCGGTGCCACCGGGATGTCGCGACCCTGACGGGCAAGCGTCACGATGAAACCGCCATCGGCGGCAACGGGCGCCGCGGCCGAGAAATGCTCGATGTGAACTCTCGATTCCGGTAGCTGTGCTGTTGCCAGCTGAAACGACTCCAGCATTGCCTGCGGTCCGCAGCAGTAGAAGGTCGCACCGGCCGGCGCATCGCCGACTAACCGCTCTATCTCGAGGCGCCGGTAGCCGGGAGCATCACGGTGAGCGAGCGTCACCTTTCCAGGATAGCGACGAAGCTGCTGTCCGAATGGCATCTGGCCGGTGCGCCACGCGTAGTGCATTTCCCAAGAAGCGCCCCGCGATTGAAGCCGGTCGATCATCGGCAACATTGGGGTGATGCCTATGCCGCCTGCGATCATCACGGAATGCGCCGCCGTCTCGTCGAGCGGAAATAGATTGCGGACCGCGCCGGCCTTGAAAAGGTCCCCCACTCGTGCGCGCTCGTGGAGATGCATCGAACCACCCCTGCTCTTGGGCTCCCGTTGCACCGCGAAGACGTAGGCATCTTCGCGCATCTCGACCAGGGAATACTGGCGCATGCACCCCTCCTGTACCTCAAGATCGACATGGGTGCCGGGCCCAAGATGATTCAGGGGCAATCCGTCGACTGGCGTGAACTCGAAGATGTTGACGAGGTGTCCTGAGTAACGGATCGCAGTCAGCCGCACTTCGCGCAGTGGTTCGCTCATGAATCAAGAATCTACCGCCTCTGTGCCTGTCAACCAATCACTGGTAGGCAGCGCTTTTCAGTATGGAAGTCTCTCTTTTCCGCAAACGGGGCAGAGAAGACTTGAGAAACAAGCCCTCGACCCTGTGCGAGCGGGGCAACTCCAACTCCATACCGTGCGGCGTCATGCCGCTCGCTGGCACGCCGACGGTCGGCCTTGGTACACGGCTGGTTGGGTTCTTGGAATTCGGTCGCCGTGTTGATCATCGCCTATCCCTGCGCGCTGGAGCTAGCCACGCCGATGTCGATCATAGTCGCCACCGGCTGCGGCGCCACGCAGGGCGTGCTGTTCCGCGACGCCGCGGCAATCGAGAACCTGCGTGTGAGCGGCTCTCGCAAAATGCGTCCTGTTGGTCTTGCCCATCCCAACCGAGTCAGTTTGGTATTCCGACGTAAATCAGATTCCCCTCGACCTTCACAGGGTACGTCGCAAGGCTTCGATCCGCTGGGGCGCAGAGGGCCACGCCGGTTCGGATGTCGAATCTCGCGCCATGCAGCACACACTCGATCTGTCCATCTTCGACATAGCCCTCGGCCAGAGAGGCGTATGCATGTGTGCAGACGCCGTCTGTCGCGAAGTACTCTCCGCTGAGCTTATAAATCGCAAGCTCCTTATCACCTACCATCACTCCGACTACGCCGTTGTCTTCCAAGTCTCCAATGCTCAGGACCGCGTGGTAATTCATATCACTTGCTGTTTACCGCCTTGCCGCTGATCGGCGGCTTTGGCAAGACCGCCTCACCAACGTCAAGCACAAAGGTAAATTCGAGTGCGTAGGAACCGTCCTTCTGCTTCTTGTAATCGCCGATGAGGTCAGAAGTTACCCCGAACTGACTGTCTGTCGCAAGATTTGGATCCTCACAGTCGTAAATCTGCGAGGTGATCGTCTTGAACCCTGGCTTGAAAATTAAAAAGTGAACGTGCGCCGGGCGGAAATCATGACGAGTTTGCGCGCGTAAGAGGTCTCCGGTTGGCCCACTCATGGGGACTGAATAGCCTGATGGCTTGACGCTGTAGAAACTGAATGAACCATCCGAATCGGTCTTGAACCGACCTCGCAGATTCATGTCGGCTTGACTAGGGTCTTGGTTCTCGTATAGACCGGCGGGTGATGCTTCCCAGACGTCGATTTCCGCGCCTCCAATGGGGGCGCCTTGCCTGTCCCGTACCCAGCCTCTGAAGTGCAATTTGGGGCCTGGTGTAGGCGAGCGGACGATCGACTCGCCGTTCGCTGTCATGGGTGCACCCGGCCGCCAGAATGGGCCGAGCGTGTTGGCATGCGTGCCCGTATGGTCCCCGGGGGAATTGTTTATGAGGCATACCAAATTGGAGACACCCAGCGCTCCGGCAAGCAACATCGCCTCGTTATGACTGTCACTTGTCGACTTTCCAATTGCGTTCACATATTGGATCGCCTTGTGAAACTCGGGCTCGGTAAGCCGAACCTCTCTTATAAAATCGTGCAAGTGCCTGACCAGCGCTGCCAGAATTTCATGGGTGCGCGGATCTGGCGTGCGCTTCATCTCATCAAGTACTGCTTCGGTAACCTGATCCTTGCCTGCGATGATCATTGCGATGCCCTGTGAACGCACAATTTCCGCTGTACCGGAAGCTTCGGAGCTGCGAGTTCAAACCTTCTGGCTTGGTTTGAACGCGACGCCGTTGATCTCGATCAAGATGTGAGGGTGTGGTAGTTGGTGCACCGCGACGGTGGTGCGCGTGGGACCCGACTGCGAGAAGAACTCACCATAGACTTGGTTGTAATCCTCGAAGTCGTTCATATCCACCAGATAGCAGGTCACCTGCACCAAGTCCGCAAGGCTTGATCCGGCCCGCTCCAAGATCACGCCGATGTTTATGAGCACAGCGCGGGTCTGCGCGCGGATATCCAGCGTTACGGCTCCCGCTGCATCTGTTGCTGCACCTTCGAAGCTTTGATCCGGGCGCCGCGAACTGATGCCAGAAACGTAGATGAAGTCTCCGGCTCGTTTGAAGTGAGAGTACTTGCCACGGGGCGACGCCAAATCGGCGAACACGTTTTCTTCCATCTAGCTAGGTCGAAAAGCGTCAACGCTACAGATTGGCGCCAGCGACGACTGCCTGCCGCTTCACAGGGGGCTTCAGACCCCTTGTCTCGAATTCTTCAGGCGTCATGACAGTATTCCAACAGCTGGTCTCAAGTGCGTGATTGAGTTGGGGATTCCGGATGAGATTCTGAGGAGCGTTACCGCCTCTCACAGCCCTGACGGCGTTGCGCAGCAAGCCTCTTAACAGCGCTACACCGACATCCGATTGGCCGCGATTTTCGAGTGCATGTACTGCGATGCGGCGCTGCCCTTCCTGTGCTTCCATATCGTCGGGCTTGCGCTGCTTCTCCTCATAGGGACGCTCACGAAGTTGCCCCGGACGAATGTCGGTCACAGTGTCCGTTCCCGGCTTCCAAGTCGGGATCGGCTCGCCTCGCTCATCCTTCGGCCAAGCCACGATACTCAGGCCGCAGACTGTCTCGTTGTCGAGCGGCACTATCCATGTCATCTCGGTAGCTTTCTCTCGCCAGATTGGCTTCTCCCCCCGCTGATGTACGTTGGCGACAAGCACAATATTCGGGATAATGCACTCCGAATGGCGTTCGAGAATGAGGCCATTGGGCAGCGTGCGTAGCAAGTTATATTTCATCCCAAGGGGAGTCTTGTCGAACCAGATCGTGGGCCAATTCCCCATGGTCAGGATGCTCTTAAACTGGTCGCCGCTTACCATTTCGTGTAGCACTACCAGATGATACGGATCCGCGGCGTTCTCGTAGTGCTGCAACCAATTGCAGTCGCGCACATATCCCAGAGCATGGTCGTCCCACAGGCGCTTGCCGACCAATACGACGTCGTCTCGATGTCGTGTGTCGGTGATGTCAAGCATAGGCAGCAACGGTGGCTCAACGTCCGGCGGGCCCATGTACAGGAAGACCAATCCCCCATACTCCATCGTGGGGTAGGCTGGATGCCAGATATCCATCTTGAGGCGGAACTCCTCTGTCTCGCACGGCATATCGATGCAGCGTCCCTGTGTGTTGTACATCCAGCCGTGATAGCAACAGCGAAGACCTTCCTCTTCGACTCTCGCAAACTCGAGTGATGTACCGCGGTGCGAGCAATGCGGATCCAAAGCACCAACTCGGCCCTTCTTGTCGCGGAAAAGAACAACCTCCTCACACAGTATCTTTACCTTCTTTGGCAAATCGCTGAGTTCGGCCGACGTGCAAGCGGGTTGCCAATACCTGCGAAGCAACTCGCCCATCGGCGTGCCCGGCTCGACGGAAGTGAGTTCGTGATCTGGTTGAGAAACGGTTCTACCGTAGGCGGACTTCATCATATGAATCTAAAGATTGTACAATCGACGTACGTTGACAGATCAGTTCTTCTTGACAAGCGGACATCCACCTTGGTCCAGGGGACGGAACGCCTTGTCACCGGGAATCGTCGCGATCAGCTTGTAATAATCGAACGGGCCGACTGATTCACTCGGGGATTTCACTTGGAACAAATACATATCGCGAACCAAGCGTCCGTCCGCCCTGATAATTCCGCCCTTCGTCATGAAGTCATTGACAGGCGTTTCCTTCATTTTCGCCATCACCGCTTTGGCTTCATCTGTACCGGCAGCGGCGATCGCTTTAAGGTAATGCGTGACGGCACCGTACGTCCCGGCGTGGATCATTGATGGAACTTTATTGGGGTAGTGCGCGGCAAACCTCTTTGACCATGCTCTCGTCTGTTCATTCAAATCCCAATAGAAAGCCTCGGTCAAGAACATGCCTTGCGCAGCTTGCAAGCCCAGACTATGAATGTCGGGGATGAACACCAGCAAACCCGCCAGCCGCTGTCCGCCTTTGCTTAGTCCGAATTCCGCGCCTTGTTTGACCAGCCCCGGAAGCAGCGGAAGCCGTCCTTGATGAGCTTGATCGCCAACTGCGCGGTGATCGCGGCGAGCGCCACGTCGGGCCGAAACATGAGTTCGGCCTGGATGGCGGCCACGCGATGCGCGGTGAGCCGCCGCATCAACTTCTCCGAATGCACCGGGCGGGTGTTCGCCGCGGGCAGCGAGACCAGCGCAGTGTGGGTGTCGTGGTGCGCGCTGCCCCTCGCGGCCTCCCGAACTGCGTCTACAGCGATGTTGCGGTCTTCAGGCCGGATCAGACCGCGCTTGATTTCAGCGGTGCCGGCGGTGCCCACGAACACGACGCATCCGGCCTGGGCCACCAACTCGGCGGGCCACACGCTCAGAGCGTCTTCAAGGACGGTGGCCTGCGCCTGCAAGTCTTCCGCTTCGGCTTCAAGCTTGAGGAATTCCTCGTCCTCGCCAGCGTCATCGTTCTCCTGATCCGCCAGCGCTTCCATGCGTTCGTGGCGCGTGGCGATCTGCGCTTCGAGTTCCGTGATGGCGGCGGCTTCCTGCTCGGTGGGCGTACGGCGGGCCTTGCGCAGCTCGCCGTGCTTCGAGAACTCCTCGAAGGTATACCGGGCGCGGACCTCGATCCACTTCCAGCCTTCGACAGCGAGTTGCTTGACAGTCTTCTGGAGCTTGTCGAGGGCCAGCTTTTCCAGCAGGGGTGCATCAAGCAGGTAGGCCGTCTTGTCGTCGTCGCTGAACAGATCGCGCCGCAGCATGCCACCGGCCTTCTCATAGGCTTTGAGCGTGACGAAGCGGGCCACGCTGTCCTTGCCGGAGTCGATTTCGCCTCGCGTGAGCATCTGCCGAAGATGATCGGGGCTGCGGTTCCATTCCGGCAGGTTGGCCCAGGCCTGTTGCTGCCGTTCGTGGTCGTCGATGGAGGCCAGCACCATCAAGCAGTCGAGGCTGATCTTCTCTGCGCGAAACAGCGCCATCAACTTCGGCGACACGGTGGACAGCTTCATGCGACGCTTGACAACCAGCGGCGTCACGCCGAATGCCGCCGCCACGTCCTCGACCGACTTGCCCTCTGCGATCAGCTTGGTGAAGGCAATGAATTCGTCGGCGGCGTGCATCGGTACATGGAAGCAGTTTTCGGCGAGGCTGGCGATCAAGGCCTTGTCGGCGGGCACCACGAGCACGGGCACGGGGTAGTTGTCCGGGATGTCGCCGCCCGTCACCAGCAAGGTCAGCGCTTCCAGGCGCCGGCCTCCGGCGCAGACGTCGAACTGGCCGCGCAGACCCTTGATGACGATCAGGTTTTGCAGCACGCCGCTGGCCTTGATCGAGGCTGCGAGTTCGGCGATGCTCATCTTCGATGTGCTGCCGCTCGGACGCACCTGGTAGTCCTGCGACAGCGACAGCTTGTTGAACGGGACGGTGATGCGCGGCAAGGCCGCGATCACGGCCTCGATTTCGGCTTTGGAGAATTTCATCAGCGACTCCTGAGTTGGGTGAACGGGACACGCATCGCGTATCCATGCGTTCAGCATCTCATCGGACTTCGCTGATGCAAGTGCTGCGCGGCAAGTGCTGCGCAGCTTGCTCTGCTGGCCACAATCGACTTCATTCCGATCCACCGAAGGAACCGCCAATGGAACGCTGGGTGCAATACGCCTTCTTCTCGATGTTCTTCGCCGGTTTCACATCGGTGATCGCCAAGCTTGGTCTGGTCGGGATATCGGCCAACCTCGGACCGGCCATCCGGACCTGCTTCGTCTTCGTGTTCGTACTGATGTTTGCCCGCGTGGCTTCTGCACGAGGCCATAACGCCCGCCAAGCTGATCGGCGCCGCGCTGATCATTGCCGGGCTTGTGGTGATCGCGCGCGGTTGAGCGACTGAGCGTGCGTGTCTTTGAGACTTTGCGGCAGTGGGCCCGTCGCATCAAGCGCGACGGCGTCACCCTGTGGTTCGCGACACGCCATCCCGACACGCCTTGGGCGGTCAAGCTCCTCGGCCTGTTTGTCGTCGCCTACGCGCTCAGTCCTATCGACCTGATCCCCGACTTCATCCCGATCCTCGGTTACCTCGACGATGTCCTGCTGCTTCCCGGCCTGATCTGGCTGGGCGTCCGCCTGCTGCCGAATGACGTGTTGATCGACTGTCGCGAGCGCGCAGATGCCTGGTTGCTGGCCGGGAAGCAAAAGCCGCGCAGCTACGTCGGCGCCATCGTGATCGTCCTGATCTGGCTCGTGCTCGCCTGGTTGGGATGGGCGTGGTGGCGGAGATGATCCGCTTGGCCAGTCTCCGCTGACGTTGCCACGCAAAAGCGCTCGGCCCTGCCACCGCTTGTGCGGGCACTTGACGTCACGGCGATCCGCCCCGGCTGACCACGCGCCACACTGACCTGGCCTCTTGACCTTCGGGTCACAGCGCTCTCCCGAGCGCACCTGGGCCTGCTCAGGCGTCGCGGTCGTTACCCGCCTTCACTGTCTCCGCCTGGCGCCCTGTCGCCGCCGCCTGCGCAGGGCTTTCGCCCTGACCCGAGTCGCCTTCGACTCATCCGTCCAACCCTCCCCGGGGAGCACGCCTCCCCACCGTGGGCAGCCGTGTTCCCCATTTCATTTGGAGAACACACCGATGGCACGCAATACCGCGCCTTCCCAGTGGCTGCCCGGATTCGATCCGGAACCACCCGAAACATCTGTTGCAGGCACCGAACCCGCATTGACCCCGCTCGCCGCCGCCGTCAGCGAACTCGCCGAGGACGCCGACGAATCGACGAGCGATCCGATTCACCCGCGCGCCAACTGGCGCGTCAACCCCGGCACCACCAACGCGCTTGCAACACGGTCGCTGTGGCCGCAGTTGACCCGCGCCGACCTGCAAGACCTGGGCGGCGCCGTCACGAAGTTCGAAGCCAACCTGGCCGCCATCGAAGTGCTGCGCCAGATCGAAGCCGAGCATCGACCGATCACCGCCGCCGAACGCAGCACGCTGCTGCGCTACACCGGCTGGGGTGGCCTGCCGGCGAGTTTCAACCTCGAAGCCAAAGACCTCGCTTGGGCCCGACGCGCCGAGCGGTTGAAGAATCTGCTGAGCACCGCCGACCACGAGTCGGCGCGCGCCTCGGTCAACAACAGCCACTACACCGAGGTCCATGTGATCGAGGCGATCTGGCAGGCCGTGCAGCGCTTTGGTTTTGCAGGTGGCCGCATCCTGGAGCCCGCTGCGGGCATCGGCCATTTCATCGGTGCGATGCCTCTAGCCATCGCCGAGCGCAGCAGCATCACCGCCATCGAGATCGACCAGTTGTCCGGTCGCATGCTGCATGCCT
>Ga0163144_10009386_pt1 | contig 21024 bp, 14 predicted proteins | sample OliLak19BULKMAT1_FD_123175 | JGI IMG/M metagenome (GOLD analysis project Ga0163144, IMG submission 123175) | Freshwater microbial mat bacterial communities from Lake Vanda, McMurdo Dry Valleys, Antarctica - Oligotrophic Lake LV.19.BULKMAT1 | ecosystem: Environmental > Aquatic > Freshwater >... | reverse complement strand
TACTTTTGGGGTTTTGTTGATGCAAAATACGTATAAGAATAATAAAAATACTGAAAGCTATTATATCACAAAAAAGGTTGGAGAGTACAATTCCTTAATGAATAGTCTTGCTCAAATAAAAACAACATCGATTCTTTTTAATTTCGGGATTAAGTTCAGATTATAGATGTGGGATGGGGTAACTTAAAAACAGTATTTGAAGAAAATAGTTAACATTATAGGCTCATAAATTAATTTTACTAAAAATATTTACCTCATAATGAATACTTTATTATAAATCTATAAAGTACTTTCAGAAAGTACTGAAAGTTAGATAAATAGTATTACATTTGTCCCGTGCAAATAGAAGAAGCTAAAAATAAATTTATTCAATCTTGGGGAACACTTGGTTCTCAGTGGGGAATAAACAGAACGATGTCACAAATCCATGCTTTACTGCTCATTTCACAGCACGAGCTTTCAGCAGAAGACATTATGGAACAGCTTAGCATTAGCAGAGGCAATGCCAATATGAATATTAGAGCATTAATGGATTGGGGATTGGTGACTAAAAGCATAAAACCAGGAGATAGAAAAGAATATTTCAACGCCGGAAAAGATATATGGGAAGCAGCACGAAAAATAACCTTTGAACGCAGAAGACGCGAACTTGAGCCGCTTATGCAAATGATTGAAGAGTTGAAAAAAGAGCAAATTGTAGGAGAGGATAGTTCAGAAGTTGAAGCTTTTAATCATTCGATAAATGAAATTAGTAATTTTACCTCAAAGGCCAATCAGGTTTTAGATAAATTTATACGCTCAGACGAAAACTGGTTTTACAAGACTTTATTACAACTTGTAAAGTAAAATTTTTTATAAATAATGTTTCAATAGATTCTGAAAGTACAAAAAATAAGATAATGTTAAATTATAATCTCATAGGATACGCAATCTATTTACCATTAACATTTTACATAACCATTGTCGTTGGTAAAATCTGTCACACAAATGGTGAATACTATTTGCTTGGCATCATTCAAGGTCATCCGGAAATAGTGAAAAATATTAACAATTTACTCCTTGTAGGTTATTATTTGCTGAATCTTGGTTATGCAGCAGCTACGCTAAGTTACTGGCCTTCTATTTTAGATTTAAATCAATTAATAGGTATAATTGGCTTAAAGCTTGGCCAAATAATACTGTTGCTTGGTGTGATACATTATATCAATATGCTGGTCACCTACCTTTTTAGCAAACGAATAAATAAAACAATTAAAAATAAATAATTATGAACACAAACATCATTGTAATCGCGTATGGTATTTATTTACCTGTATCCCTTTTGTTGACTCTCTTTGTAGCCAAAACACTATTCAAAAACGGTCGGGTTTTTATGCTCGACATCTTTAATGGAAGGCAGGAAATTGCCTTTGCCACAAACAAATTATTTGAAGTAGGCTTCTACTTATTGAATGTTGGCTTTGCTTTCACCATTTTAAAATTTGAAGGCAGCATGATGAATTATCAAAGTATGATTGAAAAACTGAGTTTCAAACTTGGAGCGTTTTCTATTTATTTAGGCATTATGTTATTTTTAAACCTTTATCTTTTTTTTGTAGGAAAACGCAAATCAGCAGAACATCGTCGTGTCATTCAGGCATAATTGGATAGTTTAAAAGTTTAAATCGATGTCAAAGAAAGTTGTTATTGCCGGCGGAACAGGTTTTATTGGTGAATACCTTACAAATAAAATGATAGAAATGGGCTACGAGGTATTGATTATTTCTCGCCAGTCGAATCATATCCAATGGCACCAAAACTTTAAGATAATTGAGGCCCTTGAAAACTCAGACTTGCTCATTAATCTAGCTGGAAAGTCTGTGGATTGTCGCTACACTTCTGAAAACAAGGCATTAATTTTGGCTTCGCGTATTGATACCACTAAATTATTATGCGAAGCCATTTTAAATAGTTTAAATCCTCCAAAGCTTTTTATTAATTCAGGAACAGCAACTATTTACAGACATGCAGAAGATAGACCAATGACCGAAGAAAAAGGTGAATTAGGCATAGGTTTTTCTGTTGATGTGGCTCAACAGTGGGAGAATACATTTTTAAGTTATCAATTTTCTAAAACAAGGCAAGTTGTTTTGCGGATAGCCATTGTATTAGGAAAGGGTAGGGGTGCCCTTCAACCTCTATCTCAACTTGTGAAACTTGGTTTTGGTGGCTCGCAGGGAAGTGGCAAACAGATGTTTAGTTGGATTCATATGGAAGACCTTTTGAAAATTATTTTGTTTCTGTTGAAGACCAAAAGCACGGAAGGCGTTTACAATTGCTCTTCACCTCACCCAGTTTCTAATCAGCAATTAATGCAGACATTGAGAAATGTTCTAAATAGAAAATTCGGAATTCCATTACCAAAATGGACATTGGAAATAGGAGCGCGGATTATTAAAACTGAAACTGAATTAATCCTCAAGAGCAGATGGGTACTTCCAGAAAGGCTTCTTCAATTGGGATTTGAATTTAAATATCCAAGTTTGGAAATGGCACTGAGAAGCATCTATGGCTAAACACAGTGTGGCTTAAATCTCGTCATTTCGCAACTAATAATCTCATATCATTTTTCTACCTTTGCCCTCAATGAAAGTGTTTAAATTCGGAGGTGCTTCTGTTAAAGATGCTGACGCAGTGAAAAATGTTGGTAGTATCTTAAGAAATTATCAAGATGAGAAATTACTGGTTGTTATTAGTGCCATGGGTAAAACAACCAATGGTCTTGAAAGAATGCTTAATGCCTGGTATGATGGGAAACCTGAGATTGCTAGTAAAGAACTCGCAGAAATTAAAAGCTTCCACAACAAAATTATAGGTGACTTAATCGGTGGCGATTTGCAAAATAACTATCATGAAGTAGACAATTTGTTTATTGAGCTTGAATGTTACATAGAACCTCGCCCTGTAAACACCGATTTTGATTTTCTATACGACCAAATTGTTGGTTATGGTGAATTAATCAGTACAAAAATAATTAGTACCTATTTACAGGCTGTAAATATTGAGAACCGTTGGTTAGACGCTAGAAATTTTATCAATACCTCTGAAGACTACCGACAGGCAAAAATAAACTGGGGTTCTACTGAAGAAATTATTATAAATAGACTTAAACCGCTTGTTAACAGACAGTTGGTAATAACCCAAGGATTTATTGGCCGTACTAACCGAAACAATACGACCACGCTTGGACGCGAAGGTTCAGACTACTCAGCCTCTGTTTTTGCTTATTGTCTTGATGCCGAAAGTGTAACAATTTGGAAAGACGTGGAAGGTGTTATGAATGCTGACCCCAAAAGGATGGAAAATACCAGAATAATGAGGGAAATTTCCTTTAGTAAAGCCATAGAATTAGCCTATTATGGCGCAACGATTTTGCATCCCAAAACTATACAACCTCTATTGCGTAAGTCAATTCCATTGTATGTAAAGTCATTTCTTAATCCTGCAGCCGAAGGGTCAGTTGTTAAAGCTATGATTGCCGAAAATGAAGAATCGGTAGCCTGTTATATTTTTAAAGACGACCAAGTGCTGCTTAATCTGTCTTCTAAGGATTTCTCATTTATTGTTGAATCTCATTTGAGTTCAATTTTCAATATGTTGGATATTTTTAAGGTTCAAATCAATGTGATGCAAAATTCTGCCATTAGTTTTTCATTTTGCGCTAATTATGATGAAAGAAAGTTTGTAGACCTTATTCCGCAACTTACAGAATTATTTAATATTGAAGTGACAAAGGATTTAACGTTAATTACCCTTCATAACTATAAGGAAAAGGAACTTCCTGAAATATTGATTAATAAGGAAATCCTAATTGAGCAACATTCTAAAAATGTGGTTCAATACGTTTACCGGTAAATCTATGGAGCCAGGTATTAATAGTTCAGCTATAACTCACCGTGATAACCAAAACAGTGGGAACTTAAAAAGCTTTTTCGGCAGCAGTTACTTTTATTAGAATACATCTCATAAATATGCTTGATGTAATTGAGCTATTTAAGAATACTGTTCTGGAATGGCGCAGGAATATAGAAAAAAATTAACTGCATATTTATTCATTCCATGAACTAAATTCAGTGAAATTTAACAATATTTAGACGTAAGGCTTCAATCATAGATAAATATGAATTGACAATAGTTGAGTTTCTTTCAAAATTATAGCACTTTTTGCGTACCCAAGCAATCTCCCATCTTTATCGCATACAAGGCCGAAAAACATACCCAGACATTTGAATACCCAAACCAGTCATGCATTGGCACTTTTAGATGTAAATTTATCTTTGCAATAGAATAAATAATAGTAATAATAACTAAACTTATAATATATTTAAATAATTATGTAACAAATAAAAGCTGAATTTATAACAATTTGCAGTGCAATAATTATTCAGAAAGTAAGGTGAACAAATGAAATGAAAAGGTCTATTTATAGTATTAGATAATATTCTAATTCTTGGTATTGTAGTAGTATTTACCTTCATAGAATATGAATAGGTAGGTATCGAAAATACTACCACTGCTAGTGGATTTACCCTTGTGCTTTCATCCTTTTTTTGCCTCTGCTATTATAGCTAGCTCATCTAGAAAAGCAAGGATTTTGCTACTAAGTGAATTTCGATTAATACTATGGCAACACAGAACGATAATATTTATCCAATAGAAAATGCTTATTCAACAGTGCTTGAAGATCTTTCAAAGCGACTGGATGTAAATTTGCATACAGGGTTAAAAGAAAAAAGTATTACTGAACGAATTGCTAAGTTTGGCTTGAACAGTTATGGAGAGCAAAAGCAAAAAAGTGTTTTACTGATTTTGTTAGAACAATTTAAAAGCCCGATAATATTATTGCTTGTTGCAGCAGCAGGCTTTTCAATTATTGCTGTAATTTTTTTTACTGTGGTGTTGGATTTTATTATGGAATTACAAGCCCGTAATTCTATCAAGGCACTAAAGGAAATGGACATCAGGGTTTCAAAAGTTTGGCGAGACGGTGCCATCAAAGAAATTCAATCTGAAAGAATATTGCCTAGAGATGCGCTTGTGTTAGAGGCTGGTGATATCATAATGGCCGATGCAAGATTATTGGAATTAAATCGATTTGAAATTGATGAATCGGCACTTACAGGTGAATCATTGCCTGTTGAAAAAAAAATTGAAATAATAGTAAAAGAGGGACCCTTTGCCAACAAAATCAATTTATTATTTAAAGGTACATCTGCTGTAAAAGGCAATTCCAAAGCGATAGTAACTGGTACAGGTCTTCGAGCAGAATTAGGGGAAATAGCCCAAATGGTTGAAACTTCAAAGCAGGATGATACTCCTTTAGAAAAGAAACTTCAGGGGCTTAAAAAGATATTAATGGTGGTTACATCAGCATTTGCAGGCATATTTATCATCACAGGATTACTGCAGGGCAAAGGGTTATACCTTATTGTTGAAACAGCATTGGCCGTGGCGGCTATACCTGAAGGGCTGCCTGCTGTAAGTATTATTGCACTTACGTATGGCATGTTGCGCCTAGCAAAAAGGAATGTATTTATTAAAAGGTTAGCATCTGTTGAAACCCTTGGAGGTATCAAATCCATTTTTACTGATAAAACTGGCACACTAACAGAAAATACAATTGATGTAAGCAAACTGATATTTTTTGATGAAGAGATAACGATTGATAAAAGTGGCGAATCTGGCAGCATTGTAATTGAAAAAAATAAAGATGCCTTTGAAAAGTTATTACTCATCTCAACATTATGCAACAACGCCATTAACAGGAGGGAAGAAATTGGAGATAACTATTTGGGCGACTCTATTGAAATTGCACTATTACAGTTTGAGCTTGAAAACCAAACAAAAACGGAAGATATAAACACATCATATCCTCGTATTGATGAAGAACCTTTTAACTCAGATACAGAATTAATGGCAATTTTGCACAAAAATGATATAGGCAACTTTGTGGCGGCAAAAGGAGCAGCGGAGAATTTAATAAATAAATGGAGTTTGTGTTGTGCATGCAAAAGTGTAATACCATTAACAGAAGTTGACAAAAAAACATTTTTAAACAAAGCAGAAGTTATAGAGGCACAGGGCTCAAAAGTATTGGCATTTGCTTTTAAAGAGGCAGCCAATATTCCCACTAATAATTTTTTATCTGACTTAGTTCTTTCAGGTTTAATAGGATTTTTAGATCCGCCCCGTATGAAAGTAGTGGATGCATTGCAATCATGCAGAGATGCTGGTATAAAGGTTATTATGATAACAGGAGACCATCCGGCAACTGCACTCAATATTGCAGAAAAAATAAAGCTATCAGAAAAGGAGAATGTGGTTATTAATGGGAAAGACTTAGATACCTCGTTTCCAGAAGACAAATTATTTGCTGCTACTATTTTTGCAAGGGTTACACCAAAGCAAAAGTTAAACATGGTAAGCCTTTATCAAAAGCAGGGTAACATTGTAGCCATGACAGGTGATGGGATTAACGATGCCCCTGCACTTAAAAAAGCAGACATTAGCATTGCCATGGGAGTACGGGGCACACAGGTGGCAAAAGAAACAGCCGAATTGATTCTAAAAGATGATTCGTTTAAATCTATAGTGGCAGCTATCATTCAAGGCAGGGTAATTTTTAAAAACATTAAAAACTTTTTGATGTACTTGCTTTCCTGCAATCTTAGTGAAATATTCATTGTGTTTTTTTATGGATTATTAAACTTCCAGTTTTCAATACTTCCCTTACAAATACTCTTTCTCAATTTGGTTACTGTTATTTTTCCTGCGCTTGCATTGGGGCTTGGCAAAGGCAATGATTTTATTATGAAAATATCTCCACGAAATCTCCAGCAGCCTATGGTAACTAAAAGAGATTGGTTTACAATAAATACGTATGCGGTTTTATTGGCTTTGCCAATTTTACTGGTAACCTGGTATTGCAGTTATTATTTAAAGTACGATGCAGAAACCTGCAACAATATCACCTTCTTCAGTCTTGCTTTATCACAATTATGGCATGTACTAAATTTACCTTCCCGTAAAATATCTTTTATTAAAAATGAAATTACCCATAATAAATTTACTTGGGCAGCCACGCTCCTTTGTCTTGTTATAATGGCTATATTCTATTTCATAAGTCCACTTAATAAATATATCGGGCTTCAAACTCTAAGCACAAATAAATGGTTAATTATTGCTGCTACCAGTATTACTCCTGTGTTTTTTATTCAACTTTTTAAAAGGGTTTTTAAAATTATTGATTAAATGAATATTCAAATAATAAAAGATAACATAGCACAACTTTTTGATGGTAACGGGTGTTGTGAAGCACGGCCTTCAGGTTCAGAAGATATTTATAAAATATATGCTGAAAGTTTTTTGAATCAAGACCATTTGAAAAAAAATATTGATGAAGCACAATCTATTGTAAATGCCGCATTGTAGATAAATTAAACGAAAGTATGAAATTAAAATTGATTCCAACAGCACATGAGCTGATATCCAATATGAGAAACCTTTTCCAGGTTAATGACACTAATCTCAATTATTTAAATGAAGAGCCGCTTAGGGAAGAACTATTTAGTTCTGATCAAATGGAACATTTTGGCAAAACCCTTGCAACAAAGCACGTACTTAGTAAAAGTCCTACAAAAGATTATCTTTTAAAACGCTTGGCTAGTAATGAAAATAATTTACAGGATGTTAGAAAGCTGCTGACTGATTCAATTAAAAATAACTATCAGGTAACGCCAGCTGGTGAATGGTTGATTGATAATTTCTATCTGATTGAAGAGCATATCCGGCTAGCGAAAACACATTTCCCTAAAAATTACAGTGAAGATTTGCCCCAACTGTTCAATGAAATATCTACAGGAATTCCGCGCAGTTATGATATTGCTATCCAGATAATTTCTCATAGTGATGGAAGAATAGATTTAGTATGCCTTGGCTGCTTTGTGAAGGCATATCAGACAATTACCCAATTAAAACTGGGTGAATTGTGGTCCATTCCCATCATGCTTCGGTTGGCGTTGATAGAAAATATCAGACGTGTTTCTGCCCGCATTGCTATTGACAAAGTTGACAGGAATCTTGCCGATTATTGGGCGAAAAAAATGGTTGACACTGCTGAAAAAACCCCTAAAGAACTCATATTGGTTCTTGCAGATATGGCCAGATCCAACCCCCCAATTGCTGGTGCTTTTGTTTCTGAATTAATTCGTCAATTACGAGGCAAAGGCCCCGAACTAGCATTGGTACTTAACTGGATCGAACAGCAATTATCCGCAAGCGGTTTAACGGGTAATGAAATGGTAAATGCCGAAAATCAAAAACAGGCTGCAGACCAGGTTTCTATAAGCAACAGCATTGGAAGTCTCCGTTTATTGGGAGCAATGGATTGGAGAAACTTTGTTGAATCACACAGCATTGTTGAAGAAATACTGAAACAGGATTATGAGGGAATTTATGAACGGATGGATTTTGCTACCCGAGACAACTATCGTCATGTTGTGGAAGATATTTCAAAGAAAAGCAATGTAAGTGAGGAGGAAGTTGCCCGCATGGCCATACAATTAGTGCATGAGAATGCACCGCCACCAGGAAGTGATCAAAGTACTGCACATGTTGGATACTACCTAATAGGACAAGGATTAGCGCATACAAAAAAAGCTTTAAAAATGCATGAATCTGGAATCCTGAAGATTAATCACGGTATTAGAAGGAATGCTTTCCCTGTTTATATGTTATTAATTGTAATAATATCCGCTGGGATAGGAGCTGCCATTTTTTTTAAGGTACATACAGAAACAAAAAATATTTGGATAGTCATCTTAGTTAGCTTTCTTGCCTTGTTATGTGCAAGTCAGCTTGCCATCTCGGTTGTTAATTTTTTTGCAATGTTACTTGTTAAGCCAAATCTTCTTCCTAGAATGGATTACTCTGTAGAAATCCCTTCTTCATCAAGTACAATAGTTGTGATTCCTGCGATGCTTACGAGTGTTAATGAAATAGAAAATCTTGTAGAAGCACTGGAAGTAAGGTTTTTGGCAAACAGGAAAGAAAATTTATATTTTGGTTTATTGACAGATTTTACGGATGCTTCGCATGAAACGCTTTGTGATGACCAGATACTTTTTGATACCGCAAAGAATGGTATTGAAAAGCTGAATAAAAAATATCAAAGAAAAAATAGTGATTTGTTCTTTCTTTTTCATCGCCCCCGCAAATGGAATCATCATGAGAACGTTTGGATGGGCTATGAAAGAAAACGAGGCAAGCTTTCAGATTTAAACGCATTATTAAGGGGAATTTCAAAAGAACATTTTTCATTTATTTCAGGTGATCAATCTGTTTTCTCGAAAATAAAATATGTAATTACATTAGATGCAGACACGCAATTACCGCTCAGTTCCGCATGGAAATTAATAGGAACTATGGCTCATCCTTTGAACCGGCCATGGTACGATGAAGAAAAGAAACGGGTTACAAAAGGATATGGAATATTGCAGCCGAGGGTAACTATTAGCTTGCCAGACATAACTGGGTCAAGGTATATGCGCATGCATGGAAATGAACCAGGCATTGACCCATACACGCGTGCATCGTCTGATGTTTACCAGGATTTATTTGGCGAGGGTTCTTATATTGGCAAGGGAATTTATGATGTTGAAATATTTCAAAAAGTGCTTGATGATAAGTTTTTAGAAAACCGGATTCTAAGTCATGATCTTTTAGAAGGTTGTTATATCCGCTCGGGGTTGTTAAGCGATGTTCAACTATTCGAGAAATACCCAACAACTTATAGTGCTGATATGAAAATACGACTTCGCTGGACGCGTGGCGACTGGCAGATTTTTAGCTGGATCTTACCATGGGTAAAGGGCAGGAAAAATCAGTTGTATAAAAATCCTATCTCTCCATTATCCCGTTGGAAAATATTTGATAACATGCGGCGCAGTTTGGTACCCATTGCCCTGACAATATTATTATTAGTGGCATGGCTTAAGCTTCCCTCTGCTTTTTTTTGGACGATGGCAGTTTCAGGAATTATTGTTTTACCCATCTTAATTACATCACTTTGGGATACCATCAGCAAGCCTAAAGATGTTGTGTTAAAATACCATCTTAAAAATTCTTTAGACAATTTCAGGGACAAAACCGTCAATACCTTGTTCGAGCTTATTTGCCTTCCTTATGAGGCTTTTGCAAACCTGATTGCCATCTTAAGCACTTTGTGGAGAATGATTATAACAAAAAAAAATCTGCTTGAATGGAATACGAGTTCTCATGTAGCACTTAAAGATCAATCCAGATTGCGTACCTCTTATTTAACTATGTGGATTGAACCGGCGCTAACAACAGTTGTCTTTGTTTTTTTAGTGCTTTATTCACCTCAAAAGTTGTCAATAACTTTGCCGATATTGTTGTTGTGGTTCATTGCGCCATTAATTACTTGGTATGCTAGTAAACCTTTAGCAAAGCAGGTTGCAATACTTACAAGCGCGCAAAATATTTTTCTTCAAAAACTTGCTAGGAAAACCTGGAGTTTCTTTGAGCGTTTCGTTGTTGTTGAAGATAATTGGCTGCCACCAGATAATTACCAAGAACAACCCGAAGAACAAATAGCACGTCGCACTTCTCCAACTAATATTGGCCTTTCACTTTTGGCTAATCTAAGCGCATGTGACTTTGGGTATATAACAAGTAGCCAGTTTATTGAACGGACAGGCAAAACAATTAATACGATGAACAAAATGGAAAGGTACAATGGTCATTTCTATAATTGGTATGATACGGAAACACTTCAGCCACTTCAACCAAGATATATTTCCACCGTGGACAGTGGAAACCTTGCAGGTCATTTGTTAGTTTTAAGACAAGGTTTACTGGCATTGCCGAATCAAAAAACTATAAGTACAAAGCTAATTGAGGGACTACGTGATACCTTTTATGTGCTTCAGGACACGATAGACGAAAATACTATTAAGTTGCCTGAACAACTTACCATTGACCTAGATACAATTTGCCATGCCGGATTAACTACTTTAGATGAAATACAAAAACTCCATGAAGGTTTAGCAAAAATAATTTTTCTCATAGCTGAAATACCTGATGGAGATCCTGAAAGCGAAACATATAGATGGAAGCAACTTTGTATTATACAATTAGAGCAGGTAAATCAACATATTCTAATTTTTACACCTTGGTTTTTATTGAAGTCTGCTCCTTTTGTATTCAATGATTTAATTTTACTTGATGCTAACGTTTCGTGGAATGATTTACTTAAAAAAACGAAAGATTTGCAATCTGATGTGAACGGAAAACAAAATGAAAATAACACCTCAGATGAAAATCAGTGGCTTGAAAAAATACAGGTCGCCTTAGCCAAATCTATACATCAGGTAGGCGAATTAATCACCACATCTGAATTTCTTGCACAGCAGTGCAATGACTTTGCAGACATGGAATGGGGTTTTTTATATGATTCAACAAGCCACCTATTTTCCATCGGGTATAATGTGCAGGATCACCGTATAGACGCAAGCTATTATGATTTGCTCGCATCCGAAGTAAGGCTTTGTATCTTTGTTTGTATTGCTCAGGGCAAACTTCCCGAAGAAAGTTGGTTTGCATTGGGCCGCTTATTAACTAATGTTGACGGCAGTTCTATTCTTTTATCATGGAGCGGTTCCATGTTTGAATATTTAATGCCTCTATTAGTAATGCCTACTTTTGAAAATACCTTGCTAGATCAAACCTGTAAATCAGCGGTTGAATGGCAAATCAAATATGGTAAAAAAACTGGCAGACCATGGGGTATCTCCGAATCGGGTTACAATATGATAAATGCCAGTTCAACCTATCAATACCGGGCATTTGGGGCTCCTGGACTTGGGTTGAAAAGAGGACTTGAAGAAGACACGGTAATAGCACCTTATGCATCTATAATGGCACTCATGGTAGCTCCTGAAAAGGCATGTGAAAACCTACAGCTACTGAACAAAAAAGGAATAGAAGGGAAGTATGGGTTTTATGAAGCGATAGATTACACACCAGCACGGTTGCCACGTGGACAATCCAATGCCATTGTTTATTCCTACATGGCACATCACCATGGAATGAGTTTATTATCATTGGTATCATTGCTTCAAGATAAGCCAATGCAAAAACGGTTTGAATTGGAACCACAGTTTAAAGCAACACTTCTATTATTGCAGGAAAGAATTCCTGAAGCAACTTCCTTTTTTGCACACACCACAGATCTAGCGGATCTTAATTATACCGCCAGTGACCACGAAACAAGAATAATCAATACACCAAACACTTCTATACCCGAGGTGCAATTATTATCCAACGGAAAGTATCATTTGATGCTAAGTAATGCAGGCAGTGGATACAGTCGCTGGAAAGGTATTTCAATTACCCGCTGGAATGAAGATATTACCTGTGATAAGTGGGGTACTTTCTGTTATATTTACGATTTGGAAAGTGATACCTATTGGTCCAATACCCATCAGCCTACCCTTAAAAAAACAGAAAAATATGAAGTAGCTTATTCACAGGGCCGTGTAGATTTTCATGTCACCCAAAATGAAATAGATGTCCACACAGAAATAGTTGTTTCGCCCGAAGATGATATAGAGATGCGCAGATTGCATGTAACAAACTGTTCCGGTTCCCAGAAAACGCTTGAGTTTACCAGTTATGCAGAAGTCGTTCTGGCCTCTGCTGCATCGGATATAATAGCACCGGCATTCAGCAATCTTTTTGTTCAAACAGAAATTATTCCACATCAAAATACGATTCTTTGCACCCGCAGGCCGAGATCCGCTGAAGAACATTCCCCGTGGATGTTTCATTTGATGTCAACAGAGGGTAAAGTTGCTGAAGAAATATCTTATGAAACAAACAGGATGGCATTTATTGGTCATGGCAATTCAATAGTGAATCCACAAGCCATGAACAAACCAGGTAAATTGAGTGGCGGCCATGGATCTGTGTTAGATCCTATTGTTGCTATTCGTTATAGAGTTACCATTGAACCTGAGGAGACCATAACTATTGTGATGGTTACTGGTATTGCTGAAACCAAGGATATTTGCCAAGGTTTGATAAATAAATACCAAGATAATACACCTCACAAAGACCGAGTTTATGAAATGGCATGGACACATAGTCAGGTGGTTCTTCGCCAGTTAAATGCCTCGGAAGGTGATGCACAAGTATATACACGATTGGCAAGTTCTATGCTGTATGCTAATCTTTCGTTTCGTGCTGATTCAGCCATTCTCATCAACAACCACCGGCAGCAATCTGGTCTATGGGGATATGGTATTTCAGGCGATTTACCCATTGTTCTTTTGAAAATTGAAAACCAAGACAACATGCAGCTGGTAAAGCAAATGATACAGGCGCATGCATACTGGGGAATTAAAGGACTTGTTGCAGACCTCGTGATCTGGAATGAGGCACACAGCGGTTATAGGCAGGAGTTTCAAAACGACATCCAGTCACTAATTCCTGCTGAATTAAATGGTACAAAGGGAGGAGTTTTTTTAAGAGCTTCCGACCAGATTTCAAACGAAGACCGCATATTATTTCAATCTGTGGCCCGCGTTATCATTGACGATAGTGGCGGAACCTTATCAGACCATGTTAAAAGAAAAGAGCTTGTTAGAGCGAAAATTCCATATATTGATAAAAATCAAACTTATTCGATATCTTTAACAGACATTCCTTTGCCAAAAGATCTTAGTTTCTTTAATGGCCTTGGAGGATTTTCGCCAGATGGAAAAGAATATGTTATCATAACAGACAAAAATAATAAAACGCCAGCGCCATGGGTAAATGTTATAGCAAATCCGAATTTTGGAACTGTTATTTCAGAAAGTGGATCGGCTTATTCATGGACTGAAAATGCGCACGAATTAAGACTTACGCCATGGAACAATGATCCTGTTTCGGATGCAAGCGGTGAGGTGTTTTACCTAAGAGATGAAGAGAGCGGTCATTTTTGGTCAACAACGCTGTTACCAGCAGGTGGAGAGTCACCTTATATTACCCGTCACGGATTTGGTTATAGCGTTTTTGAACATATTGAAGATGGAATTTATTCGGAGATGACCGTGTATGTTGATATGGTGTCAGCAGTTAAATTCACTGTTTTAAAAATACGGAATCAATCAGGACGTTCACGTAATTTATCTGCTACCGGCTATATTGAGTGGGTTTTAGGCGATAATAGAACAAAAACCGCTATGCATATTCATACTGAAATTGATCCAGAAAGCGGGGCTCTGTTTGCAAAAAATCAATATAACACAGAGTTTAATCAGAGGGTGGCCTTTTTTGATGTAGATTATTTGAAAAAAAATTTTACTGGTGATCGCACAGAATTTATTGGCCGCAATGGCAATTTACAGAACCCTGATGCCATGTCCCGTTTAAAGCTCTCTGGAAAAATTGGGCTTGCTATAGATCCATGTGCTGTGATACAAGTTCCTTTTTTTATGGCTGATGGCGAAGAACAGGAAATTATTTTCAGACTTGGAGCAGGTAAAGATTCCAAAGATGCCTGCGTGGTCGCAAAACAATTTAGGGGAACAGCGGCGGCAGCAGATGCATTGAATAAAGTAAAAGAAGATTGGAAACAGACCATTTGCACCCTTCAGGTGGAGACTCCGGATGCTGCAATCAATATCATCTCGAATGGCTGGCTGACTTATCAAACCTTGTCTTCAAGACTTTGGGGAAGAAGTGGATTCTATCAATCAGGTGGCGCATTTGGTTTCAGAGATCAGTTGCAGGACGTAATGTCGTTGCTTCAAACCAGGCCAGAACTTGCCCGTGAACAAATTTTGCTTTGTGCATCAAGGCAATTTAAAGAAGGTGATGTACAGCATTGGTGGCATCCACCATCAGGCCGTGGTGTGCGCACCCGTATTTCAGATGATTATTTATGGTTGCCTTATGTAACTGCCCGATATGTTTTAAGCACTTCAGATCTTGAGATACTTGATCAGGTATCCCCGTTTTTGGAAGGCCGTTTGTTAAATGAAGGCGAAGAGTCTTATTATGATTTGCCCATTATTTCGGCAACGACTGCCACCCTGTATACACATTGTGTGCTGGCAATAAAACATAGTTTTCATTATGGCGAACATGGGTTGCCATTGATTGGCACCGGCGACTGGAATGATGGATTTGATAAAGTAGGACCGCATGGAAAGGGTGAAAGTGTTTGGCTTGCATTTTTCCTTTATGAGATTCTTAATAGTTTTGCAGAAACCGCAGTCTTGCATAACGATCCATTATTTTCCGAGACATGCAAAAATGAAGCGAAGAAATTAAAAGAAAACATTGATAAACATGCATGGGATGGAGAATGGTATAAACGGGCTTGGTTTGATGATGGAATACCCTTAGGTTCTAAAACGAATGAAGAATGTAAGATTGATTCCATTGCCCAAAGTTGGTCAGTTTTGTCTGGAGGAGGCAATGAAGACTTGGTTCATACGGCAATGGAATCGGCTTATAAATATATGGTACAAAAAGACTCTGGCATTATACAATTGCTGGAACCTGCTTTTGATAAGTCTGATCTGAATCCAGGATATATTAAAGGATATTTACCCGGCGTAAGAGAAAACGGTGGCCAATATACACATGCTGCAGTATGGATGATTATGGCCTTTGCCCGATTGGGAAATAATGAACGCGTTTGGGAATTATTAAACATGATAAATCCTGTTAATCATGGTAGCACTGCCGAAAAAATTGCAGTTTATAAAGTAGAACCCTATGTGTTGGCTGCTGATGTTTATTCTCGTGAACCTCATGCTGGACGTGGTGGATGGACTTGGTACACTGGCTCTGCTGGTTGGTTGTACCGTTTAATTGTAGAATCGTTTCTAGGTCTTCAAGTAGAAGGAAATAAGATGAAAATTTCACCTTGTGTTCCGAAAGAATGGAAATCATTTAAGGTGAACTACAAGTATAAAAATACAGTCTATAATATTGATGTCATGGGGATTTCTGCTATTGAAAAAATGATTGTAACAGTTGATGGGGTTGAAGCAGAGGGTAATATAATTACACTTTTAGATGATGGAACTGAACATAATGTATTGGTAGCCACAAATCAAAACGCTTAAGAATGCCAATGATAATATACATAATGAAGTGTGCAAGAATTCCTCTAATTTTAAAAAACCTTGCGAAGTAATATGTTAAACTTAAAACCGCATTAGAGAATTCGGATTCGATTAAGATATTGTAATAAAAAGTAAAAAGCTCATGGTATTGAAACTTTATTTATAAAGTTCGTTTACTTATTTATCCGTGATTTCAATATCACCTTGAAATAATTTATAGCTTACTTTTTTATTTTCATCGGTAATTTTAAATTTACCTTCCCGTTTACCATCTATCCATTGACCCTCAACATACAAATTTTCCTTTTTTAGGTATTGCTTTATAAAACCATTTGGAGTGCCATCTTTAAAATTACCTTCTAACCAACCATCTGAACTAATAATTTTCCCATTGCCGTTAAACATGTTGTTTAACAGGTTTCCATAATAATAAAATTGAGGCCCTTTTGAGTATTTTCCCAAACCACTCATCATATCATTGTACCACTCACCATCATACGTTTCTCCTTTAGGTTTAACAAAACTACATAATCCTTTTCCCTGTCTTCGACTCATTACAAAGTTACCAGTATAATTGTAGAGTCCAGTTACAAGCATTTGGCCTTTTCCCCAGAAGTAGCCGTATTTAAATTCACCTTTATAAACATTGTTGTTTTTATCCTTAAACTGTCCTTTTCCATGAGGCATATTGTTTTTCCAATCCCCATCATAAGTTGCTTCGTTGTTGCTAAAACTCATTTTACCTTTTACACTGTCACAATCTCCTGAAATAACTTTACCATTACCTACCAACCTTACAAATCCCAAATCATTTACCAATGGAATGGTATCAGCCGAAACTACATTGATTTGATTTAATCCTCTTCCATTAAAAATGAGTTCTAATTTGCTGTTATTGTAATTTCTTGTTAATAGAAAACGATTATTTTCTTTTTCGTCAAGTCGCAATTCAACAACCCTGAGCAAAGAGTCGCGGTTCATCCCAAATTTCAAATTGAAAGGCAATACACCAAGATGTTTTTCATATCTGCCACCTTTGTTATAAAAACTGATTGAATTCAATACCATATTGATATCAAACATCATGGCGTATCCATTTTTATAATGTTTTAAGAAGAGTATTGGGCCTTCAGGTTGTAGTTCTTCTTTTGCATTTTTACTATCGTTCCATTCCATCCACTCATATAGAGGGGTCTCAAAGATTCGCTTACCAATAAATGCTGAATAATCGGTAAGTTTGGGACCATTTGCATATACAGATAACGTAAATAGACTGAGGATAAAAACGGAGATGAGGGTTTTCTTCATTGTTAAATATTGAACTTACAAAAATCGTGTAATCAAAAGTATATATCCTATTAAAGATGGATTAATTAATGCATAAGTTGTATTAAAATTAGTTAAAATACAAACAAAATTGCTTTCTAGCCCGTTTTAATAACGTTACCTTTGCACCTTAATTAATGACAAACACATTTAAAGTAAAGTTTAATTTTACTGATCCCTCGGCTGAGCCAATTGAAGTAGAAGTAAGAGAAGGAGATTCCGTTCTGGATGCGGCTTTAGATAATGACATAGCATTACATCACAATTGCGGTGCCGTTTGTGCTTGCAGTACCTGCCAGGTTTATATAATCGAAGGAATGGAAACTTTACCTGAAATTACCGATACCGAAGAAGATTTTATAGATAGAGCAGTTAGCCCGAAGATAAATTCTAGACTCGCTTGTCAGTGTATTATTAATGGCAATGTTGTAGTAACAATTCCTGATCAAACTGTTCACTTAGGGCATTAAAAATTACAAAAGAAATAAATATGAAGGATAATTTTCAACTCCCCGTTTATTGGAAAGACCATGAAGATGTTGCCATTGGACTCTATGAAAAATTTGGGGATAGCTTTGGTGAGAGTCAAATCTATAGGATTAGATTTACTGAACTTATCGAATGGGTGCTTGAGTTGCCAAATTTCAAGGGCAAAAGGGAAGAGTGTAACGAAGGCCATTTGGAGATGATACAGTCCAAATGGGTTTATGAATGGCGTGATAATCAAGCATAACAGCTTATGTACTTATCGAAGTTAAGCAAGATTACCACATTTATTTTAGATGTAGACGGGGTGATGACCAATGGTGAGGTGCTAGTAACCGATGAAGGAAACATGCTTAGGAGCTTCAATATCAAAGATGGCTTTGCCATGCAATTAGCTATAAAGCTTGGTTATAGAATTTGTATTATTACTGGTGGAAATTCTGCTGGTGTTAAAATTCGTCTTGAGGGACTTGGTATAACGCATATTTTTACCAAAGTACACGAAAAATTGCCAGTTTTTATGGAATACGTTTTAGGCAACCATCTTGATATCTCTGAAATAGCCTATATGGGAGATGACATTCCCGATTACCTTTTATTAAAAGAGGTTGGTTTAAAGTGTTGTCCTCAAGATGCTTCGAATGATATTAAAGAAATTTGTGATTTTGTTTCTTCATACGGTGGAGGTGAAGGCTGTGTGCGCGAGTTAATTGAAAAAGTTATCAGAGCCCAAGGCAAATGGGATTTGGATACCATTGGAATTTGGTAGTATTTATTTAGAGCAGTAACATCTTTTCTCTGCACTTTCAATCTAATTCAGCTTAGGATCACGAGGGGAGTTCGCCATCAAGGCATACTTTCCGCCAAGCGATTTCATGCTTTGATTCCAAAGTTTATCTGCACTTTTTTCAAAAACAGTCTTTAAATCAGCCTGTGCTATAGCCCAAGTGTTATACTCTAGTTCAGATTCCAATTGCCCGGGTTCCCAACCTGAATAGCCAATAAAAAAGCGAAGGTCAACTGCGGAGATGATTCCGGAATTCACTTTTTCAATCAGCTCATTAAAATCTCCTCCCCAAAATAGTCCAGGCATCACAATTGTAGACCCTGTAAGTGATTGATTACTCCTTAAAATAAAATGCAATGAATCATGAGCAACGGGGCCACCATTAAAAAGGTTGTTGTTTATTGTTAGTGATTCCAGCACATCAGACACTACTAATTTTAATTTTTGATTCAGAACAAAACCTACAGTTCCGAGATTATTCTTTTCAACCAACAAAATGACAGATCGCCCAAAAGCAGGGTCTTTTATAAAAGGTTCGGAGATAAGAAGCGTTCCTTTGTTTACTTGTACCATAATATATATTTACTGCAAAGAGCTGAAAAAGTTTTTGATTCACCAAGCATTTTAATGTAAGATTTTTGGATTGGTAATAAAGTAAAAAAGGTGATTGACGCTTTGCCCTGAAAATCAAGTAACAAAACATCAATCACCTTTCTGATTGTTTTATAAACGCGCGTTCTATCCAATCATTGCTATCAAATCAGCAACGCGGCTTGAATATCCCGTTTCATTGTCATACCACCCAACAACTTTTACAGTATTGCCTATGACCATGGTTAATTCGCTGTCGAAAATACATGAATGTTGATTGCCAACTATATCAATAGAAACGATAGGATCTATATTGTATTCTAATATATTTTTCAAAGAACCTTCTGATGCTTTTTTGAATTCAGCATTAACTTCTTCTACGGTAGCAGATTTTTTCAAAACGCAGGTAAAGTCAGTTACTGAACCATCTGGAATAGGTACACGCATGGCATTACCGTTTAATTTTCCTTTTAGGTGAGGCATTACCAATCCAACAGCCTTCGCTGCACCGGTGCTCGTTGGCACAATGCTGTAAGCTGCGGCTCTTGCTCTGCGAAGGTCCTTGTGAGGAGCATCTTGCAAGTTTTGATCAGATGTATAAGCATGAATGGTTGTCATAAAACCATGCTCAATTCCAAAAGCTTCATCCAACACTTTTACCATTGGAGCAAGACAATTGGTAGTGCACGATGCATTTGAAAGTACTTGTTCACTGCCATCCAAAATATTATCATTAACACCCAAAACGATTGTTTTTAGATCACCGGTTCCAGGGGCCGAGATTACAACTTTTCGCGCACCAGCAGTAATATGTGCCATTGCTTTTTCTTTATCTGTAAAAAATCCCGTTGACTCAAGCACCACATCTACGCCAAGAGAAGCCCAAGGCAAAACGGCAGGATTTCTTTCGGCAAGGGCAAGAATTTTTTTACCATTGATAATTAGATATTGGTCATCAAATTCAACCGTACCATTAAATTTTCCGTGAATAGAATCATACTTTAACAAATGCGCGAGCGTTTTGTTGTCTGTAAGGTCGTTGATGGCAACCACTTCTACTTTTGGGTTGTTAAATAAAAATTTAAAGGCATGGCGACCAATGCGCCCGAATCCGTTAATTGCTACTTTCATTGATGTTTTGTAAGTTTTAGATTTGAAATTTTGAGCAAACTTACATTAATTTGGTGGATTACAAAAATATTAAGATAAAAAAATCAAGAATGTGATTATTTAATATGAAGATTTTCAAACACTTAAATATTATTTTCAGACTTTAATTAAAATTATAATTTAGTATTTGCAAATGAATATAATTTTTATAATTTTGCAATCCCAAAAACAATGGTCCCTTCGTCTATCGGTTAGGACACCAGGTTTTCATCCTGGTAAGAGGGGTTCGACTCCCCTAGGGACTACAACCTACATTTTTAACCCTCTGATTTTCAGGGGGTTTTGTTTTTTAAATTGGTTCGGGGTATGCTATTAAGTCCACAATTCGTAGGTTTTTTTAACTTATTTATTATTTCAATTTGTTTGTTAGTAAGCTTTTCAAAATAACTTCGACAATTAAAGACTAACCGCATTGACGTTTTAAAAGATAAATTCCAAGAGCGTATTGCGGGATATTCAGTATTTTAGTTCGAGTCTGTTTAG
>Ga0163144_10009385_pt1 | contig 21024 bp, 22 predicted proteins | sample OliLak19BULKMAT1_FD_123175 | JGI IMG/M metagenome (GOLD analysis project Ga0163144, IMG submission 123175) | Freshwater microbial mat bacterial communities from Lake Vanda, McMurdo Dry Valleys, Antarctica - Oligotrophic Lake LV.19.BULKMAT1 | ecosystem: Environmental > Aquatic > Freshwater >... | reverse complement strand
GTGGACAGCCGCGCGGCACCGTCGTTCGAGATCGCGTGATGGCGGCGCGCCTGACCACTTCCCCACCGCCACTTGGACAATCGCGCCGAGCAACGGCACGCGCTCGCTGAGGGCATCGTCGCGTCGCGATGCGAGGTGATCGCGGCCGAGCGCCGCGATTGCCCACACTGCCCCCAGCCTCGGCGGCGACATTTTCAATTTCTTCAGCAGAGGAGAGCGGCGCGCGACGCCATCAGTCGCTGGCGTCGTCGTCGTTCTCTTCGAGGTTCTCGAGCTCGTCGCGCACAGCGCCGGAGACGATGGCCACGATGGTGCAGAAGCGTGGCCAGGGCTGACTGAGCGTCCAGGCGCTGAATGCACCGGCTGGGAGCGCGTTGGCGCGGCGCTGCAGCTCCTGGGTGAGCTCGCGCGTGAGTGGCTCGGGCTCTGGGTCGCGGAGCGCGTGCTCGACAGCGTCGGGGCCCCAGAGAGCGTCGGCGGTCTCGCGGGTCATGAGGAGAACCGGCGCAAGATGCGCTGCACGGTGGTCGGATGCCAGCGGCCGCCGCGCTTTGTCGACCTGCCCTCGGCCTCGAGCGCCGCGACGATCTCGGGGATGCTGCGGCCCTCGGCGCAGAGGACAACGATCCGCTCGGCGGTCTTGGCCTCGCCGTCGATGTCTTCGCGGATGCGCCGACCGAAGTCGTCGGTCAGCTCGGAGCGGCGCCAACCAAGGCCCTCGCCACCGAGGGTCACGCCGCTCCAGCGCAGCTGCCCGAGCGCGTCGCGCGTGCGCTCTGCGGTGGCCTCGCGCTCCCACTGCGAGACGGCGGCGAGCACGTGCAGCACGAGCCGGCCGGCAGCCGTGCGCGTGTCGATGGCGTCGTTGACGGAGAGCAGCGAGAAACGGTCGGAGAAGTAGCGGTCGACGAGATCTCCGAGGTCGCGGACGCTGCGGGTCAGGCGATCGAGCTTGGTGACGACGATGCCGTCGGCGCCACCGGCGTCGAGCAGCGCGAGCGCCGCGGCGAGGCCCGGACGCTGCAGCGACTTCGCGGAGAGACCGGCGTCCTCGAAGACGGCGACGAGCTCGAGGTCGAGCGCGGTGGCGTAGGCGCTGAGCTTGGTGCGCTGGGCATCGAGGCTCACGCCTTCGCTGGCCTGCTGCTCTGTGCTGACGCGGACGTAGCCGACGACACGGGTGGGAGGCGACATGGAATCCTCGAGATCAGATGGCGGTTGTCGATCTCGGTGTCGATCTCCATTTTTCGTGTTCCCAACCTCCCGTGTCCGGAACATTTTTGCAGGGGCATGCAGCCACGCGCGACCGGACGCGGCCGAGAGGGTCACGTCCGGTCGGTGGGTTCAGGTCAGCGTCGGCGCGTAGCGCGCGGGTGGGTCCGTGGCTTGTGCGCTGGGGAGGTGGTCGGAAGATCGCCCGAGTCGAGCTTCGGTTTCAATCTTGGCCTGTACGACTCACCCTCCATGACGAAATCGTAGGCCGCGTTCTTGAAGCGGTCGACGGCGCTCTGCGCGAGCAGCACATCGTCGAACATCGCGAGCCACTCAGCGGTGTCGCGATTGCTCGTAACGATCATCGAGCCTCGTCCTGTGCGTTCGAGGAAGAGCTGGTAGACGTCCCTGCTCTCCTCCTTGGTCATCGGCTCGAGCGCAAAGTCGTCAACGATGAGCATGTCGACGGAGGTGAGCGCGATCATCTCGGCGTCGCGCGAATTGTCGAGGCGGCTCTGTCGCAGCGTGCGCAGCATCTCATCGGCGCGTGTAAAGCGCACATGATAGCCGTGCCGGCAAGCGATGTGGCCGAGGGCCTGCGAGACGAAGGTCTTGCCGACGCCGACGGGCCCGAGCACGACGACGTGACGATGCGTTCGAGAAAGCGCAGGCTCGTCAGCTCGGCGAGCATTCGCTTGTCGAAGCTCACCTTCGAAGTTTTGTCCCAGACCTCGATGCGCATTTCCGGATCGAGACGCGCCTCGCGGGCACGGACCTCGGCAGCGGTATTGTCGCGTCGCGCGATCTCGTCGGTGAGAATGAGCAAGAGGAGATCGTCGAACGACATCTCCTGCTTGTCGGCGAGCACGAGACGCTCGGGAAGCGTATCGAGGATGCGTCCGAGCTTGAGCCGCTTGAGCGCGACGACGAGCTCCGAGTTGAGAACGGTCGAGCAGAGACGGGACATCAGAGCCCCTCTTTCTTCTTGGTCGTACGCGTCTCGAAGTGCTGCTCGGGACGAGCGAAGCGCGGCAGCGGTAGCTGCACGACTTTGTTGTCGCCCACGTGCTCCGGCGACGCCGGCTTCGTCGCTCTCTTGAGCATGCGTGTAATGCGTTCGACGTCGACGGCGTCGAACGCGAGCGCGCTTTGACAGACGGCCTCGACGCGGCCGTCGCCGTACTTCTCACAGAGGCGAAGTAGCGCATACGCCTGACGCATGCGCGTCCACGGCAGTGGACCTCCGAGCAGGCGCTCGGCGTAGATGCCGACGTGCAGGCCCTTGCGCTTGGCTTTCGCGACGAGCCCGTCGACGCTGCGAAGTGCGTATGCGGCCTTTCCGACGGGGTAATCGCTCGTGTCGGTCCAGCGCCCGCCCGGCGGTTTGCGCGCGTGGAGCTTGATGAGATCCGTGCCGAAGTAGATCTTCACCGTCGTCTTGTCGGCACGTGCGCGGACATGCTTGCTGCGGTAGAGCGTCGGTACGGAGTAGAGCGCACGCGCGATCTGGATGTGATGATCGGGATGCACCCCGGCGTGCTCGGCCCAGAGCGGCACGTCGAACGGCTCGGTCGGCGGCGCGAGCATCAAGGACTTTTCCGTCTCGTCGAAGGCGTCGCGCGGCACCTTCCGCGTGCTGCCGCGCACGCGCATGCCGGCGATGTCGCGCGACCAACGTTCGGCGCTTCGCTGAGTGTCGTCGAGGTCGGTGAACGTCTCGCCGTCCCACCAGCTCTCGCGCACGTAGGCCACCTGGTTTTCGACCCGAGGCCTATCCTTCGGCGAACGGACGCGCGCGGGGTCGACGAAGATGCCGCGCGCCTGCACGTAGTCGAGGAAAGACGCGACGATCGCGGGATTGAGCGCGTCGGACTTCTTGATGACCGAGGACATGTTGTCGGGCACGATCGTCCGGCTCATCGCGCCGAAGAACCACCATGCGCGGTCGAGACCATCGCACACGGCATCGGTCGTCTGCACGAACGTCGGCCAGACGAATTGATAGCGACTGAACGAGAGTGTGACGATGAGCACCCAGAGCGCGCGCATGCGTCCCGTCGCAGTGTCGAGCAGCATTCCCATCCTGCCGAAGTCGACCTGAGCCTCCTGGCCCGGCGGCGGGTCTTCGAGGAGGATCGTCGGCTCCTTCTTCTGCCAGCCGAGCTCCTCCATCGCGTAGCGGCGCAGCGTGTCGTAGCTCGCAACGAGATCGTGGTCGCGCACGAGCAGCGTGTGGATCTACCGGAGCCGCAGAGGCCGCTTCTTGCCGAGCCACTCGAGGATGTGCGGCTTGTGCTCGGCGACCGCCCTGCGCTCGGCGCTCGGGTCAGGCTGGGGTCGCGCCTGAACGCGCTGCGCAACCTCGTGGATCTCCGCCTCGTCAAGCTCGCGATCGCGCGGCAGCGCCAGCTGCTCGGCCACCGCGATGTAGCGAGTCGCGGTACCTCGGTCGGTGCCCGTCTCGCGCGCGATCTTTCTGTTGCTGTGCCCAGCCGCCCAGCGGCGAAGCAGCTCTTTCACATCGATCATGGATAGCTCCCGGTAGGACATGAATTCCTTCCGACGGCGGCCAGCGCCGTCCTCGGAACGAACCCTCTCACTGCTCGGTCGCTCGACCCGCCGCCTGGCTGCATGACCCTGCAAAAAGGGTCCTCAACCTGGCTGCATGACCCTGCAAAACTTCGTTCAGCCCCTCGTGCTGGTGGCCGCATCAGGCTGCAAATGCGGTGGCTGCATGACCCTGCAAAAATCGGCCTTCAGGTGGCTGCATGAGCCTGCAAACTGGCATCGGGGCGAGAGGATTTTGGCCTCCAAATCCCCTGATCGAACCACTCGCTACGGCCATGCCTCGTTCTCGGTCCGCAGGGTCACAGCACCCATCGGGCGCGCCTTTCATTGGGTGCTTTTTCTCGAGCACCAGCGCATCCGCAACTACTCCGAGCGTGGGTCTCGATTCGGCATCTGAAGCAGGTGCACGCGCCACGCATTCGGGCGCGAAGTCGGCGCAACGTGCGAGCGGGCGAGCCGCCCCACACGAGCTCGCGCGCGACGTTCCCAGTGAAGACGAGCTCCTTTCTTCCCTAGCCGCTGAGGACGACGCCGGCGACGAGCGCGCTGCTGGTTGGGAACGGGCCTTCCAGCCGTCTGGGTGCTGACGTTGGTGCATCACGGCAACGATGCGCACGCGATCCTCGAGCACGAAGAACGCCAGGAAGTAGTGAAAGCGCTTGCCGAGCGCGCGCCGGGCACCGTCGTCCCCAATCGTCGGGAAGCGGAATGGACGGGCTGCGATCTTGTGAGCGATCCGCTCCATCTCGGCGATGAACTCGAGCCAGGTCCCTCTCGCTCGGCTTCGTGGTGATCCTGAGCAGCGAAGAGATCCAGCCGCGCATCGACGCTGAGCTCGAAGTTCATCGACGACGGGCTTCGGCGAACACTTCCTCGCCTGGAATCCCAGGCTCACCGGCGCGCGCTCGCGCGCCGCGCTCGTTGATGAGCGCGAGCGTGCTAGGCGCCATCTGCGCGGGCAAGCTCGCCTCGAGCTCCTCGATCAGCTCGATGCGCTCCTCCGCCGGAAGAGCCAGAGCAGCCTGCAAAACTTCGCGCGAGGTCACCCTCGAAAGCTAGCCCAGAGAGGGCGCCCAGCGCCCGCCGGGCTGGTAGGCTTTGCACGCATGGAGGCGGGGCTCAGCGAAGCGCAGAGGGCGCTCCGTGTGGGCTATGCCCGTTCGATTAGGGCAAGCCGTTCGTTTTTGGCGGGCGACGCGTCCTCGTTCGACGCGCGCACCCTCGGGGCTTCCCGGGCTTTGCCAGCTCGAGAAGCAGCTCAACGCAGCCCCGCCCGAGCGGCCAGCAAACGAACCCCGGCGGGAACTGAGCTCGCTAGGTTGCTCAAGGCAGCGCGGCCGGGTCGCGCAGTAGCGCACCCGTGAACGACGGCCGCAGGTAGAAGCCACGTGGCACCGTTCCGAAACGTTCGCCTTCTGCGCCGCGCGCGAGTGTTCTGACCGAGCCGTCCTTCGCCTTGGGGCGAAGCTGGAGGTAGCGGCCCAAGTGCGCGGTCACGTCTTCGATGCGCCCCACGCCGACGAGGCCCATGATGTCGTCGAAGTCCGCGTTGAGCTGACGATCTTGGCTGGGCGTCGGTCGCCACAACATGGGCGCGTCGAAGCGCCGACCCGGCAATGGCTCGTCGCGCTCGCCGACGATGGGTACGAACAACACCAGCGAGAGCTTTGCTTTGGCCCAAGAGTCGGCCCAGTCGACCTCTTCATCGAGATTCACGGCGCACACGAAGGTCGATTCGTGAGGCTTCTTGGCGATGTTGACTGGAATCGTCTTGAGCTCCACCCCCGTGCTGGGAAAGTCGACCAGGCGCCGCGAGCCGCCGGACGCACCCAGTGCCAGCTCGACCAGCTCGCCCACGCGGCCCTTGGTATGTACCCCGCCGCCCGGGCAGGGGCGGCCGAGCCTCGCGGCAAGCTCGGCCACCGTCGAGCCCGACAGGGTAGCCGCCCGCGCGAAGAGGTCTGCGATCGAGTCAGAGGGCGCGGCCATCGAAAATCGGTCGGTTGGAGCGCGACAACGCAGGGCTCGCGGCGTCGATAGGGAGCGGGCGATCGAGCCCGCCCCGAAAGGACGCGTGTGAGATCATGAAAGCCACCAAGTTTGCCGTGCTGGGCCTCACCATCATCGGCATGGCCTCCGTATTCATGGACTGGATCGCCGTGGGCGGAAAGAACGCCGCAGCTTTTGCGGACAAGATGCCGCTCAGCGGGATGGACAATGGCGGCCCGATCTTCTTGTTCTTTCTCGCGTTACCGCTGCTTGCTGCCGTGATCGGCATCAGCAAGCGCTTTGGCCGGGGGATGGGCGTGCTGTCATTGATCGGGGGTCTGTTGGCGGTGTTCATGGGTCTCGTGAAGTACAGCGACATCGGCTCTGCCGCGCAGTCGGCCAAAGGCCTGGACGTGAGCGTCGACGCAGCCATCGGATACTGGCTCTTCTTCGTCTCGTCCTGCGGCATCTTTCTGGCTGGCGTGGTTGCGCTGATCGCGCCGGAGAAAAAGGTCGCGGCTCCAGCTGCCGTCGGTGTTTTGCCGACGATGGCAACGCACCGCGGGGTTTGATCACCCCTCGACCGTCGGGCCGAGCACACGCTCGACGGTCAGATGCACCTGGCTCTCGACGAAGCGCATCACGCTGTCGAGCTCGGCGGGGCTCAGCTTGAGCTCGAGCATCAGCTCTGCGCGGGTGCGCCCCATCAGCTCGTCACGGGCGCGCGTGATGCGCCGCGCGGCGGTTGCGCGATGGACGCCGAGGACGGTAGACAGCTGATCGATACCCAGGCCGTGGACGAAATGTTGTCGCAAGAGATTGCGATCATCGGTGTCGAGTGAGCCCGCAGCCCGCTCGAAAGCGCGGCGAAACGCGTCCTTGTAGTGGGCCTGCATGAAGTCGACCTCGGGGTCGGCCCCAGCGGCGGGCAGCTGAAAACCTTGCCCCGAACCTGGATCGCTCTCGACGTCTTCGCGTCGCTTCTTGCTCATGTCGAGCAGCGTTCGCGTGAGCATCACGCGCAGCCAGTTGCGGAGATCGCCTTGCCCCGAATATTCGGCGATCTTCGGCGGATCTTTGGCGAACAGCTTCTCGCGCGCCGTTTGCGCGAAGTCGTCGCGGTCGATGCCCCTCGGCCTGACCCGCCGAAATACGATCTCGAACTCGCTGTGAAATATCGAGTCGAACACTGCGAGCGCGGCCTTGTCTCCCAGGCTGCAGCCGAAAGCGAGCCACAGATCTTGCGTTCGCAGCGACACCAAGAGCGCGGGTTGCAGCGAGCCGTCGTGCGAGGCCTGCTGCACCAGCTTCTGGCCGAACGCCACGAGGTCGACCGCGATCGTCGGGTGGGCAGCGTGAGCGCGCAGGGTCACGTCGACCGCGAGCTCACCGAGCTCTGGCTCGAGACCGAATGCGGCGAACGCGCTGGTAAAATTGGCTCGCGCGTTCATCACGAATCTCCTACCCGAAGTGGGCCCAAGGCGAAATCGCCGCTCGCGGATTGCTCGCAATCCCGTTATCGAAGAGGTCCCATGGCTTGCCCGGACGAGAACCTGATTGCGGGCTACGTCCGAGGTGGGCTCGACCCGCCTTCTTACCGAAGCGTTGCCGATCACCTGGATGTTTGCGAGTCGTGCACGCTGCTCGTGGCGGAGCTCGGCCGCGTGATGGTGACGCCGTCAGCCGACGCGCTTGGCTTGCCTCGCTCGGCGATCGACGCGCGGCCTGATCGCGCCGGTCGCTATGAGCTGGAAGATATTCTCGGCTCGGGCGGTTGGGGCACCGTCTATCGTGCCCGCGACCCAGAGCTCGGTCGGGCTGTCGCCGTCAAGGTGGTTCGACACGACCTCGCGCGCGACCCGGCGGCTGCTGACAAGCTCCAGGCGCGCCTGTTGCGCGAGGCCCGCGCGATGGCGCAGGTCGCCCACCCCAACGTCGTTCCGATCTTCGAGGTGCAGTCGGTCGATCGCGTCGTGTTCTTGGTGATGGAGCTTGTGCCGGGCACGACCCTGCGCGTGTGGCTCGCCCAAGGGCGGAAGCCGCGCGAAGTGCTGCGCATGTTCCTCGAAGTTGGCGAGGGACTCGAGGCGGCCCACGCCTTCGGTGTCGTTCACCGCGACTTCAAGCCGGACAACGTGCTGGTGGGGCTGGACTCGCGTCCGCGTATCACCGACTTCGGGTTGGCTATTGCCGCGCTGCCTGGCGCTGGCCATCGCGAAGTGGCGGGCACACCCGCGTACGCTGCCCCCGAGCAGATCTTCGGTCACCCAGTGGATGGGCGTGCAGATCAGTTTGCGTTTGCGGCCTCACTCTACGAGGCGCTCTATGGCATTCCGCCATTCGAACGAGGACCGATCGACCGCATGCGGTGGGTCTACGCGACGGCTCGCGCCAGGCCACCGCCCTCAATCCGCGGCCTGGGCGCTGGTCTCGCACCCGTGCTGCTGCGCGCCCTGTCACTGCAGCCCGAACATCGGTACCCGACCATGCGCGCGCTGTTGGCAGCGCTGCACCATGCGTCCCACGCAGACGAGCTCTTGCACGTGCGCATCAATGCAACCATTCAAGGGGTGGCCACTGTCGCGCACCTGGCTGTCTTGATTGCGTGGGTTCGGCGCGCCGACGCTCCCGCGGCGGCCGCGACTGTGGGCGAGACCACCCGAACCACGCCCTCCGACCCGTCCACGCTGGACTTGATGATGGGCGCAGGCCTGGTCATGTCGATCATCATCGGTGCGGGTTGGGTCGTGCTCGGGGTCGTTTGGGCCCCATTCAATGCCTGGGCGCTGCTTACGCGCCGACGCTTCGGTCGCATCTCGACCTTGATCTACGCAGGGCTCTCCATCTTGAGCTGCATTGGTATTCCGTACGCCATTTATGCAATTTGGTCGCTGACACGGCCACATGTGAAAGCGTTGTTCGCCATCTCGCCGCTGGGCGATACGAAGCGCTGAGCCGCGCGTCAGCTGTGCCAGGTCTATTTTTTGCCGTCGGATCGACACATTTTGATGGATTGAGACGCATGATTCTCTTCGCTTTTCGAATGATCTGTGATCCCCAACCGCTGCCGAGCTTCGTCAACTGACAATGGCATGAAGGCCCAATAGTCCGACGCACCCATAACGTCGAGTTGCAGACGCCGACCACGCAGATAGGCGTCGACGAGCTGCGGTTCGAATGCCCCCACAGTTGGCGTGACGGCGGCCGGGCTTACCTTCAAGGCCTAGTGCGATTGTACCCCCAGCGCGAGAACGATCGTCTTCACACGTGTCTCGCCCTCCAGCGTCACCTTGCCTCCCATGCAGGCGGTCGTGAATGCAACGGCAAGCTCGTCGGTAGCCACGTGCGTTGCGTTGGCTGCGTCGATCTCCAGCGTCGCGGCGGCGAATGCAAGAACGGCGTCTCGCTGGTCCGTCGAGATGCTTGCTTCGACAACCGATTTGATTGCGCTGAACGCCCCTGCGCGTTGAAGAGTATTCAGCGAATGCGCCTCGGAAATCGTCCGCGCATGAGGCTTTTCGCCGACGGCCGGCGCTCTGAAAAACGGAACGATGTTCGACTCACGAGCTTTCATCGCGTTGGATTCTTTCTATCGAAGTGACTTTGCCAGATTGCAACGAGTAGTTGCAATAGAGCAAAGCCAGACGACCGCATTCTGCAATGCAACCCTTCGTTGCATGAAGGCGGAGAAAGGCACGCAGCGGCGCGACGCGGGGCGTGCCCGGGGCACACCGATCACCGACGCGGTGCTCACGAAGACACTGGAGGAGCTTGCTGTCGTCGGCTTGGAGGGGCTGAGTGTCGAACGAATTGCGCGGGCGGCGCAGGTCAACAAGACGAGCGTTTACCGGCGCTGGCGGACGAAGGAGGCTTTGTGGCGGCCGCGCTCGAAGGACTACTCGGTCGCGTCACCGCGCAGCTCCCCGACACGGGATCCTTGCGCGCAGACCTCATTCTGCTGCTGCAGCCGCTTGTTCAGCTGCTGGAGCAGCCAGTGGGTCGTGCGCTCATGCGTGCTGCGCTTGCAGAGGGCGCAGCCTCGACGATCGCCGCAATGGCGGCCGAGCGTCTAGCGAGACATGCTTCCGATCCGGTCAAGATTCTGGTGACTCGCGCTCGGGCACGCGGGGAGTGGCGCGCCGGCGCGAAAGGTGAGCAGGTCATTTTCATGATGGTCGGGGCGAGCATGCATCGCGTGATGTTGGAGCACGCACCGATCACGAAGACCTGGCTGAGCTCGCTGGTCGACGGGTTGATGTCGGGTGTTCTCCCACGCGAGCCTCCAGAGAAGACTGGGTGAGCGCTCGCGCTCAGCGCGAGCTGTTCACTAAAACACCAGGGTTCATCACCCCGTTGGGGTCGAGCTCCTTTTTAGCGGCAGTCAGCGCACGGCGGAACAGCTCGGGGCGCTCGCGATCGTACCAGCGCATGACGTCCCGCCCGACTGCGTGGTGATGTGTGCTGGTGCCGCCGGCGGTGATGATCGCATCCGTGATCGCCGCCTTCACGTCCCACCACATCGCATCTTCTGCGCCGGCACGAGCCCTGGCGATGACTGTGTAATAGGGGGCGCAACCGTCTCGGTACGCGTGAGTGATGCGCCGCGCGAACAGGTGGGGGCCGAGCTGCAAGCGCTCGACTGCCTCGCGGACTGCCAGGTCGAGCCCCACGATACGGGACCAGGGGGCAGCGGTTTCGAACGTCTCGACGAAGAAGCCGCGCAAGATGAGCTCGTCGCGCAGGTGAGGCGCGCGGAAAAAGGCGCGCTTGTAAGTGTCCGCGGCCACGTCTCGACCCTCGCTGCGCTTGGCCGCCTCGGCGACGCTGCCACCGTGGCTGCTTGCCAGCTCGACCGCCAACGCCAGCGCCGATGCCTGCTCGAACGTCGCCGACTCGAATGCGAGCAGCAGCAGGCAGGCGTCACCCGCTCCAGCCCCGCTCATGATCGCTTCAGCGCCGTCGACCAAGCGGGCATTGCTCGGCAACAGACCGCTCTGCACGATCACCCGTAGTGCCTCGAGCCCCGCCTCGAATGAGCTGAATGCCACGGTGCGGCTGGCCCGCTGCGTGGGTCGCTCGAATACGCGCAACCATGCGCTGGTGATCACACCGAGCGCTCCTTCGGAGCCGATCACCAAGCGATTGGGATCTGGCCCGGCCCCCGAGCCAGGCAACCTGCGCGTCTCGAACAAGCCGGACGGCGACACCATGCGCACGCTCTCGACCAACTCGTCGATGTGGGTAGGTCCCGTCGCGAAATGGCCGCCCGCGCGGGTGGCGATCCAACCCCCCGCGGTAGATTTCTCGAATGACTGGGGAAAGTGCCGAAGCGTCAAGCCGGCCGCTTTCAGCTCGCTCTCCAGATCAGGCCCGAACGTTCCGCCGAGCACATTGGCAGCCAGGCTCCGACGATCGATCTCGACCACACCGCTGAGCGCTTTCATGTCGAGACTCAGCGTGCCGGCGTAGCCTTCACAGCCGTACGGTTCGACGCCGCCACACACGCTGGTGCCACCGCCGAATGGGATCACTGCGATGCCCTCGCTGTGGGCATGGTCCAGCAAGCGAGCAACGTCCTCTTCGGTGCGCGGAAATGCGACGAGATCGGGCGGGTGAGGGAAGTCGCCTGCCACCGCTCGCGCGATATCGCGATAGGAGCGCCCGAGACTGTGCACCAGTCGCTCGTGCGGCGAGCTGTCGAACAGCGAAGCGAGCGTCGCTGGCGCCGACACGCGCGAAGCCGGCAGCGCGATGGCGTCGACTGCTGGCGGCTCTCGACGTGAGCCCCCGCCGCCGAACAGCGCCGACAGACTCATCTCCGCGAATGCGAGCGCGCGTTCGCCGGGGCCCTCGTCCTCGCGACCCCAGCCCCAGATTTTTCGCCGGGCCGCCACTTCGGTCATTTGCTGATTGGCGTGGTGACCGTTTCGAATGGCGCGCTGGCCTCTTCGCCGGTGTCGAGCTTTACTTTGTAACGGAGGCCGTCGTCTTCCACCGTGAGCACCTGGCCTGGGGCCAGCTCGTCGTTGCGCACCACCCAGACTCTGTCGCCCGCCTTGTGTGCAACGTGAACTGCGAGTGCACGGACAGAAGCTGCAGGCACACGCTCCGGCTTGCCGGTCGACGAGATGATCCACGTCTTTTCTTCCATGCTCTGCACGAACTGACCAGAGTGCCAGATGGTCTTCTTCTCGGTCCCAATCTCTTTCGTCTCGCTGTAAGCCGCGACCGAGCCGAAGCGCAGCGTACCGTCCAGCTCGATGACCTCGCTGGGGTCGGCTTCGATCTCCTGAATGTCGCCGGCGTAGCGGAAGCGAACCTTGACCTTGCCGCCTTCCATCGAAGTGACACGTGCAAAAGCGCGACTGCCTTTTGCGGCGACCACCACCGCATCACCGCGCACCAGGCCCTCGGCCGTCTTGGTGGCGAGCGTGAATGCCGTGGGTACGAATACCTCTCGTTTGTCGCTGCCTTGTTTGGTGACGATGTTGTCTCCGTCGACTCGATCGACGTCGACGACCGCGACCTTGACTGTCTCCCAACTGGCGCTGACCGGCAACACCGCCCACGCCCTGCTCTGCGGCGCGAGCTCGCTCTTCAGGGCGGGGCCACCGAAATCTGCCCACTTCAGCGGGCCCGAGGGGGCATCGATGCTGACCGCTGCCTTGGCGCTGCTCGGGGTGCTCGCGTTGGACGATTTTTTCGGAGGCGGCGCGAAGGTGGCCGAGGGCGCGGGGGGGGCAGCGCCGGAGCTCGCCGGCCCACCGACTACCACCTCATCCTCGCAGCCAGCGAAGCACAAGGTTACGAAACTGGCGGCTATCAAAGTCCAGGCGGCTGACATCGGGCCTGATTCTGCTCAAAACCGCGCACGTTCGCAAAGGAAGTGGATCCGTCGGGTAGTTTCGGCCAAATAATAGGGGTTTCCGTCACGCACCTGTCACAGCCGCCGTCGTCGACGGTGACTACAGTCGCCCGCAGCTCCAACAAAGGTGTCGCCATGGCTCGCATTCTGGTCGTGGAAGATGAAACGGACCTGCAGCAAGTCCTCGAATACAACCTGCGCCAAGCAGGGCACGAGGTGCTGCTCGCGACGCGGGGCGCAGAGGCGCTGCGCATCGCCAAAGAGCAACGCCCCGAGCTGGTGCTGCTCGACTTGATGTTGCCTGACATGATGGGCACCGACGTGTGCCGTATCTTGAAGCAATCTCCCGAAACGCAGGGCGTCGCCATCGTGATGGCCACCGCCAAAGGCGAGGAGATCGACCGGGTCGTCGGTTTCGAGCTGGGGGCCGATGACTATGTCGTCAAACCCTTCAGCGTGCGCGAGCTCCTGCTTCGCATCAACGCGGTACTTCGCCGCGCTGATGCGCCGAAGACGGATACCGCTGTCGAGTTTGGCGCGCTCAAGATCGATCGCGCGGCGCACAAGGTCTGGATTCACGGCGAAGAGGTCGATTTCACGCCGCTGGAGTTTCGGCTCTTGCTCACGTTGTACGAACGCAAAAATCGCGTGCAAACGCGAGCCTCGCTGCTGGACGATGTCTGGGACATCCAGGCCGAGCTCACCACCCGCACCGTCGATACACACGTCAAGCGATTGCGCGAAAAGCTCGGGCCTGCACGCGACTATGTCGAGACCGTTCGTGGCGTCGGCTACCGCTTCGTGGCTTCACCCGAGGAGGCGGGGCGCTAGCGCCCTGCCTGGGGTTCTGTGGCGCTTCGATTCGGTCTGCGAGAGAAGCTGCTCGCCGCCTCGGCGGGGATGATCGCGCTCGGCACGCTGTTCACCTATTTACTCCTCTCAACTCGGATCGAGCGAGCGGCCGTCGACCGATTGAATGGTGAAGCGCTGTCGCGCGTGAGGCTGGTCGCACTGCAGGCGGCCGAGCACCCCGATTCGCTCTCGCTCGAGAGCGGTACTGCCGATGCGCTGGCTGATCGCTTGGGTTTTGCGGCCGACGCCCGCGTGACCTTGTTCGACCAGCGCGGCGTGGTGGTGGGCGATTCGACCCTCGACCTAGCCGTTTTGCGCGACTTGAGAGAGCCGGTCGTGAGCGTCGAAGCCGTCTCTGCGTTGGCGGGCACTCCCGCGTTGTTCGAGCGCTTCTCGACCACCTCACAAGAGCCTCTCATCTTCGCGGCCGTGCCGCTCGAGAGCGACGGCAGGGTGATTGGCGCTGCACGAGTGGGTCTGTCCGAAGCGCCTGTGCAGGCTGCGTTGGCGGTGCTCGCGCGCGCGACGCTGGTCGGCGGTGCTGTCGCCATGCTGGTAGCAGTCGCGCTATCGGGTCTGGCTGCGCGACTGGCGTCGCAGGGTGTGCGTGAGCTCGCGGGTCTGGCGAAGCGGATGGCGGGAGGCGATCTCGAGGTGCGTGCACGCCCGGTCGAGGGAGACCACCTTGCCGACCTTGGCCGTTCCCTCGAGCAGCTCGCCGAGGGCTTGCGCAAGACGTTGCACGAGCTGGTCACCGAACGCGACGTCTCGTCCGGCATCCTGACCAGCATGCGCGAAGGCGTGCTCATGGTGGACCGAGACGGCAAAGTTGCGCTGATCAATTCCGCCCTCCGCGAGATGTTGCTGCTGAGCGATAGCGATGTCGGCAAGTTGCCCCTCGAGGTGATCCGCGACGCCGCGCTGCACGAGCTGGTAGACACCGTGCGGCGCACCCAGCGGGCGGCTCAGGGAGAGATCGAGGTTCGCGGGCTGAAGCCCAGGCGCCTCTTGGTGCGAGCCGAGCTTCTCGCCGTGCAACCGGGCGGGCTCTTGGTTGTTTTCTACGACGTCACGGATTTGCGCCGACTGGAGAGCTTGCGCCGTGATTTCGTGGCCAATGCGTCGCACGAGCTGCGCACACCGGTGACCTCCATTCGTTCTGCGGCCGAGACGGTGATCGGCATTTCCCCGACCGATCAAGTCGCGACACAGCGCTTCTTGGCGATCATCGAGCGCAACGCGGAGCGGCTTCAACATCTGATCGACGACCTGCTCGATCTGTCGAAGATCGAGTCGCGCGAGCTCAGTCTGTCTCAAGACCCACTCGAGCTCGCGGACGCCGTCGAACGCGTCGTCGAGCTGGCGTCCGAACGAGCAGCGCAATCAGGCACCAAGTTGGTGACCGTCATCGATGCCGACCTGCCGGAGGTGCGCGCGGACATTGGTGCGCTCGAGCAAGTGCTGCAAAACCTGCTCGACAACGCAGTGAAATATTGTCCCGGCGCAACAATCACGATTCGCGCCGTGAGCGGCGAGCGGTGTGTGCGGCTACAGGTCGCCGATAGCGGGCCTGGCATCGAACAGAAACACTTGCAGCGCTTGTTCGAGCGCTTCTACCGGGTGGACGCGGGTCGCTCCCGCAGCTTGGGCGGTACCGGTCTGGGTCTTTCGATCGTGAAGCACCTCGTCGAAGCGATGGGTGGCACCGTCGCCGTCGCCAGCGAGGTTGGCCGCGGCACGACCTTCACGGTGGAGCTTGCGGTCTGGGAGAGCAGCCTGCTGGCGCGGACGCTCACACCCCTTCCTCCGCCGCAGATTCCTCCGCCGCAGATTCCTCCGCCGCAGATTCCTCCGCCGCAGGCGGTCGATGTTTGAGCTGACTCGCCGCCGTCTGCTCGTCGCCGCCTCCACCGGCCTCATCGGTGCCTGCTCACGCACGATCGAGCTGTTTGGCTCCGGCGCGACGCTGCCCGCGCAGCAGTACGCCGCTTGGCTGGCTGCCTACGCCGTAGAGGCACCGCAGGTCCGTATCGCCTACCTGCCGATCGGGTCCGGCGGTGGAATTCGGCAGTTGGCACACGGAACCGTCGATTTCGGCGCCAGCGACGTGGAGATCGATCCGAGCGAGCGAACGCTCCTTGCTCGCGAGGTGATCTCGCTTCCGACCGCGATTATCGCGGTCGGAGTTTGTTACAACCTCGGTGGCGTCGAAGGCTTGCGACTGTCGCGCCGAGTCTGTGCCGCGATCTACGTGGGCGAGATCACGAGCTGGCGCGACGCTGCCATTCTCGCCGAGAACCCCGGAATAAACCTGCCGAATTTGCCAATCGCGCCCGTGTTTCGCGCCGATGGCGGAGGCAGCACCGCGCTGTTCACGTCGCGCCTCGCGAGCGAGAGCAGCGCGCTGCGGGAACGTGTGGGTGTTGGGCGCGGAGCTCGCTTCTCGGTCGGCATCGGTGCGCGCGGCAGCGATGGCGTCGTCGATTTGGTCGCGAACATTCCGGGCGCGGTCGGCTACGTCGAGGTCGTGCACGCCTTGCGTGCGGGTCTACCGGTGGCTGCGTTGGACGACGGACACGGCGGTTTTGTCGCGCCAACGCGCGCCGCTGTGCTCGTGGCCTGCCAAGCGCGCGAACCCATCGAGCGCGGCTATCCGCTATCGTCGCCGACCTACTTGGTGGTTCCGAAAAAGTGGAGCGACCCAGCCAAGGGCGCTGCGATGGCGAGGTTTTCCTATTGGGTGGTCACGGCCGGGCAAGCGTCGCTCGATGGCGGTGCGGCGGAGGAGCTGGCGGCGTCGCTCCTTCCGCTGCCCGCGCCATTGGCTGCCTTTGCGCGAGCCGAGCTCGGCCAGTTGACCTCCGGCGCGACGCGCCTCTTGGCGATCGATTGACGTGAGCCGCCCGAGCCACCCCCCCGACGTCTCTGCGGCTCGTTTGCAGAGGTCCATCAACCTGCCGGATCGCGCGCTGTCGCTGTTCGGCAACGTTTTCGGATTCGTGGCTCCCGTCGTCGTGCTCGCCATCATCGCGAACCTCGCATCGGTGGTGATTGCCGACGCGGAGGGAAGCGCGTTCTTGTCGACATCGTGGAACCCGGCGCGTGGTCATTTTGGCGTGCTCCCGTTCTTGATGGGCACCGTCGTGACGGCCACCGTCGCTATGGCGATTGCATTGCCGATTGGCGTTCTCGCCGCAGTGTATCTCGCGGAGGTCGCCGCGCCGAAGGTCGCCCGAGTGGGCGCGGTCTTGCTCGAGCTGGTGGCGGCCACGCCGGCGGTAGTCGTCGGTCTCTGGGGCCGTTCGGTTCTGGTGCCGGAGCTGAATGACCTCTCTCGCCTCGTCGGCAGCGCGCCCGAGGGCCACGGCTTCGGTATCGTCGCCGCCAGCCTGGTGTTGGCCACGATGACGATCCCCACCATTGCGACGGTCAGCCGAGCGATTCTGCGCGCCTTACCGAACGAGCTTCGCGAGGGGCCGATGGCGCTGGGTGCCACCCAATGGGAGACGATCCGCAGCGTGCTCCTGCCGTCGGCGCGTCGGGGTCTCTTGGCGGCTGCCGCGCTGGGCTTCGGTCGCGCGTTGGGGGAGACCATCGCCGTCTCGATGGTGATTGGCGGTCGACCCTCTTTGTTGCCTAGCTGGGGAGCGCCTTCGGCGACCGTTTCGTCCGTATTGGTGGACGAGGTTCTGGACGCTACCCATCCAAACCACATTGCTGCGCTCGCCGCGCTTGCGCTGGTGCTGCTCGTTTTCGGGGCGCTGACCAGCGCAGGTGCGCGCGTACTGTCACGTGGGGACGCGGTGCGCGCATGATGCTATCGACCCAACAAGCAAGCTCACTCGGCCGGCGACGCGCGCTCGAGCGCGCGATGTCGATGGTCGCGCTCGCGAGCATGGTTCTGGCGCTCGCGCCATTTGCCGCGATGGTTGCGCATGCATTGGCGACGGTACGCCTTTCAGCCGCGATCGTGGGAGCCTGCGCCTCCGCGCTGCTAGCTTCCCTCCAGCTGTCGCTGATCACGGTTGCGATCGCCCTGCCTGTGGGCGTCATCGCGGGCATGTTCATCGCGGAGCTTGCCGGCCCGCAAGCCGTCCGCTGGGTCGTGCTCGGCCACGATACCTTGGCGAGCATTCCGCCGATCGTGCTGGGCATGTTCGTGTACGCGGTCGTGGTGCTCCCGCTCGGCGGGTTTTCGCTGTTTGCTGGCGCGGTCGCGCTGGCACTCTCCGCAATCCCGACCATTGCGCTGTCCTCCGCCGAGCTTTTGCGGCTCGTTTCTCCGTCGATTCGTGAGGCCACCCTCGGGCTGGGCTTGCCCAGGCATCGCGCGTTGTTCTTGGTGCTTTTGCGCGCTGTGTTGCCCGGGGTGGCGTCCGTGGTGGCGCTCACTTTCGCTCGTGCGCTCGGCGAGGTCGGCGCTCTCTTGTTCACCGCAGGCTCGAGCCGGTGGCTGGGCGCTTCGGCGCCGACTGCTGCTTCGCCCTTGCCCCTCGAGATCTTCGTCGCGGTGCAGTCTCCATCGGCCGACAGCCAAGGTCGAGCCGCAGCGATGACCCTCACCCTTCTCTTGCTCGTTTCGGTTTCGAGCGGCTGCAGCCGTCTCTTGCGGAGCGTCAACCGATGACGATCCCCAAGCTATCAGTGACCGATCTGAAGGCGGTGATCGGCACCGTCGAGGCGCTGCGTGGCATCTCGATCGCGGTCGCCGCGAACGAAGTGCTCGCCATCATCGGGCCCTCCGGGGCAGGCAAATCGACCTTTCTTCGCTGCCTCAACCGCATGCACGAGACCCGGCCAGGGGCGACCATGTCCGGGAAAGTGAAGCTCGACGGCGTCGACATCCACGCCAGGACAATCGATCCCGTTTGGGTCCGACGGCGCGTCGGCTTGGTCTTTCAGCGACCCAACCCGCTCCCGATGTTGTCGATTGGAGAGAACGTCGTCGCGGGCTTGACGCTGGCGGGTGAGTACATCGAGCGCCGCGACGAGCTGATCGAGACGATGCTCCGGCGCGTCGCCCTGTGGAACGACGTGAAGGACAGGCTCGGTAAACCGGGGACCTCGCTGTCGTCGGGTCAACAGCAGCGACTGTGTATCGCGCGTGCGCTGGCGTTGCGTCCGGATGTCTTGTTGATGGACGAGCCCTGCTCATCGCTCGACCCGAGCGCGACAGCCCGCATCGAAGAGCTTTTGAACGAGCTGCGTTCACACGTGACGATGCTGATCGTGACGCACAACTTGCAGCAGGCGGCCCGCGTGGCGGACACGACAGCGTTTTTTCACGAAGGAAGGCTCGTCGAGCACGATCGAGCCAACGTCATCTTCACCAACCCGAGTGATCCTCGAACAGAGGACTACATCACCGGCCGTTTCGGCTGACTCCAGGGAACCAATGCCGATGTTGCATACCGATAGCCTCTATGAAAGCGAGCTCTCCAAGCTGCGGGAATCCGTGCTGCTGATGGGCGCAAAATGCCAAGAGGTGGTAACGCGAGCCTTGGCCGCGCTTGCCTCGCGTGAAGTCGAGGTAGCCCGCGAGCTGATTCCGTTGGACGCGCAAATCGACCAGCTGGAGGTGCGCATCGACGACCTCGCCCTGATGATTCTGGCTCGTCGTCAACCAGTCGCGAAAGATCTCCGCTTCATCGCGTCGGTTCTGAAGATGGTGACGGATCTCGAGCGCATCGGCGATCTCGCCGTCAACATCTGTGAGCGAGTGGTCGAGCTTTGCCAAGAGCCCACGATGGTCGAACAAGAAGAAATCACCACGCTCGGCGTGGAGGTGATCCGGATGTTGCAGGACGCGTTGAACGCGTTTGCTACCGGTGACGCCACGCTCGCGCGAGAAGTGCTCGCGCGGGACGAGGCGGTCGACACGAGCTTCGCGCGAATCTTTCACTCGATGGTGGCGTGCATGATGAAGAGCAACGAAAATATCGAGCGGGCGACCAGGCTGCAGTCACTCGCCCGCTACCTGGAGCGCATCGCCGACCACGCGACCAACATCGCCGAGATGGTTGTCTTCATGGTCAAAGGCCAAGACGTGCGTCACGCCCCCAGGTGATCAATTACAAGGGGCTGTGGCCAGCGTCACGTCGTCGATGTTCCAACCGCCGCCGGCGATGATGCCGCTGTTGGGCCCGGCCGAGTAGCAGAAGCGTACCTGCATCGTGGCGCTCTTCTGGGCGGTGACATCGAACGACGCGAGCGTCCAGGCGGCGTCGTTCTGGGGGGCGCCCGAAGGCACTGAGTAAACCGGCGACCAGCTGGCGCCCGAGTTCGAAGAAACATCGACGTGGCTGCTGATGTAGTTCGGATAGTCGCTGTGCAGATGACGCCAATACGACAGCACGACGCTGCCTGGAGCCGAGGCGTCGATGACGGGGCTGGTGATGCAATAGTCCGCGTGAAGCGCGGTTGAATAGCAGCCGCCCAAGATCACGCCGGCGATGCCATTGTCGGCGGTAACTGTGTGATCGGCGGCGGGGTCGGCGCCCCACGAGCCACATGCAGACGACGCTGCAGAGCCGATCGCCCACTCGGGCCCTAGGGTCCAACCCTGCGAATTCGAGGAGAACGTCTCGTTGAAATAGACGGTGTAGTTGGGGTCGGGCACGCCGTTGCAGAGACCGGCGCCGCAGGTGTCGGTCACGGTGCAAGCATTGCCGTCATTGCAGGAGGCGCCGTTGTTGGCAGGCGACCCGAGGCACTGACCCGAGGCATTGCAAATGCCTGTGTTGCACGCGTCCGTCGCTTCCAAGCAGTTGCCACCGGGCGGGACCGGCATCAGGCCGCACGAGCCGTCCACCGGGTTGCAGACGCCGTTGTTGCAGCCGTTCGAGGGACAAACCGTGGGGACGCCACCGACGCAGTCGCCTGCGAGACACGTTTTGTTCTCCATGCACAGATCACCGAAGGTGTCGCACGGCTGTCCGTCGTTGCCGGGTATGGGGGCGCACACGCTGCCGAGCAGCGGGTCGCATTGCGACACGTGACATTCATTGGGCACAGGCGCCAGTGAACAATCGAGCGGCGCGCCAAGGCAGAAGCCGTTCTGGCAGATGGCGTTGCTCGTGCACGTGTCCGGCGAGATGCACGCAGTGCCATTGGGGACCTGTCCGGTCTCGTTGCAGACGTCGAGGTCCTCGTCACACTCTTGCAACAGGCAGGGGTCGTCCGACTTGCCGGCACAGATCATCGGATCGCCGGGTACGCAGAGCGCGCCGATACAGCTGTCGCCATCTGTGCAGAAGAGGCCGTCGTCGCAAATCTCGCCGTCGGCTTGCGCGGTGATCTCGCATGCCGCCGTTTCGGTGTTGCACACGGCTTCGTAGCAAGGCGGCACGTCGATCACCGAGCAGTCTTGCGCGCACATGCCACCGGTGCTGCCGCCCTCGCCGCCGTCGCCGCCGAGCGGTGCGCTCCCGCCAATGGTCGGTGTGCCGCCTTCGTTGCCTCCGCCGGAGCCTCCGGGCGGGAGGACCTCGCTGGCGCATGCGCCCAACACTGCGGCTGCAAGCGCCACCCCAACCAAG
>Ga0163144_10009383_pt1 | contig 21026 bp, 10 predicted proteins | sample OliLak19BULKMAT1_FD_123175 | JGI IMG/M metagenome (GOLD analysis project Ga0163144, IMG submission 123175) | Freshwater microbial mat bacterial communities from Lake Vanda, McMurdo Dry Valleys, Antarctica - Oligotrophic Lake LV.19.BULKMAT1 | ecosystem: Environmental > Aquatic > Freshwater >... | reverse complement strand
GACTCCGAAGCGGCGCTGCCAGAATTCGCGGCTGCGGCGCTCGCCGACGTCGCAGCCCAGCTCGTACTCGGGCCGCACGAAGCGCGTGTAGTCCTCTGGAGGGCCGCTGGCACGGCGCGGTGCGGTCTGAGCGAGTTGCACGCCGTCGCGGCCTGCGGGCACGCCGAGATCGCCAATGTCGAAGTCGTGGCCGTACTCGAGCCGGGGCCCGATGTCGGCCACTTCCTGGAGGAGCTTCTTGCGCACGGCGCGGGGGAAGTCCTCGAAGTTGACGGCGACCTCGACGAAGGAGCGCGGGCCGCCGATCACGCAATGAAGGTAGTACTTGTCGAGGTCGGTTTCGCTCGGGAAGCCGTAGGGGTTGGGCCGGTCATTCATGATCGGCAGCCCATTGATCACGATGCGCTCCTTCAGCGCGTCGTGCCGCAGGTCGGTGACCAGGCCGCCGTCGTTGTTCGAGCCGTCGCCCGAGATGTCGAGCACCTTGCGCTCGGTGTCGAAAGGGGCGCGGCCGAACAGCGGGATGGCATAGCGGATGGCGCCGCTGATCGAGGTGCGGCGCGCGATCGAGATCGGCGCGCGGGCGAGGCGGGCGGTGAAGTCGCGGATGGCCGCCTCGGAGTCGAGAAGGGTCCAGTCGACGAGGAGCTTCTGGACGTAGGAGTCGGCCCATTCGAAGTAGGCGACGGCGATGCGGCCGTGGTTGCCGCCCAGGATGGCTTTTACGATCACGGGGTCGCTGAAGGCTTCGACATAGCCCTGGCGTTGCAGGCGGGCCTCGTCGGGGTCGACGCTGCCCGAGATGTCGATGGCCATCACCAGGGCCATGTCGACTTCCTTGCGCTCCTGCGCAGCTGCCGGCAGGGCGAGGGACAGGAGTACAAGCAGGGAGAGCAACATACGCATGGCCGACCTCCAACCAACGCTGTCATCAACCGACATCATGATCTAAGCACAAACCATACCGCCCGTCGGAAGCCTCTGTCAGCCGCGCTCTGGACGGCCGATGGCGGCCACCGCTAGCCTCTGTGGACAGACCGACCTATGTGGACAGACTGACCGGAGCAAGCCCGTGGATCTAGCACTCAGCGCCCAGGACGAGGCCTTTCGCGGCGAGGTCCGCCGCTTCCTCGACGACAGTCTGACGGAGGACCTGCGCGAGGCCGGCCGCAAGACCGGCGGCGTCTTCGCCGACTTTGCAGCCGGTGTGCGCTGGCACAAGGTGCTGGCCCGCCAGGGCTGGTCGGCGCCGAGCTGGCCCCGGGAGCACGGCGGCACCGGCTGGAGTGCCACCCAGCGCTACATCTTCTCGCGCGAGTGCACTGCCGTCGATGCGCCGCGCATTTTCGCCATGGGGCTCCGCATGGTCGGGCCCGTCATCATGAAGTACGGCACGCCGGAGCAGAAGGCCAAGTACCTGCCGGGCATCGTGGCGGGCGACATCGTCTTCTGCCAAGGCTACTCCGAGCCGGGCTCGGGCTCAGACCTTGCCAGCCTGAAGACCCGCGCGGTGCGCGACGGTGACAACTATGTGATCAATGGCACCAAGATCTGGACCACCGGCGCGCATGTGGCGAACCACATGTTCTGCCTGGTGCGCACGGCCACGGAAGGCAAGCCGCAAGACGGCATTTCCTTCGTGCTGATCGACTCGATGGAGGTGCCGGGCCTCACGGTGAAGCCGATCGTGACCCTGGCCGGCGACCACGAGGTCAACCAGGTTTTCTTCGATAATGTGCGGACGCCGGTGGCCAACCGCATCGGCCCGGAGAATGCCGGCTGGACGGTGGCCAAGTACCTGCTCGAGTTCGAGCGCGGCGGCGAGGCCTATACGCCCAACCTCTATGCGAGGCTCGACGACCTGCGCCGCATCGTCCGTGAAGAGGCGGCCGACGGCTCGGGCAAGCTCGCGACCGACCGCAGCTTTCCCGAGCGGCTGGCCGAGGCCGAGATGGACATCCAGGCGCTGGAGATGATCGAGCTGCAGGTCCTGTCCGATCTCAGCAAGGGCCGCAATCCGGGGGCCGCCTCGTCGTCGATGAAGATCCGCGGCAGCGAGACCTCGCAGAAGATCGACCATCTCGGGATCGAGGCGCTGGCCTGGTACGCCGCGCCCTTCGAGCCCGAGGCGCGGCTGCTCGGCCACAATGCGCCGACCGTGACGCCGGAGTGGGGCCTCACCGCGATGCCGCTCTACCTCAACAACCGCGCGGCCACGATCTACGCCGGCTCCAACGAGGTCCAGCGCAACATCATCGCCAAGGCGGTACTTGGGCTGTGAGCGGCGTCTATCAATTGCATGGGTTCGACCCGTCACCCTACTCGGTGAAGATGCGGGCGCTAATGCGCTATCGCCGGCTGCCCTTCGTCTGGCACGCCACCGGCAACCCGCGCGATGTCGCGGTAGCAGCGGGATTGCCGCCGGTCATCCCGGTGCTCGGCTTTCCCGACGGAAGGGTGATGAACGATTCGACACCGCTCGCCTATGCGCTCGAACGCGAGCATCCCGGCCAGCGCTCGGTGATCCCCGACGACCCCGGCCTCGCCTATCTCAGCGATCTTCTGGAAGACTTCGGCGACGAATGGATCACCAAGATGATGTTCCATTACCGCTGGTACTACCCCGCCGACCGCGACTTCGCCCAGCTCTGGGTCGTGAGCTCGCGCGATCCCGTCATGGAAGAGACCAGGCGGCGCGGTGAGATGCAGGCTTTCAACGACCGCCAGGTCGGGCGCATGGCCATGGTCGGCTGCACCGAGCAGAACCGGCCGGTCATCGAGGAGAGCTACCGCTTCGTGCTCGACACGCTCGATCGCCATGTGAGGACCATGCCGTTCCTGCTGGGCTCGCGGCCGTCGCTGGCTGACTTCGGCTTCTACGGCCAGCTCCAGATCCTGTCGGTCGATCCGACGCCCGCCGCCGAGATGCGCGCCCGCGCGCCCGATGTCTTCTGCTGGCTGATGCGCCTCGACGATGCCTCGGGCGTCGAGGGCGCGTGGATCGACGCCGCGGCGCCGTTGCCCCAGGGCATCGCGGCGTTGCTGAAGCATGCGGGACAGACCTACCTGCCGTTCCTCGCCGCCAACGCCCGCGCCCTGCAGGAGGGGGCCTCGTCCTTCGAGGTCGAGCTGCTCGGCCGTCCCTATGCGCAGGCGCCCTTCCGCTACCAGGGCAAATGCTTCGACGCGCTCCGCAAGCGCCTGGCCGCGCTGCCGGCGTCGGTCCGCCAGCGGCTCGACCCGGTGCTCGAGGAAGCCGGTTGCCTGCGCGCCCTTGCGTGACGCCATGGGAGATCAAGTCATGCTGTGGGCGTGGGGCCTGGAAGCGGCCTCGCTGTCCTTCGAGGCTGCCGAGGCGCTGCTGTCGGAGGACGAGAAGGCACGTGGCCGGAGCTTCGTTACAGCTCAACTTCGGCACCGCTTCGTGGCCGGCAGGGCGCGTCTTCGCGCCCTGCTCGGCGAGCACCTGGGCGTCGATCCCCGCGCGCTCGTCTTCGTCCAGAACGCGTTCGGCAAACCGAGGCTCGCCGATCATCCGTCCGTGCACTTCAGCCTCAGTCACTCAGGCGACCAGGCCGTGCTCGCCGTGAGCGACCAACGTGAGATCGGCATCGACATCGAATGCGTCCGCCCGCTCGATCACCTCGACCTGGCGCGGCGCTACTTCCACCCGAACGAAGTCGCCGCGATCGAAAGCGTAGGGCCGCCGAAGGAGCAGCTCCTGGCCTTCTTCCGCATCTGGACCCTCAAGGAGGCCGTCGTGAAGGCGATCGGCAAGGGCCTCTCGATCCCGCTCGAGACGTTCGACGTGTCGATCGCGACATCGCCGCCGACCATGGTCGTTGCACCCGAGGGTGCGCCGCTGAGGTGGTGGCTGTACCAGACGACAGGCGGCTATTGCCGCGCGCTGGCGGTACCCGGCGGCGGCGAGGTTGGGCTGATCCAGCGAACGGTCTGATCGTTGCGGCCAAGCAGGCCAAGCAGCGGCGCGTGCTCGCCCAGAAGAGCGCTTCGGAAGAAGGCGACTTCGAAGGCCTGGATCGCCGTGTTCACGGCGCGCCGCTGGGCGTTGGTGCGAAACATCGTCCGCCTCGAACGCGCGTACAACGCGTCGGTGAGATCGATATGCTGGACCTTGGGCAGTTGTACCCAGTAGCTGCCTGGTCGTTCCATGCGGCGCCTGTTGCCCGGAATGTCCATGGCGCTGATCTGCGAGTAGCGACGGACGAAGGGATCGGGCGAGGCGAGCTCTTCATCCGACGGGAAGGCCTCGATGCTCGACAGCAGGAAGTAGGCCTCGGTCCCGATCCGGGCGGCAGGCGGGCCGACCAGCGCGCCGTCGAGATTGAACACGGCGGTGATGCGCGGGTCCGTCAACGCGGCCTGCAACCCCGAGCCGCCGCCGATCGAATTGCCGAGCACGCCGACGCGCTGCAGGTCGACGCGGCCGGCAAGCAGCGGCACCTGGCCGGCTTCGAGGGCACCGAGAATGTCGAGGAGACGGCCGGCCTGGCCGACGACGTGGCGGCCGAACCGCTCCAGCGTGGCGGCAGTCGCGGCATCGGATGCGAGGTCCATGACGACGCCGTGGTCGGGATCGGTGGCGGGGTCGCTGGCGAGGTCGTCGCAGCCCACGACGACGAAGCCGTGACTGGCGAGGTTCTGCGTCTGGATGCTGTTCTGCGTGCGCACTCCGCCCCAGCCGGGCGAGTACAGGATCAGGGGAGTGGGCGTGCGCGCATCGAGCGGACTTGCGATGGGATACCAGACCGTGATCGGCAGGGTCTCGCCGCGCGAGCCCTTCAGCGTGACCTCCAGCCGGCCGACCGGCTTCGGCCCGCTGGGCGATGGCCTAAGCGGCGCGAACACGAACCAGCCGACCCCGACCGCCACGAGCGTCAGGACCAGGCCGACCAGAAGGAGCAGGCGCAGGGCGCTCACCGTGTCCGCAAGACCGCGGCGATCTCGCCGGCGGGCTGCTCGCGGAACATGTCGAAATGTCCGCTGTTGATGTCGACCTTCTTCAGGTTGCCCGACACCACCGGACCCCAGCCCATCCGCTCGTCGAACAACCGGCCCCGCAACGGCTCGTTGCTGCGGAACAGGGTCACGTCGCCGTCATAGGGGCTTGGCCGGTAGCGCGTGACTGCGTCGTACAGATAGTCGTCGAACCACTCTCCGGCGAGCGCCTGGCGCTGCGGGCCGCCCGGCTCCGGCGGCAGCAGGCCGGTATGGAAGAGGATGGGCTTGCGCACGAGATCGTCCAGGGTGGCCTCGCCCCTGCGGAACTTCTTGAGCCGCTCGCCGTAGCGATGAAGGCGAAGCTGCTGGCGACGCAGCATGCGGTCCCAGCTCGACATGGTCTCGCGATAGCCCGGGCCCCAGCTGTCGAAGAGGGCGACGAGCGAGACCTTCTCGCCCATGTGCTGCAACTGGCGCGCGGCCTCGAACGCGAGCACTCCGAACACGCAATGGCCGCCCAGGATGTAGGGACCTCGCGGTTGCGCCCACTGGATCAGCCGCCTGGTGTAGGTGCCGAACTCCTCGAACGTATGGGAGCTCCATTCGAAGGGGCCGTCCTGGGGATAGAGCATGAGGTCGATGAAGGGCCGGTCCTCGCCCAGCATCCGCGCCAGCTGGTAGTAGACCGACCGGTTGTTGAGCACGGTCACCGGCGTCTGCGAGCCACTTTCGTGGAAGCGGACGACATGGCGTGCCGGGTTGCGGAGTGGGATCGCCCCATGGTCATCCACGGCAGGCGCTGTGTCGTCGTCCACCACGCGGCTATCGGTGCCCGTCGCCAGTGCCTCCAGGCAGCGCCGCCATGCCTCGACCAGACCCTGCACCGTTGCCGGCGCGTAAAGCGTGGCATCGGCCTCGCAGGACAGACGCCAGCCTTCATCGCGGCCGATCATGAAGAAATTGAGAGGCCATACGGCGCCCGAGGAATATGACGGCAGGGAGACCAGGCTGAAACGACCGGCGTCGTTGGCTTCGGTCTCCGCCGTGCCCGAATAGGAGCGGTGGACGATGAGGTTGACGGCGTGCAGCGGCTTGCCGCCGCGATGGGGCGCGAACTTCGCGGCGATCTCGAACGGCAGGCGTTGATGCCTGAGGGCCTCGTGGACGGTGTCGGCAACGGTGTCCACGAATGCATGGGTGCCGGCATTGTCGACCCGCAGGCGAAGCGTGATCGCGTTGACGGTCGGTCCGACAAGGTTCTCGGCGGTCGGCTCCTCGCGGTTGGCCACCTGCGATCCGATCACGACCTCCGTGTCGCCCGTCACGCGGTGCAGCATCAGGGCGAGTCCGGCGACGGCGAGCGTGAAGAGGGTGACGTTCTGCTGGCGGGCGAAGCCCTCAAGCGTCCGGCTGAGGTCATCGGGCAACAGGATGGACGTGATGTGGCTTGGCTCGCCCTTCGGGGCGTCGGGCAGGCGGTCGGGCGGCACTTCGGTGCCCACGGCATCCCGCAGTTGCCGCTGCCAGAAGGATTGAGCCTCGTCGAGCGCGCCACTCGCCAGCAACGCCTGCTGCCAGAGGGCGTAGTCGACGAACTGGAGCTCCGGCTCGGATGTGTCGGGAGCGGTGCCCGAGCCGATCGCACTGACGGCGGCACGGAACTCGCGGGCGATGAGGCCGGTCGACCAGCCGTCGGCCACCATCGCATGGAAGGTGAGCAGCAGGACGGCGCGGTCGGTGCCGAGGCGCAGCAGGGTCGTGCGCATGAGCGGCGCCTGGGCGGGATCGATGGGTTCCAGGGCCTCGGTCCTGGCGATCTCCTCGGCGCGTGCAGCGCTTTCGTCGGTCGGCAGGAACGACAGGTCGATGTCGCGCAGCTTGAGCGGGCATTGGGGCAGGACGACCTGGGCGAGCTTACCGTCGACCTCGCGGAAGCCGGTGCGAAGGATCTCGTGCCGCTGTACGAGCGATTGGAGCGCGCCTTCGGCGGCCGCCTGCGACAGGCTGCCGTTCACCAGCCAGCGCATGGCTATGTTCAGCCCCTCCGGACCGTCCGTCCTGAGCTGCGTCCAGAGTCGTTCCTGCAAAAGGGTGCACGGAAATGAGCCCGAGTCGCTGCTGTCGGGAGAGGCCTGCCGGTCGTTGAAGTCGCCGATGCTCACGGAGCGAGGGTACGCCTTCGTGCCCCACGCCGAAAGTCGGCAAGCGCGGGGGCTTTCCTGGCGGCTGCATCGCGCGGCGCCGCGGGCTTGCCTTCCAGCCCCTGTGCGAGCGTCGCGACGGTGGGGTTCTTCATCAGGTCGCGCGCGCTGACCGCGATGTCTTCCCTTTCCAGATGTGCAGCGATGCGGAAGACTTGTAGCGAATCCGCGCCCAGAGCGAACAGTGGATCGTGCATGCCGACTTGCGGCAAGCCGATCACGCTGGCCCACACCGCGGCGATCCTCGTCTCCATCGGCGTTCGCGGCGGGCTGTCGCCCGTCGCCGTCGCCGCTGCAGCAGGAGCGGGCGGCGGCAACGCGTTGCGGTCGACCTTGCCGTTGGGCGTCAACGGCAGCGCCTCGAACCCGACCCAGCGCGCCGGGATCATGTAGTCCGGCAGCCGGTTGGCGAGGTAAGCCGAGAACTCCGCTGACTTGGTGCTGTCCGTGGCGACGACATAAGCGACAAGCACAGGCTCGGGGCCGGCGTCGGTGCGCAGCAGCACGGCACAGTCGCGAACGCCGGGCACCTGCCGTAGCACGCTCTCGATCTCTTCGAGTTCGATCCTGAAGCCGCGCAGTTTGACCTGGCGATCGACTCGGCCGAGCAGCTCGAACTCGCCCGACGGCAGCAGGCGGGCGAGATCGCCCGTCCAATAGAGGCGCTTGGGCGGCCGGCCGGCGAGAGAGATCGACCTGAAAAACTGTGCGGTGAGATCACTGCGGTCGAAATAGCCTTTTGCCAGGCCGTCACCGCCGATGAAGAGATTGCCGGCGGCACCGGGCAGGGCGATGCGATCACGATCGTCCAGAACGTGGAGCTGCGTGTTCGCCAGCGGCTTGCCGATGGTGACGTCAGGCTCGCCGGTCTTCATCTCGCGGCCGGAGGAATAGAGGGTGGTTTCCGTCGGCCCGTAGAGATTCCAGAGCTGCCCGCCGCCGGCAAGCAACCGGTCGACGACGTCGCGCGGCACTGCTTCGCCGACGGTGATCATCTTCAGCCCCGGATGGGACGAGAATCCCGCCTCGAGGAGCATTCGCCACAAGGTCGGTGTCGCCTGCATCAGTGTGGCGCCGGCCTTCCGCGCGAGCGCCACCAGCTCGAACCCGCTCTTGACCTCCTCGACTTCGCTCACGACCAGGCGGCCGCCGACGATCAATGGCGTGAAGAGTTCTGCCGCAGCCACGTCGAAGGTGATGGCGCTCGAGGCGACGGCGACATCGGCTGCCGTGACGTCGCACCGCCGGGCCACGTCGCAGATCACGTTGGTCAGCGCCCGGTGGCCGACCTCGACGCCCTTGGGCGTTCCGGTCGAGCCTGATGTGAAGAGGATGTAGGCGGTGTCGTCCGGCGACACGCGCGGCAGGTCATGACCGTTCAGGCGCTCGTCGAGGTCGAGCCGATCGGGGCGCAATGCGAAGGCATAGGGCGCGATCGCCCGAATCCGATCGTCCTGGCAAATGATGCCGTCGATCTGGGCCGCGATCGCGATCTGCTTGAGCCGTTCCAGCGGCTGATGGACGTCGAGCGGGACGTAGGCGTGGCCCGACTTCATCACCGCGAGCAAGGCAACCGGCAGCACGCGGGAACGGTCCATCGCGATGGCGATCCTGCCCCGGCGCTTGATGCTGACGCCCAGGATCTCCTGCGCCAGGCGGGTCGATCGGGCGTCGAGGTCGGCGTACGACATCGTGCAAGCACCGTCGATGCAGGCGATGGCGGCGGGGGTCTTTGCCGCCTGCGCCTTGAACAGATCGTGGATGCAGCTTTCGCTTGGATAGGGCGCGGCGCTGTCGTTGACCACTTCCAGGACGAAATGCTCCTGCTCGGCGGACAGGACGGGCAGTGCCGACCAGGGCGTTTCGGGCGACGCGCAGATGCCCTCGAGGATGCGCCGATAGTGGATCATCCAGCGGCGGATGGTCGATCCGTCGAACAGGTCGGTGTTGTAGTCGCAATCGATCCGCAGACCTGCGGCGGACTCGATGACATTGACGAAGATATCGAAGTTGACCGCTGCCTTGGCATTGGGCGTAACCTTGGCGACGGGCCCGCCGAAATCCAGATCGTCGCGCAGGCGTTCGAGGTTGAACTGCACCTCGGTGAGCGGGAGCCGGTTGGCGACACGCAGCAGCGGCAACGCCCGCACCAGGGTGCCGTAAGTACAGTGCGGATGGTCGAAGCCGTCGAGCAGGCGCTGTGCCGTCGCCTGGACATGCGTGCCGAACGGCGCGTTCCAGGCCAGCGGCGCGCGGAAAGGCAGCATGTGGACGCAGTGCCCGACCAGCTCCGGTTCGTCGTCGATGGGCTGGCCTGAAACCGGCACGGCGATCACGATGTCGGCTGTGTTCGTGAGCCGCCCCAGGACAGTCTGGAACGCTGTAAACAGCATCGTGAAGAGGGTCGTGCCGTGTGTCGCGCCCGTCCGCTTCAAGGTAGCGAGAAGCCCAGCGTCGAACCGGGTCGAGTAGGTGGCGCCGGCATACGAGCGCGACGCCGGTCGTTGCCGGTCTGCCGGCAGATCCGCCAGTACCGGCAGATCCTCATAGAGGGTGGTCCAATAGGCGAGATCGCCCGACGGCGCGCCGTTTGCCGCCGTCTCGGCGCGTGCATATCGCGAAAAGCTGGGGGCCGCGGGCAGGAGTGCGGGCTGGCCGGCGCACGCGAGCCGGTAGTGCGCGGCAAGGTCGTTCAGGATGATGTTCATTGACCAACCGTCACAGACGATGTGGTGGGCGGTGAACAGAAGGACGTGGCGATCCTGTGCGAGGCGAACGAGCGCGGCGCGGACCAGCGGCCCGGTCCACAGGTTGAACGGCGTGCGCGCATCGGCGGCGACGAGGGCGGCGAGTGTCGCGTCGGGATCGCGTTCGTTCGAGTAGTCCAGGGGCTCGAGCTTCAGTTCGAGCGATGGCAGAAAATACATGCGCTCGTCGTCGCGGCCCAAGCGCCCGCGCAGGGCGTCATGGCGCGCAATGACGGCATGCACCGAGGCCGCCAGGACGGCAGGATCGATCTCGCCGTCGAGCGCGATGCTGATCGATTCGTTGAAGGCGCACGACGCATCGTCGCCCATCTGGGCGGCGACGAGGATTTCCAGCTGCGGCTCGGTGAGCGGCGCCGACTCGAGAACGTCGATTGGCCGCGCTGCTTCGAGAATTCCTCCGGCCTCCAGGGCATCGAGCGCGGAGACAAAGGCACTCTCGATTGCTGCTATGTCGGCGTCGGAGTGAGCCGTGGTGAGGAAGCAGGGAAAGCCCTCCTGGACGTGAACGCCGAGCGCGCGCATCTGCGGCCAGAAGAGCGACGCCAGCGCGCCTTCCGTCGAGAAGTTGATGTAGAACCAGCTCGAATAGCCTTCGGCGCGCGCGGCCAAGCCGCGTCGCGCGAGGTCGCGGTTCAAGGTATCGACCAGACGCCCCATGCGCGCGGCGAGCCGCTCCTGCAGGGCCGGACCTTCAGCCTTGAGGTGCAGCAGCACCGACTTGGCGGCCGCGAGCGCCAGCGGATGGCGCACGAACGTGCCGGCGAAGAAGGTCGGGGCGGTCTCGGGCACGGAGTCGTCGCCATAGCGCCACATGCCTCCGTCAAGGGCATCCATGAACCGCGCCTTGCCGGCCAGAATCCCAATCGGCATGCCGCCGCCCACGACCTTGCCGTAGGTCGCAAGGTCGGCCTTTACGCCGAAGACAGCCTGCATGCCGCCCGGGTGGACGCGGAAGCCGGTGACGATCTCGTCGAACACGAGGGCCGAGCCGCTGGCTTCGGTGAACGTGCGCAGCTTCTGCAGGAAGGCGCGGGGTTGCAGCGCGGGATGGCGGCTCTGCACCGGCTCGACGAGCACGGCGGCGATGTCGTGGCCGTTCGCCTCGATCCACGCCAGGCTCTGCGGATCGCCATAGGACAGGACCGTCATGTTGGCGACCGCTTCGGGCGGGATGCCGGGTGCAATGGGCAGGGCACGATGTGCGGCACCGCCGCCGGCCTTCACCAGCACCTCGTCGAACTGGCCGTGATAGCCATGGGCAAAGACAACGACGCGCTCGCGCCCGGTCACGGCGCGCGCCACGCGCAGGGCTGCCATCACGGCTTCGGAACCCGTGTTGCAGAAGGTGACCCGCTCGTCGCCCGTCATCTCCGAGACAAGCGACGCCACCTCGCCGGCCAGTCGGGTTTGCGGCCCGATCGGGAAGCCTTCGTGGATCTGCGCGATGATGGCCGCGGTGACGAAATCCGGCGAGTGCCCGAACATCGTCTGCCCGAAGCCATTGACCAGATCGACGTACTCGTTGCCGTCGATGTCCCAGAGCTTCGAGCCCTTGGCCCGTGACGCGACGACCGGGTAGACCAGTTCCTTCCATTCCTGGCGGAAGCCCGCAACCGTTCGCGGATCGGCGAGCACCGCGCGATCCTGCTGCGTGGTGGACTTGGAAAGCGGCGTGCGCCCGTCCAGCCGGCGGACCAGACCTTCGACATAGTCGCGCTGGGTATTGGTCAGCGTGTTCGAGCTCTTGCCCACGGCCGGTCGGTACACCCGCACGCGGGCGTCGGCGTCGTCCGCCGCTTCGAGTGCGGGTGCCGTGCCGGCCGAGGGCTGGGCTTGGAACGCGCGCAACTGCTCGGTGAACAACGCTTTCATCGCCTTCGATTGCGTCTGCACGAGGGTCGAGAGCGCCTCCGTCAATGGTGCATCGGCACCCGGTCTTGCAGTGGGCAGCACCTGCTCCGGCGGCAGGGTTGCATCCAGATGCGCGGCAAGGAGCGCCGTCGACGACAACTCCTTCAGCAATTGCCGGAACGTGATGCGGATCCGGAACTTCTTTTCCAACGCGCGCGCGGCCTGGCCGAGCAGAAGCGAGTCGAAGCCAAGTTCGAGGAAGCTCGCCTGGGGATCGATGTCGGACACCCCCGACAGATCCTTCAGGATCTCGGCGACCTGGGCTTGCAGCACGGGGATGCGGGAGGCCGGAAGGCCGGGTGGCGAAGCGGATGCCATTGCAATTTCTGGCACGGCAGCGGGGATCAGCGGCTCGGCGATCTTCCGCTTTCCCGCACGGTCGATCCAATGGCGCGATCGCTGAAAGCAATAGGTCGGCAACGGGATGCGGCGGCCATGTGTGCCCGCGACGGCGTTCCAGTCCGGCGTGAAGCCCGCACGCCACAGCGCGGCGAGCGCCTCGGACAGACCATCGGTGTCGATATCCGTGAGGCTCGCCGTTACGCCGCGCATCCGGCGCCGGTCGATGGTCTGCGCCGCCAGAGCCGACAGGGTGCGGCCAGGCCCGACTTCGAGCAGGAACGGCTGGCCGTCCTGCGCCACCGTGGCAAGTGCGTCGGCAAATCGAACCGGCGCCCGGCCATGCTGCGCCCAGTACCTGGGGTCGATCGCTTGCGCTGCTTCCACCCAACCGCCCGTGACGCTCGATGCGAAGGCAATTTGCGGAGGTGCCAGCGGCACGGCGCCAGTGGCGCGCTCGATCTCTGCCAGCGCCGGATCGAGCGAGCGTGAATGGAAGGCATGCGAGACGGCGAGAAGCCGGCAGGCGACGCCGCGCTTGGTCAGTCTGTCGTTCAGAGCGTCGATTTGCTCGCGCGGACCCGAGGCGACGCAAAGCGATGGCGCATTGATGGCGGCAAGGTCGAGCGCGTCGCCCAGTTCCGCGCGCAGTTCGGCCTCCGGGAGGCGCACCGCCAGCATGGCGCCCGGTGCCATCGTTTGCATGATCCGCGCGCGTGTGGCGATGAGCCGGCAGCCTTCCTCGAAGGAGAAGACGCCGGCCAGACAAGCCGCGACGAACTCGCCGACGCTGTGACCCACCATGGCATCAGGGCGCAGGCCCCAGGACATCCAGAGCCTCGCCAGCGCGTATTCGAAGATGAACAGGGCCGGTTGTGCGAGCAGAGTCGCGTCGCCGCCGGTCGCCTCGGGCTCCAGCAGCTGTGCGCGCAGGCCGGCGCCGACGGTCGGGTCCGCAATCGCGATGCCCTCGTCCATCAACGCCCTGAAGGTCGCGTGATCGCGGTAGAGGTCGCGCGCCATTCCCGGATACTGCGCGCCCTGTCCGGGAAACATGAAAATCAGCGGCGCCCGTCCGGCCGGCCAGGGCGCGGGCGTGGTGAGGGCACGCAGCGCCTCTATCGCCTCTTCGCGGGACGAGCAGGCGACCGCGGCTCGGCGCGCGAAGGCGCGGCGGCCCACCTGTAGCGTATGGGCGACATCCTCCAGCGCCGTGTCGGGGTTGCGGGCGAGATGGTCCGCGAGGTTTGTCGCAGCGGCGGCGAGCGCCGCATCGTTCCTGGCCGACAGCGGCAGGACGTGGCGGCGCTGCGTTGCTTCGCGAACCCGTACAGCAGACGGCGCTTCCTCGAGCACGACGTGCACGTTTGTGCCGCCGACGCCGAAGGAACTGACGCCGGCGCGTCGCGGGGAACGTCCCTGCGGCCAGGCGACCGGGGCCTTCGGGAAGTAGAACGGTGTTCCGGCGAGGTCGATGTGCCGGTTGGGCTTGTGGAAGTTCGCCAGCGGCGGGATCTCATGATGATTGAGTGCAAGCGTCGCCTTGATCAGTCCCGCGGCGCCAGCGGCTACGTCCAGATGGCCGATGTTCGCCTTGGCGGAACCCAGCGCACAATGGGGCCGGTCGACCCGCGACGATCCGAAGCCCTGCACCAGCCCGGCGAATTCGATGGGGTCTCCGAGAGGAGTCGCGGTGCCATGGCATTCGACATAGCCGATCGACGCCGCGTCCACGCCGGCCGAGGCGATCGCCGAGGCGATGACCGACGCCTGTCCCCGCTCGCTGGGCGCGGTGAAGCCGACCTTGTCGCTGCCGTCGTTGTTGACTGCGCTGCCGCGAATGACGGCATAGATATGATCCCGGTCTTCGATGGCGTCGGCGAGGCGCTTCAGCAGCACGATCGCAGCACCATCGCCGAAGATGGTGCCCGCGGCGCCGTCGTCGAACGGGCGGCAAACGCCGTCGGGCGACACCATGCCGCCGTCCAGATGCTGATAGCCGCGCTTCTGAGGGAAGGTGATGGAGGCGCCGCCGGCCAGCGCCATGTCCGACTGGTAGAGCAGCAGGCTCTGGCAGGCCTCGGCGATGGCGAGAAGCGACGTCGAACAGGCGCTCTGCACCGTCATGGCCGGACCGCGCAGGTTCAGCTTGTAGGCAATGCGCGTTGCCAGCGTGTCGGGCAGGGCGCCGAGCAACGCATCGTATGATCCGACCTGGTAGTCGCTGGCGAACCGATCCGCATCGAGCCGTTCGGCGAGGACGTTCGTGAGCAGGTAGGTGTTCATGCTGCAACCGGCGAACACGCCGATCGCGCCGGAATATCGCGCGGGATCGTAGCCAGCATCCTCGAGCGCGGACCAGGCGCACTCGAGCAGAAGCCGGTGTTGCGGATCGGTGAGCGCCGCCTCGCGGGGCAGCATGCCGAAGAACTCGGCATCGAACTTGTCGACGTTGGCGAGGATTGGCCGCGCCCGCACGAAGTTGGTGGCGTTGCGAATATCGGGAGGAAAGGCGTCTTCCAACTCGGCATCCGAGAAGCGGCTGATCGAGATCTTGCCGGCGCGGATGTTGGCCCAGAACTGCTCCAGGTCGTCGGCGCCAGGGAACCTGCCGGAAACGCCAATGATGGCGATGGCGTTCTCCGGAATGCTCATTCCGCCCGCCTGGACGTTCGCAGCCGCCGCAGGGCTGCGGCCTGCTGCTGCGCCCGGTGCTGTCCGGCGCTCTGGACCGACGCGGCCCGTCCCTCGATCGCCTGGGAGAGTTCGCGGATGTTGGGATGCTGGAAGAGGGCGAGGACGTCGACGCTGGGCCAGATCAGCGCGATCAACGCATGGGCCTCGACCAGCTTCAGCGACGTGGCGCCGAGGTCGAAGAAGTTGGTGTCCTGTCCGATGTCGCGCAGGCCGAGCGTGCGCGCGAAGATGCCACTCAGGATCCCTGCGGTTTTACCTGTTGCGGAACGCGCCGGAGGTGCCTCGCTCAACCGGCGCACGGGCAGGCGTTCCTGGTCGACCTTGCCGTTCTGCGTCAGTGGAAATTCGTCGAGAACGACGACCTGTGAAGGCTGCATGTGGGGTGGCAACGCCCGCAAAAGCCTTGCGCGCGCCTCTAATACCAGCGCCGCGCGATCATGAACGCTCGATACCGACTTGATGTAGGCGGTCAGCAGGGTCGCACCGGCTTCGTTTCGGACCGCCGTCACGACGGCGTCTGCGACGCCACTGCTGCACCGCATGGCCTCTTCGATCTCGCTGAGTTCGACGCGCTTGCCGTCGATCTTGATCTGGCGGTCGCGGCGGCCGATGAAATCGACGTTGCCGTCGGCGCGGAGTCGCGCGAGGTCGCCGGTTTGATAGAGCGTCGCGCCGACGTGCAGCGGATCGGCAACGAACTGCGTTGCCGAATGCCGTGCATCGCCCAGGTAGCCGGACGCGAGGCCCAGGCCACCGGCATAGAGCATGCCGACTTCGCCCTCGGCCACGGGCTTCATGTCGTCGTCGAGAAGGCGGACGTAGGTTCCGCGGATGGGCACGCCGATCGGCACCGGCCCGCCGCCCCAGCCCTCGCGCGGAATCCGGTAGCAACAGGTGAAAGTGGCATTCTCCGTCGGGCCGTAGCCGTTGATCAGCTGGCAGTCCGGGTGCGCGGCCTGCGCGCGCAGCACATGGGTGGGCGACAGCACGTCGCCGCCGGCGAGGATTTGGCGGAGGCCTTCGAGCGCGTTGAGCTGATGGTCGACCAGCGCATGGAAAAGGCCGGCCGTGAACCAGGCCGTCGTGACGCGGTGCTCCTGGATGGTGTCGACGATCGGTTGAAGCGACGCACGGTCGTCCTCGATGAGGACGCCTCGCGCGCCGTGCAGCAGCGTGCCCCATATCTCGAACGTGCTGGCGTCAAAGGCGAGCGGCGCGTTGTGGAGGAAGACCTCGTCCGGGCCGAAATGGGCGTAGCTCTGGTCGATGACCAGACGCACCACGGCGCGGTGGGGGATCAGCACGCCTTTCGGGCGGCCGGTCGAGCCGGAGGTGTACATGATGCAGGCGATGTCAGCCGGTCCGCAGGCGATTTCCAGCGCGGCCTCGGGCTCGGACTCGGCAGCGGCGAGTGTCTCCTCGAGGTTCATCGTCGGCACGGAAAACTCGGCGATCCGGTCGCTGCCGGACAGGGCCATGTCGGCGCCGCAGTCGCGCAGGATCCAGTCGTGGTAGGCAATCGGAGCCGTCGGATCCAACGGCATATAGGCGGCACCGGTCTTGAGCGTGGCCAGAATGGCCAGAACCGACGCGATCGAACGCCCGGCGTGCAACGCCACGACGCTTCCCGCGCGCACGCCCTGGTGGTGCAGGAAGCGAGCGAGCTGGTTCGAACGCCGATCGAGGTCGGCGTAGGTCAGACTTTCGACGCCTTGCACAACGGCGACAGCCGAAGCGGCAGCTTGCACGCTCGCGGCAAACCGCTTCGTTATTGTTTCGCCGATCGCTCCGAGTTCGGAATCGTCGTCGCCACGATGCGCCGCGGGCACCGCTGCGCCGGGTCGCCACCCAACCATTGTCTGTCCATCCACTTCGAAACAACCAAAGTCGTTCCTGCGCCGGGTTCCCGACCCGACGCCCCACAAAGACGGCGTTTCCCAACACCGTCACTTGTCCCCAACCCGACCGTAGCAAAGCCAGCCGTCAGGTCAAATACTAACTTCAGTTGATATGCGATAACATCGACGCCCACTGCAAGGGCCGCCCGCTTCGATTCTTGGTTAACCTGTTAGGATTGCTCATGAATATCTCGGAGAGTTGCTCGACCACAGGGGGCCTTGATCGAGGAGGTGGTATTTGCCGTTCTTGAGGGAAAGAGCCCCGACGCTCAATTCGCGTTCACGTCCGGGCAATGTTGGCCAGCAGGGCTCCAGCGCCCGAGTCCTTGCAAGAAGGCAATCCACACCACATTTCTAGGAATATGAGCGATCCCTACTCAGTGCTCGGCGTGCCGCGAACCGCTTCCGAAGACGACATCCGCAAAGCGTTCCGCAAGCTCGCCAAGAAGCACCATCCCGATCTCAATCCGGGCGACAAGGCGGCCGAAGCGAAGTTCAAGGAGATTTCGCAGGCGAACGATCTTCTTTCGGACGTCGAGAAGCGCCGCCGGTTCGATGCCGGCGAGATCGACGACACCGGCCAGGAGATGCCACCGCGCGGCTTTTATCGCGATCAGGCGGGCGGCCCCGGCGGCGCCAAGTACGCGCATGCGGGCGGTCATGAATCCTTCGTCGACATGGGGGGCATCTTTTCCGAGATGTTCGGCGAGCGGCGCGGCTTCGGCGGTGGGCCCGGCGGCGGCTTCGACATTGGCGGCATGCCGGTGACCTACAGCCTGCGTGTTCCCTTCCTGGTGGCCGCGCGCGGCGGCAAGCAGCGCGTCACCTTGCCTGACGGCAAGACGCTCGACATCGACGTTCCCGAAGGCACGAGCGATGGCCAGACGTTGCGGCTGAAGGGGCAGGGCATGCCCGGCACGCAAGGCCGGCCGGCGGGCGATGCCTATGTGGAAATCCATGTCGAGCCGCACGCCTTCTTCGAGACTCGCGACAACGACATCCATGTCGAACTACCGGTGACGGTGACCGAGGCGGCGCTGGGCGGCAAGATCCGTGTGCCGACCGTGGGCGGCGCGGTCATGCTGAATGTTCCGGCCGCCTCCAACACCGGCACGTCGCTCCGCCTCAAGGGCCGTGGCCTGCTCGACCGCAAGTCCGGCCAGCGCGGCGACCAGTACGTGAAGTTGAAGGTCACGCTGCCCGAGCAGCCCGACGAGAAGTTGAAGGAGTTCCTCGAGAAATGGGAAGCGGGGCGCGCCTACGATCCGCGCAAGGCCATGGAGCAGTTCACGTGACGACCCTCGACGACCTGCTGCGCCAGCACGGCGGTCTCACCACCGTCCATGTCGAACGCTGGGTGGCGCGCGGCCTGCTGCGGCCCGGCGGCGATGCCGATTCATGGACGTTCGAGACGGTCGACGTGGCGCGCACGCATCTGCTGGTCGAATTGACGGACGACCTCGGCCTCGGCGACGAGACGGTCGCCGTCGTGATCGACCTGGTCGACCAGGTGCATACGCTGCGCGGCCAGCTCGACCTGATCGCCAAGGCGATCGCCGACCAGCCCGCGGCAACCCGGGAGGCGATTGCGTCGGCGCTGGCGAAGCAGAGCCGACGCTAGTTCCTCGTTCCGGCCCCTTATTCGGGTTCGACCCCGGCCCGCTTCACGGCTTCGCCCCAGGCGGCGCAGCCGGTCTTCATGATCTCGGTCATCTCCGCCGGCGTGGTGCCGGTGGCGAGCAGGCCCATGTCGAGGAGCTTCTCCTTGCCTTCCGGCGTCTGCACAAGCTTGCGGATCTCGGCGCTCACGCGCTCGACGATCTCCTTGGGCGTGCCGGCCGGTGCCAGGATGCCGTTCCAGCCGACCAGGTCGATCTTGTAGCCGGCCTCGCCGAACGTCGGCACGTCGGGCAGGCGTGGCCAGCGCACCGCCGAGGTGACGGCAAGCGGCAAGAGCTTGCCGCCGGAGATCGCGGGCCCGCTGGAAGCGAGATCCTGGATGGTCACCGGGATGTGGCCAGCCAGCGTATCCTGGATTGCCGGGCCCGCGCCCTTGTAGGGCACGTGCGTCATGTCGAGTTTTTCGGCCTGGTTCAACATTTCGCCCCAGATGTGCGACGAGGAGCCGAGACCGAACGAGGCGTAGTTGACCTTCCCCTTGCGTTCCTTGGCCCAGACGACGAACTCCTTCACCGACTTCGGACCGAGTGTGGGTAGCACCACCATGGCCAATGGTGCCAGGCCATGCTGCGTCACCGGCACGAAGTCCTTGAAACCGTCGTACGGCATCTTCTTGTAGACGTAGGGGTTGATGCACATCATCGACGAGTTGACGTAGACGAACGTGTAGCCGTCGGGAGCGGCGTTCTTGGCGATCTCGGCGCCGACCATGCCCTGCGCGCCGGCCTTGTTCTCGACGATCACCTGTTGGCCAAGCACGCCCGTGAGTCTCTCGGCGAAATAGCGCGCGACGACGTCGGTCTGACCGCCGGGCGGATAGGGAGCGATGAGCTTGATCGGCTTGTTGGGCCAGGTCTGGGCCATTGCGTCGACCGACAGGAGCATCAGGGCACCAGCGAGCGCCCCCTTCAGCATCTTCATTGTTCGTTTCCTCTGCTGCTTTTCAAAGCTTGCCATATTTTAGGGGCCGTTATCGGCATGTCGATATGGTGCACCCCGAGCGGGCGTAGCGCATCGACGATGGCGTTGCCCAGTGCCGCCGGCGCGCCGTTGGTCGGCAGTTCACCCATGCCTTTCAGCCCGAGGAAATTGTTGGGCGAGGGGGTGGCGATCGTCTCGACATGCAGGCCCGGCACGTCGTCGGCACGCGGCAGGGCATAGTCCATCAGGGTGCCGCTGAGCAGCTGGCCCGTGTCCGCGTCGTAGACGGCCTCCTCCATCAGCGCATTGCCGAGCCCGTGCACGATGCCGCCGTGCATCTGGCCTTCCAGCAGGCGCGGGTTCACCACCACACCGGTGTCGGCCACGGCAGTGAAGCGGTCGATGCGCGTCGCTCCGGTGTCGGGATCGACCTCGACCTCGCAGACCATGACGCCCGTCGGGAAGGCCTCGATCTTGTCGGCGAACACCGCGTCGCCGTCGAACGGCTTCCAGGCCGCCAGCTCGAACAGGCCGACGCGGCGGTCGGTGCCCACGACCTCGAAGGCGCCGTCGCGGTAGGCGATGTCGGCCGGCGCCGTCTCCAGCCGCTCGGCGGCAAGATCGCGGCCGCGCTGGATCACGACGTCGGCGGCGCGCGCGAGTGTGGTGCCGCTGATGATGGTCGAGGACGAGCCACCGGTGCCGCCGCCGCGCGGGATGCTCCGCGTGTCGCCCTGGCGGATTTCGATGCGTTCGACCGGCACGCCAAGCGCCGACGCCAACAGCTGGGCGAAGATCGTCTCGTGCCCCTGGCCCTGGCTTTGCGTGCCGAGGCTCGCCACCAGCCGGTCGGGCTCGACTTGGACCACGACATGCTCGTCGGCAATGCCGCCGGTGCCGTGCAGATGACAGGAGAGGCCAAGGCCGCGCCGCTTGCCCACGGCCTCGCTGGCGGCGCGCCGCGCGTCGAAGCCTGGAACGTCGGCTTCGCGCAAGGCCGTCTCGAACAGCCGCGGACAGTCCGCCGCATCGTAGGTGTAGCCGCTCGCTGCCGCGTAAGGCATGTCCTCGGGCCGCAGCAGATTGAGGCGGCGCAACTCGACAGGCGTGCGGCCGGTCTCGTGGGCCGCTATGTCGACCAGCCGTTCGAGCAGGAACAGCGCCTCGGGCTTGCCGGCGCCGCGGATCGCATCGACCGGCACGGTGTTGGTGAAGGCGCAGTCGAAGTCGAGGCGGATCGCCGGGATGCGGTAGAGGCCGGAGATCACCTTGGCCATTCCGGTGGTCGCTATGGTGGGCGCGAACATCGAGACGTAAGCGCCGTAGTTGGCTTCGGCCTTGACCCGCACACCCAGGAATTTTCCGGCGGCGTCGAGTGCCAGTTCGCCCGTCGCCACGAGGTCGCGGGAGTGGCTGTCGGCCAGGGCGAGTTCGGCGCGATCGGCGGTCCAGCGCAAGCCGCGCCCGAGCTTGCGTGTCGCCCAGGCGATCAGGGTCGGCTCGGCATAGATCGGATACTTCGGCCCGAAGCCGCCGCCCACGTCCTCGGTGACCAGACGGAGCTTGTCCTTGGCCACGTTGAGCACGCGCTCGCACATCAGCCGGTGCGGGATCTGCACGCCTTGCGAGCCGAAGGTGACGGTGACGAG
>Ga0163144_10009382_pt1 | contig 21028 bp, 20 predicted proteins | sample OliLak19BULKMAT1_FD_123175 | JGI IMG/M metagenome (GOLD analysis project Ga0163144, IMG submission 123175) | Freshwater microbial mat bacterial communities from Lake Vanda, McMurdo Dry Valleys, Antarctica - Oligotrophic Lake LV.19.BULKMAT1 | ecosystem: Environmental > Aquatic > Freshwater >... | reverse complement strand
GACAGCCATAGACCGTCTCCAGGAAGTATTTAATCTGACCGATGAGGAAAAATATCTTCTTCTTGAATCCGATGTGGGGGAGGGGATCTTCTTTGCGGGCCTTAAACACGTAGCTATTAAAATCATCGCATCCTACACCGAGGACCAAATCATCACCTCTGATCCATCACAAATCCTTGCTATTCAAAAAGCAAAACAAGAACTCGAGCAATCTGGTGTATAGTTTTACCATAAAACACCTATGAATGATGAAGATAGAAAGGCGACACGGTCACCTTCAATAGACCTTAACGAATACAAGAGATTAAAACTGGAAAGAGCGGTGGCTAATTTTGAAGCTTCAAAAAAGCCTCTTGGTTCAGAAGGGCAGAACAAGTTGTCCCAAGGGGATTTTCTAAAAGCCCAGGGAAAATTTGCCGCAAAGCAAGAAAGGAGCACCTCCCCAATTTCTTCAAGTAATAAGCCATCCGAGAAATCTCCTAGTCTTACCGAGCCTTCTGCAGAAATGCAGCGAACTGCAGGAGGAAGTACTTATTTAGAAAGACTCAGGTCAAGAAGTCAACAAAAAAATGCAGAGGTGCCAAAAACAACAAAAATAAGTTACGCAGCCGCTTTTTTTCTTATCGGAACAGCTATCATTATAGACGCACTGCAGTTTATTATTGGATATATTCCTATACTCGGCCAGATCGTTGGGGGACTGATGACTATTGGAGCAACATTTGGGTTTTGGCTTTGGTTTAAAATCCTGGGCGTTAAATTTAGCAAGAAACAAAATATGGGGCGTGTAATCGGAATCATTATTGAGTATATTCCTGTTGTCAACATGCTCCCAACTTGGACACTGACTGTGGGATTGCTAATTTTGAGAGAAAAAATGCCTAGCAAGATCAATTCTTCCTTACAAAAAACCATACCTCTAAAAAAAGATGTTTAGGGTTGAGTTGGAAGTGGATAATGGTGAGAAAATTCTTTGCTCTAGGTATCAATCCGCCCTATAATGAAAGCACATGCGAAAGTCTCTCTTTATCATATTGGTGTGCATACTTACCGTTGGTTTTACCCCCCACTTTGTTCAGGCTCAAAGCGATTTTAATGTAAACAGAATTCAGCAAATTCTTTCTATATCAATAAATCCTGAGATGCCGAAAGCAAACGAGCAAGTGTCAATAAAAATAGAAAGTTCAGCTTACGAACTAAACGCTGCCACCATAACGTGGACGGTCGATACTAAGCAAATAAGCTCTGGGATAGGCAGAAAAACTTTTTCGTTTTTTACCGGTAAGTTGGGCTCGCAAACTCATATAAGTATCCTGATTACCCCTCCAGGAGCAGAGCCTTTTAGAAAAGATCTTTATTTTACCCCAACCGACGTTGCTCTCGTTTGGGAAGCGAAGACCTACACCCCTCCTTTTTACGCAGGCAAGGCACTCTTTTCAAATCAATCAACCTTGAGTGTCACTGCGATACCCGACTTTATTACTAAAGACGGCAGGCGCCTTGATCCCAGCACCCTAATTTACAAGTGGAAGCGCAATAACAAAGCTCAAGGATCTTTGTCAGGATATGGAATAAGGACGTTAACGATTAGCGGATCCACTTTGGGCCTTCCTGAAAAAATATCAGTTCTCGTTTCTTCACAGGATGGAACATTTATGGGGGAAGAGGCGGTTACCGTTACCCCTACAAACCCAACTGTCTTTCTCTACGAAAATACTCCTCTCTACGGAGTGCTGTACAACAAAGCTCTCGGGGACTCTTTTGCCATGGGTGAAAAAGAGTCTTCGTTTTCTGCTGTCCCTTACTTCTTCAACAGAAGCAGCGCTTCCGATGTTCTTAATTTCAACTGGACTGTCAATAATTCTCCATCGGGCGACAAAGATAGCGACATTATCACCCTTCGTAACGATGAAGGGGCCGAGGGGCGATCAATTCTTGGATTAGAAGTTGCAAATATAGGAAATACATTCCAAACGGCTCGAAAAAGTATTTCTGTCTTTTTTAACACCCAGTAACATGAACGCACTTTCATTAATCAAAAAAACAATTTCTGTCGGAGCAATTCTGTGTTTTGTCGTATTTCCAGGAATTGTCATTGCTCAAGCAGATACTTCAGTACCCATTAAATATGTGCCCCTAGCTCCACTGCCTGGCACAGGATCTAGTAACGCACCAGGGGCGACAGTTGAACTCGCAACTTATCTTCCAGGAATATTTCGATTATCTATTGCTGCTGCAGGCGCATTAGCGGTAATTATGATCGTTATTGGCGGTGTGCAGTACATCTCAACCGATGCAATAAGCGGGAAAAGTGAAGGGAAGGAGAGAATCCAAAATGCTCTGGTCGGACTTCTCCTTGCAATCGCTTCATATGCCATTTTATACACCATTAACCCCAATACCGTAAAGTTTAATTTGAGCATTAAAAGACCAACTGAAAGCACAGCTTCACCCCAAACAAGCAGCCCTGCAGCCAGCCCAAATCCTGGAGGAAATGGAGCTGGAATTTGCTTTGCACCAGGCGGAGCAAAACCATGCACATGTCCAACGTGTACAGTCGTAGGACCAGCAGCTTCAAATTCCGCACACAAAAATCTTCCTTTAAAAGCTGGCGCTGGAAATCAACTAGATGGCGCTTTAGCAGACATGCTAGTTCAACTTGATGAGGACTTAAAAGCAATTGGTATCGTTTGGCAAATAACAGAAGCTTGGAGACCCACCGTGATACACCAAAATGATTGCCACCGGAACGGCACTTGCTTAGACGCCAATATTAGATCTGTCGTGGATGCTCAGAGCATTAAAACGTTTATCACCATTGCCAAGGCAGTGGGGCTTAGACCTGAGTACGAAGTTAAAACTCAGGCAGAATATAACGCCTTAAAAAACGCTGGAGTTCCTGTGGCCAACCTTCGTCCAGTTTCTGCAATAACAGCTCCGCATTTTTCAATATACAAACAATGACGAACAAAAAAACTATTTACATTTCTACTGGAATTGTTCTGCTTGTTGCGCTGAGCGTTGGAACATTTCTCTGGCTAAGACCCGCTTCTTCAACAAACACTACAAACACTGTCGATACTCCTTTTGGGGAAGGGGATGGTACTTCTGTCTCAACTTCAAACAACTCAGAGACCAATACCGCCCCAACACTCACCGGTCAAAGCAACACCCCGGTGAGCGGCCTTCAAAAAATATCAGTTGCGCCAATTTCAGGAGCAACAGTTTTTTCACAGGGAAGTACAACTCTCGTTCGATATATGGATAAGGCCACAGGAAATATGTATGAGTTTAATGCAACGAACAACACTACAAAAAGAATTTCAAACACCACCCTTCCGAAGATATCTGAAGTTTTCTGGGGATACCAACAAAACACCGTTTTTGCTCGAGCAATAAAGGATGGAGTTCTTCAAACATTTGTAGGTAGCATCGCTACTTCTTCTGCATCGAGCACCGAAAGTCGCCTTGAGGGAAGCTACCTTTCCAACAACATATTTTCTTTTTCTGTCTCACCGAACAAAGATAAAACATTCTTCTTGTTGCCAGAACAAGGAGGCACTACGGGGTACCTTGCTGACTCGAAAGGATTACAAGCAAAAACTCTTTGGAAATTTCCAAGCACTGAGTGGATCGCTTCATGGCCGAAAAACGATACAATTTTCCTCAACACAAAAGCTTCTTTCATGAGTGAGGGTTATTTGTACGCACTTAATGTTAAAACAGGTGGCATGAGTCCTGTTTTGGGCCACATTCAAGGATTAACTACTCTTGTGAGCCCCGATGGAACATATGTTTTGTATTCTCAGTCGGAAAATAACAACATTTCTTCACATCTTCTCAATACAAAAACTAGTCAGGACACGGCGCTTGCGTTCACAACATTGCCTGAAAAATGTTCTTGGATCACTGTAATCAAATTTATTTGCGGAGTGCCAAGCACAACGCAAAATAGTCCGCTGCCGGATAGTTGGTATATGGGAACAACCTCTTTTAATGACTCATTACAGGCTCTGGATGTAGTCGTGCTGCCAGGTGAAAACAACAATAACATTGATGGATCTTTCGATCTTAAGGCGATAGCGGGGCTCGACATTGATGTCATCCATCCTCAAGTGAGCCCTGATGGAACTCTGCTCATATTTGAAAACAAAAAAGATTTCTCTCTTTGGATTCTCCCGCTCTCAGCACTACGCTAACTGAACTGTTTTCTTTCCCCGTCTAATGTAGAGCTCCTGAGCTACGGTAAAGAGGTTACTGGTGCACCAGTAGAGAGCCACCACTCCTGATACTTGGTAAGAAATAAAAAACACAATAATTGGGAAGATGTAACGCATCTGCATACTCATGCCACGAGCGAGATCGTCTTGAAATGTAGGATTTTCTACCTTAGGACCTGGTTTTGGAATAGAGACCACCGCCTGAAGGAAACTCGAAGCTCCTGCAAGAATAGCGAGAATTAAGCTTTTTTCAGTGATGTTTAATACTCCTAAAAAATTCATATTGATGTTTTCTGGATGAGAAACGAAGGAATACAAAAGATCTGTATTAAGGGCGGGGAGGCCAGAGCGGAGAAAAACAAAATAGAGAGCGAAAATAATAGGAAGCTGAAGGAGGAGAACAAAAACACTTGAAAAAGGATTCACCTTATTCTTTTTATATATTTCCATTGTCTTTCGAGCCTGCTCTTGGGAGTCCCCTTTGTATTTTTCTTTTACCGCCTTGAGTTCAGGCTCGATTTCCTTCATTCGAATTTGAGCAAGCGATGCCTTGCGAGAAAGAGGGTAGAGTGCAAACTTTACGAGGATCGTAAACAAAATAACAATAACGCCGGCATCAAACCATGGGAGAAGGTCCATGAGAGCGATGAGTCCGTTATAGAGTGGTTGATAGAATACGGTGTGGAAAAAAGAAGCCATATAGAGCAATAGTACACTAGCTTACACCTTTAATAAAATATTTCGTTACAGATTTTTGAGCAGGGCACTAATTTCTGCCTTCATTTGAGTAAAAGGGATTTTGGCAGAGTCTTTTTTTGCATAGATGACCACGATCCCTGTAAGCGTGTCTTTCGCCGCTTCGCCGCAAATAACATAGACTCTCCTTCGCAGTTGGTTTCGCTCGGTAGCTAAGGTGGCTACTTTTTTAGAAACAACACAAGCAAATCGAGCTTTTTCAGATGTTGGTGAGTGGGTGAGGGAGAAAAAGGGAGAAATACGGGTCTGCTTGCGGGACGTTGCTGCAGGGAACTGCTCTTTGCTTACTCTTTTTGTTCGAGGAAGCATACAATATGGCTATACAGATAGGCGAGCGCGACCTTTGTTCATGCGGCGCTTTAACGTTTTTCTGCCACCAGGAGTTGCAGAGCGCTTAAGAAACCCGTGGCTTCTGCTGCGCTTTCTCTTTTTTGGTTGGTATGTTTGAGACATGTGGGCCCTAATATAGCAGGAATTTGTTGCCTAAGCAACAAATTCAGTAATAAGTAGTAAGTAAAAAGTCGATTAGTTAATCGCGCCGAGAGGCGAAAAAGTGAATTCAAGCCAATCTTATTTCTAACTACTTTTACTCTTTACTAATTTACTATCCCCTTTTTATCCCCAGCCTATCAACACAAATGGGGTGCTCGAGCAAGTTCTTTAATTTTTCGTGCAGTATATACTACTCTGTACAGCTCATCATTTTAAAAATTATGGATAAAAAACAACTTTGGGATAGTGTCTTAGTAGAAATGGAGCTCACCGTCTCAAAAGCTAGTTTTCAAACCTGGTTTAAAGATACCTACATAGCAAAACATGAGGAAGGTTCAATTCACCTCTCTGTCCCTAATGCTTTTGTAAAAGAGTGGCTCATCAATAAGTACCACAATACTATTTTGCGTCATATTCGAAACAGCACTCCGCACATTCATTCAATTGAGTACATTGTTTCGCGCGATGATGGCAGGCCAAAAGAGACTCCTAAAAATCATGACAATGGTTTTGTTGTGGCTCCAACCCACGAGCTTCCCCTTAATGACCACTACGTGAACAAGGAAGATAACTTAAACCCTCGCTACGTCTTCGAAAGCTTTATTATTGGCCCTTTCAACGAACTTGCACACGCAGCTTCACAAGCCGTCATAAAAAATCCTGGAATTCTTTATAATCCTTTGTTCATTTATGGAAACACTGGGCATGGAAAAACTCATCTCATTCAAGCAATTGGCAACCACATCAAAAATAATCACAAAGAGAAGCGGGTGCTGTATGTTACTTCAGAGCGTTTTGCATCAGATATCGTTTCTGCACTTCAAACCGGAAAGATCAATCAGGTAAAGGAAAAGTATCGAAAGTACGACGTACTTATTATGGACGATATTCAATTCCTTTCTCAGAAAGAAAAAACCCAAGAGGAACTCTTCCATCTCTTTAATACAATGTATGACAACAACAAGCAGATTATATTTTCATCTGACAAGCACCCAAACCTCATTCCGAGTATTGAAGAGCGTCTCAAGGGCAGATTTAGCGCTGGTATGACGGTTGATATTCCCGCACCAGATCATGAATCTCGCGCCGCAATTCTCAAGGCAAAAGCTCAGCAAAGCAACGTTACCCTTTCCGAAGATGTCCTTAATTTTCTTGCAGAATCTGTTAACGGAAACATTCGAGACTTAGAAGGAGCTCTCAACATCATTGTTTGCCAATCCCAATTAAAAGGCAGGGAGCTTTCAATTAATGAAATTCGTAATTTCATTAAAGCTAATGCAAAGCCTAAAAAAGCTATTTCTATTAAAGATATCGTGAAGGTGGTAGCTGATTTCTACCAAATCGAGGAAGAAAACATCTACGAAAAAACTCGAAGGAAGGAAATTATTAAACCTCGGCAGGTTGCTATGTATCTGCTGCGAGAGGATTTTAATATTTCATACCCTTCTATTGGGCAAAAAATGGGAGGGAGGGACCACACCACTGTTATTCATTCGTGTGAAAAAATTAAAAACGATTTAAAAACAGATTCCATTCTTGGCCAAGAGATCAATCAACTACGAACCATGATTGTGTAAAACCTGGGGAGCGGAGTGGGGAAAAGAAAGAATAAGAATATGAAAAAAATCATTACAACCATACTTATGAACAATTCAATATTATTTCCTCAAATCTATCCACATTCCATGTCTATAAAAACCCCTAAAAATATCGTTATTATGAACTTATCCAGTTTTCCACAACCTTAATAATAGTAATAGTATTTATATAAAGAATATGAAAATAGAATGTGTAAAAGAAAAATTACTAAATTCAGTTATCCTCGCAGAAAAGGTGTCTGGAAAGAATCTGACACTCCCAATACTTTCTTGTATTCATTTAAAGGCTTCTGGATCAGAACTCACTATCAAAGCAACGAACCTCGATCTCGGTATTGAAATAATTGTTCCCGTTAAAGTCATTGAAGAAGGAAGTGTTGTTGTTCCCGGTTCTGTACTTGTCGGCCTTCTGCAAAATCTTCAGGAAGATAAAGTTACTTTTGAAAGCGTAGAGGGAACTCTTATGTTTTCAACCGAAAAAACTTCCACTTCTCTTAAAACATTTCCTGACGAAGATTTTCCTCTCATTCCACGAGTTGACACTAAAAAAACAGTTTCTTTAGAGGCAAGTTCACTGGTAAACGGTCTTAAGAGTGTTTGGTACAGCGCAGCAGTGACGAGTATGAAGCCTGAACTTTCTAGTGTATATGTGTATTGCGAAGAAGAGCAAATTATTTTTGTAGCAACAGACTCGTTTAGATTGGCGGAAAAAAGAGTGCCCGTTAAAAAAGGAAAAGATTTTGGAAATATCCTCATTCCGTTCAAAAATATCCCCGAGATCATCAGAACCCTTGAAATGATAAAAGGAGAGGTTACTGTTCATTTTGACGCCAACCAGATAGCCTTTGAACACGAAGGTCTTTATCTAGTATCTCGAGTTATCGACGGAACTTTTCCTGACTATAAACAAATTGTTCCAAAAGAATTTAAAACCGAAGTAGTGCTCCTTAAGCAAGACCTTTTGAGCGCCCTAAAACTTTCAAATGTATTCTCTGATAATTTTAACCAAGTAGTAATGAAGGTTATTCCTGGAGAAAAGTTGTTTGAAATTGCAACAAAAAACAACACAATTGGAGAAAATAAAAACAATCTTGAGGCGGTACTTAAGGGTGAAGACATTGTTATCAGTTTTAACTACAAATACATTATCGATTGTTTCCAATCAATTCATGCAGACAGTCTCACTCTTTCTTTTCAAGGACTCAGTAGACCTGTGATGATCCGAGGGATTTCTGATCGATCGTTTATGTATATTGTGATGCCAATGAATAAATAATTTTTTTTGTGAAAGATTTCTCAGAATATCTAAAGAAGTTTAAACTTCTTCTTAATAACAAAACAGCAGAAACAGGAGTTATTATTCAAGTCGTTAATGAAATAACAGGAATACAACTTGTAGAAAAACAAATTACTTTTAAAAACACTGTGTTGTTTGTAAATACTTCATCTCTGCAAAAAAACGCCATCTATATGTCTCAAGAGAAAATTCTTACACACTGCAAGCAGAAAGGGGTTATTCTTACTGAGATACGATAAGAAGGGAAGCTTCAAAAACTGCTTTATTAAAAAAGGTGTCAGTAGCGGTTATTGTAAGAAGGTGAGAACCGACGAGAATTTCATGATCAGCGGGAACAAAACTAACGCTGAACGGGAGCGTGGTTTTTGTATCAAGGGGAATACCATCAATCGCGTACTCTACTTTTGTAATAGGATTTTTAGCTTGAATCGCTGGGGCTAGGGTTAATGAATTTTCCGCTCCGTATCCACTGTCGTTAAGTGAAAGAGAAATAACAGGCTGGTTTTCCAGTGTGTGCACTGTATCAAATCCTTGAGGAACAACTTGTCCTACTTCTGGAATGAAACCTTGGGTTTGAATCCACCTTTGTACGCCATATTCCCAGCGAGGGAACTGAGGATCATTTTGCGAATTTTGACCAACGGCTCGAGGATTCTCTTTGTTGACCCAATATAGAATTGAACGAACTCCGCCGGAGAGGATTTCTTTGGTAGTTTCTTTTGGAGTAAACCGTGTCGCTTGTCCTCCAGAAATAGTGTCGATTCTCTGCGAAACGCCTCCTTGCCAGCCTCCACGCAGGACCGGCGGTAAGTCATAGGAATCATCGAGAGGGGGGGTGGGGAAGCTTTCTGATGGAGTAATTGCGAGGATTTCATCCATAAAAGCGCGCCACATTGGAGCGACGATAAATCCTGCCACCTTCTTTTCCATTGGAGTGTTGTCATTGTTTCCTGCCCATGCACCCAAAGTTACTGAAGGTGTGTATCCGATAATCCAAGCATCTTTGTAGTCGTTGGTGGTACCTGTTTTTACTGCAACGTCTCGGTTTGAGAAGTAGAGATATGAACTTTGTCCGAACGCAGGAGCGCGAGCCACATTATCTGAAAGAATATCGGAGATTTTTAACGCACTGTCGCGCCCGAGCACTTGTTGAGGATTTGCTTTGTATTCTTCAAGCATCTTTCCTTGGCTGTCTGTTACTTCAAGAATAGAAACATATGGATTACGAACTCCTTCGTTTGCAAACACCGAATAGGCACTGGTTATATCAAGAGGTGAAATTTCACCACCTCCGAGCACAAGAGTTAGTCCATATTGCCCTGCTTTTCCAAGGCTTGCCATGCCCATTTTTTTAGCCAGAGCAAGAGAATCACCCAGCCCCGCTAAGTACAAGGTCTTAACAGAGGAAATGTTGATTGATTGGGCGAGAGAATTTCGAAGGGTAATCGGACCGCGATATTTTGAGTCATAGTTTTCTGGCGAGTAGCAACCGTTTTCGCTGGTGAGGTTCTCTGGTGCGCAGTTGGTGGAGAACTGTGTTTTAACGTCAAATACAACCGTTTCAGGGGTATATCCTTTGTTGAAAGCTTCGGCATATACAAACGGCTTAAAGGTGGAACCTGGTTGTCTGTGCGCAGTTGTAATATTGAAGTTTCCGTCGATATCTTTGTCAAAATAATTTCTTGATCCAATCATCGCTATAATACCTCCAGTTTTTGGATCTATAGCAACAAAAGCGGCATTCTCTGCGTTAAATGTTTTTTCGTTTTCGAGCGCAAATTTATTTGCAATCTCCTCACCCTTCTTTTGAATCTCATAATTAAGAGATGTCTTCACTCTCAGCCCTCCGTTCTGGATTGTTTCCTCACCGTATTTTTTTTGAAGTTCTTCAATAACGTAAAACACAAAATGGGGGGCCTTAAGACCTGTTGGTTCTTTTGGTTTAAAGGTGACAACTTCTTTTTTTGCAGCATCTGCTTCCTGTGCAGTAATAAAATTATTGCGAAGCATTTCAGAAATAATTAAATTTTTTCTGTCTTCAAGTCTATCTTTGTGATTACCGTAGGGAGAAAAATATGTCGGAGCTTGGGGAAGCGCAGACATATATGCCGCTTCTGCTATGGTTACATCAGAGGCTTTTTTGCCAAGATAGGTTTGGGTTGCTTCCTCAATGCCGTAGAGAGCTCCTCCATAGGGAATTTCATTAAGATATTGGTTTAAAATTTCATCCTTAGTAAGTATTTTTTCAAGCTTTACCGCGAGCACCCACTCTTTAATTTTTCTTGAAAGGATTTTCTCGTTACTGAGCAGCGCGTTTTTAATAACCTGCTGGGTAATGGTAGATCCTCCTTGGCTGTAGCCGAGACTTGCGGTGTTGGCGAAGACAGCGCGAATGATAGATTTAATTTGAATCCCATTGTGACTATAAAAATCTCGGTCTTCAATCGCAATAGTCGCATTTTTAACATTTCGAGAAATGCTTTCAAAAGGAACCAATGAACGCTGAATGTCCTGGTTTACGTCATACAAAAGAACCTCCCCAGTCTGGTCGTATATTTTCGTTGACTGGGAAATTTTGCGAGCCTCAAATGAATCAAGGGTAGGAATTTTAAAGGTAGCAAACCAAACAAACATTCCTCCAACAAAGAAAATTCCTACAGCGACAACCAGAAGGAGATAATTTCTAACCGTCTTCTTGCTAATGCGCTTTAAACGCTTTTTTAGAGCGGTAATAGTGCGTTTCATGCTTTCCATAGTATACACGGTACCGTACCACTACGAAAAACTATGTCAATAAAAAATCCTCCTCTACGAGAGGAGGATTTTTTATTGAACCATACAAATTCCTGTAAGAATTTGTATGAAACAAAGTCGTTACCTACACAGCTGCGTCTGCACCGAATTCATCAGCAGGAACTTCTTCGTCGTCTGCGTCATCCAAAAGATCTGGATCGCCAACAGCTGCTTCTTCATCATCTTCTAACCCTTTTGCTGCATCGTCATTAATTTCATCCATGATATATGTATTTATGCTTTTAAAATACCTTTTGAAAGGCCATCCTTTTTTGGATTGCCTATTTGTATCAGATCCTTTTTTCTTTGCAAGGGGTGCAAAAGCCTATTGGGGGATTTCTCGCCACATTCTTAGTGTCTATGGCAGGCGCTGGCCGTTAGGGCGGTTGCAATCGCGTCGTATTCATCGTCGAGCCGCTTCGTCTTGGGTAGGGTAATAAGTTTGCTTACCATGTCGAATACCTGTTTTTTGTCAGCTTTTCCGTAGCCAGCAATTGCCATTTTTATTTCGGGGGGAGTAAATTCGGTAATAGTGAGTCCCGCCTCAGCTCCACACAAAAGCATCACCCCTCTTGCTTCCGCCACGAACATGGCAGTTTTTTGATTTCCATTAAAATATAGTTTTTCAATTCCCATGTGGGTGGGGGAGTAATCGTGGATTGTCTTTCGAACCGCTTCTCCAAGAATGAGCAGTCTTTCGGTGTGAGGAAGGGTTTTGCTCGTTTGAATACAGTCTGAATACACGAGCACTTCTTTCCCTTTTTCATTTTTTTCAATGACGGCTAACCCCATACGCTGGTAGCCCGGGTCGATACCGAGGAAGCGGAGGGCACCAACTCGAATAGTACTAGTCGCCTTTTTTGAGTTTTCTGTCATGAATAATTATGAAGGAATAAGAGGAATAAGAAAGAATTGAATTGAATGAATGCTCAGTATTTTTTATTCTTCTTATTCTGCATTATTAAACACTTCCTGCACTTCGTCGTTTTCCTCCAGTTCGTCTACGAGTGCACTTAAGAGCTCTCCGTCTTCTTCAGTTAGCTCTACTGTTGTTTTCGCAGTCCAGCTTGAAAGGTTTTTTTCGAAAGCCCAGGCCGCGCTCCCTATTTGTGCCAGAACGAGATTGTGATTTGAAAGAATGTGTTTGATTTCCTGCGCAGCCTTGTTGCGATTGGAAGTTAAGGCTTCAATGATGAGAGCTGTCCCTCCAGGGCCATAGGCTTCATAGGTGATTGATTCCATATTAGTATCAACTTCGTTGGCTTTTTTGATTGCCCTCTCAATATTGTCACTCGGGACATTGGCTTCTTTAGCTTTTTCTATAGCAGTGCGTACGCCAGGGGCGGTCGTGTCGCCTCCTGCTTTTTTCACTTCGATGCTGATCATCCGGACCATCTTTCCGAAAATCTTACTTTTCTGTCCATCAGTTTTTTCTTTCTGACGCTTTATTTTTGACCATTTATTGTGTCCACTCATAGTAGTTTAAAAATGATTTCTAATTAAAATCGAGCAGCAATGCAGCATGATCTGACACTTCATCTTTCATAACTTCGAAACGATTTATAGCTATTTCAAGTGAAGTAAAGATGTAGTCAGCAAACTTTTCTGGCTTAGTATAAAAGCTGGTTCGTGTGCTTTCAACGTTGTATTCAGATACTAAATTTTTCATACCCTTTTCAAGTATTTTCACACTTTCCGTATCGGGTTTTAAATTAAAATCACCACAAAGAATTTTTGGAGTACGTATGGTGTCCATAAAAGCTCTAATTTTTTGAGATTGCAGCAACCTGTCTTCTGTATCGGTTTTTCCCATACCGTTCCATAAGCCGTGTACATTTAAAATAGAGTAAATTTTTTGATCGCGACTGACTTCAAGCCACTGCATATTTCGATCATGATGACCTGTTTGTTCCAGATGCTTTGTATTGAGATGAATCTTTATCTCACCCTCGGCAACAACAGTAATATCAGATTTAACAAAAGCAGCAATACCGTATTCATCTTTTATTACAGGACGAAAAAAAGCTTGATGATTTGGCAAAAGTTCCTTGAGTTCACTGAAGATGTTTCCGCTAGTTCCATCTTTTTGATCAGATGACAGTTTTTTAAATGAATTGTCATACACTTCTTGAAAACAAAAAATGTCAGTATCTTTATGTTGTTTAATGAATTCTATGAAGGGATCTCGAACAATAGCTCCCCAGATATTTAATGATATAAGTTTCATGTTTTATAATAGTTTTTCTTGCAATCCTTCCGGTACTACTTTTCCCATATGGGTGTAGCCGTGTGCAGTCACAATTCTGCCGCGAGGGGTTCGTTCGATAAATCCAAGCTGAAGCAAGTATGGCTCATTAAATTCTTCAAGAGTGTTTTCTTCTTCAGACATAGAAGCGGCCAAGGTGCCAAGTCCGACAGGTCCTCCACTAAACTTATCAATAATAGTAAGCAAGATTTCCCTATCAGAGGCAGAGAGTCCTTGTGCATCAACGCCAAGCAGCGCGAGAGACTCATTGACTGTATCTTCTGCAAGAGGGCGCTTGCTGACTTGGGCATAATCTCGAACGCGTTTGAGAAGATAGTTGGCAGTTCTTGGTGTGAAGCGACTTCGCTTTGATATTTCTTCTGCAGCGATTGCGCTTATCTCAACACCAAGGATGGCAGCAGAGCGTTTTAATATTTCACTAATTTCACTTTCTGTATAAAACTCAAGACGAAATATCCCTCCTGAAAATCGTGACCTAAGAGGAGATGAGATCATCCCGATTTTTGTAGTAGCGGCAATCAAAGTAAATCGAGGAAGCTCGAGCTGAATCGTGCGAGCGGAGGGACCTTTGCCGATAATAATATCTAAGACTCCGGATTCCATAGCGGGGTAGAGCACTTCCTCAATTGTTTTATTAAGACGATGAATTTCGTCGATAAATAAAATGTCTCCGTGAGAAAGGTTGGTGAGAATCGAAGCAAGATCTCCCACTTTTTCAATTGCAGGACCTGATGTTGATTTCATTTGTGAACCAGTTTCCTTTGCGATGAGGTGGGCAAGGGTGGTTTTACCAAGCCCTGGAGGGCCGTAAAATAAAATGTGTTCTGGTGGGTGATTGCGCTCTTGCGCAGCGGTAATAAGGATACGCAAATTATTTTTGATGCCTGTTTGCCCAATATAATCATCCCACCTTGATGGCCGCAAGGTTTGGTCAAGAAAATTAAGGTCCCCTTCTTCTGGGGCAGGTTCTTTTTGAGGGTCTTGTGAATCAAGTAAAGACATAGTATTGTGCTTTTTCTCTGGCGTTCCCATTCTGCAGAGAATATATGGGTAGTATACCAAGAAGGGGGCTATTTTCTAACCTGCTGAGAAGGACTTGACAGAAAAAAGAATATATGCTAAACTACCTTTGTTAATGAAAAAGAGCAGTCAATTGACTACTCTTTCCCAAGTTCTCCAAATCAAATATATAAATCTCTAAGCAACGGGCCTCCCGGCTTAATCAAGCGCATCAACGAGGACATTCTGGTTCTGGTTCGTCCAGTGACTGGGATTATCCTTTGTGCTGTGCTGGACTTTTAATACGACTATTGAAAGTGTTGCTTAGAGATTTATATGTTGGATTTTTCTTTTATATACCTTCTTTAGTTCCTATAAACTAGTACCTAGTCACTAGCAACTATTCTTTATTATTCACAAAAAACACAGCGAGGCAACGAAATTTACTTTCTGCTACGCCTCATGAGCTAAGTCAATTACCCGAGCAAGTTCTGAAAATGATGTTACTCCCGTCAACACCTTAATTACCCCATCTTGCTTCATTGATAAGAGCAGTTGGCCTTTTGCAGCTTCCTCGATCTCGCGTTCACTTGGGTTTTGTAAAACGATCTCTTCAACTTCTTTTGTCGGTAAGATTGCCTCATATATTCCAATTCTTCCAACGTAACCAGAAGCGTTACACGCGTCACATCCTTTAGCTTCCCACGCCGAGGAAGTCTGAACTCCATCGAGGTATGTCTTGTCAGTGATAGAGGCGAGTGTTTCAGTGACTATTTTCTGGTCAGCACTACTGAGTGCAACTTCTTTTTTACATTCAGGACAAAGTACTCTTACTAATCTCTGTCCAATAGAAATACTGAGCGCTGAGGTGAGAACTTTTGGATTTACTCCAAGGTCAATGAGGCGAGGGAAGGCTCCAGCAGCACTGTTGGTGTGAAGGGTAGAAAGTACTAAGTGCCCGGTAAGAGCGGCGTTGACGGCCACTTCTGCAGTTTCTCCATCACGAATTTCTCCCACCATAATAACGTCAGGGTCTTGGCGAAGGGCAGATCGTAGTCCAGAAGCGAACGAGTAATCTTTATCAGGATCTGTTTGCGTTTGGACAACTCCCGCTAAGTGGTATTCAACCGGGTTTTCAATAGTAATAATTTTAATTTCTGGAGAATAAATTTTCTTTAAAAATGCATAGAGGGTGGTTGTTTTTCCTGACCCGGTTGGACCAGTGACCAAAATCATTCCGTTTGGTTTTGTGATTTGATCTTCAAAAATTTTCAGCAGTTTCGGGTGAATTCCGTGACCTTCCAGGTTTACTTGGGCAGTATCGGGATTCAAAATTCGAAGTACCACCGACTCGCTATAGGCGCCAGGAAGAAGGGAAGTACGGATCTCCACATCACCACTTGAAATTTTAATAGAAAATCTTCCGTCCTGGGCCCCATCAAAATTGAGCTTTAAGTTGGAAATAAGTTTAATGCGAGAAAGCAGAAGTTTAAATGTGGCGTGATCAAAGCGAAGAATTTCAGTTAAAATTCCATCGAGTCGGTAACGCAGTCTCACGTCGTTTTCCTCTGGTTCAATGTGGATGTCAGAGGCTTCCACTGCCACCGCTCCTGCAAGAATAATTTCGAGTATCTTTGAAATCCGATAACTTTTTTTCGCAGTTAATATCAGCTCAATCTCTGTTTTGATATCGGGCACCCCCTTAATGCGAGCTACCACATCGCCAATTTCTTCATTGGAAATATCGAGCGAGCCCCCTTTTGTTTCAAATGAATACGAAAGATCTTTATAACGATCCCAAACCTTTTTAAGGCTTCCATGAGAGACCATAAAAACATTCGGTTCAAATCCTTCATTTCTAATATCTTCTATTTTTTGTTTTGTGAGCTCATTGTTGGGAGAAATAATGGCGATGTCTGCTCGTTTATCAAGAATGTTAAAGACTGCCATGTCTGCCGCTCTTGCATCAGCCTCGTGGAGCACCCGAAGGGCATCAATGTTTACAGGAATGACAGAGAGGTCTAAATATCCTATGCCATATTTTTCAGCAAGCATTTTAGCGAGCGCTTCTTCTTCGCGGTTTTTCAAATCGCTAATTTTTTTATTCTGTGAATCTTCGTTAAATTGTACTGTCATGCTGATGTCGTAAAAATGGCTTATATTGAGGATATTATAGCACCTCTCAAAATTGCCGGTAGGTAGAGGGAAGATGCTTGACTTTTGCTCTTATAATGTGGTATAATTCATACAGAAAACAGGTTCAACTTCTTCTTTCAAACAGGATTCTATGAACAAAATCAAGCTCTTTTCGCTCGCCGTTTTGGCGCTCTCGCTGAGCTCGTGCATCACCGGTGTGGTGGGCACAAACCGGACTGGTGGCTCATGTGGGCGCCTGATGGTGATGGGTGTCTGCGTCACGGTTGTGGCGGATCTTTCGCCTCAAGTCGTGGACTCGGGCATTGTTTCGACGGACGGCGCATTTATTGGCCGCCTCGTTCCTGGGGTACCGCTGACATTTAACGCTGTCTCGCGTAATCGCGGACAATGCATCGTCACCCAGACGGGGCGGCGGGGAAATGTCGGCATGCAGATGCAAACCTGCGGTGCCGGGTATGACAATCAGAATTTGATTATCCAGTGGTATAAAAAGAATACGATTGTCGGAATCACGACAACTACATTTTCCATTCAGGGCGGTAATAACCGCCAATCGCCGTATCCAATTGTCATCTCGTCTTTCTCTCCACTCGGGGGAAGAAATGGGGAAATGTCAGTGGGTGGCGGAATTCGCTGGCCCTAAGACTGAGAATTGAAATGTTTAAGTAGGTCATGGGCGCACTTTCTCTGAAAGTGCGCCCATTTTGTTTATCTAGTAAAGCAGGAAAATTTAGTTAGAATGGGTGCATGAAACAAGAAGCATTTCTCTCAAAGTCGCTTGAAGATACTCGCACTTTTGCGCAGAATTTCCTCAAATCCATAGAACCCTCAAAAGGAGGGGCGAGAGTGGTATGCTTAAGGGGTAATTTGGGTTCAGGAAAGACGGCATTGGTAAAAGAAATCGGGGACGTACTTGGTCTTAATAAGGATCTGATGACAAGTCCTACCTTTGTGCTTATAAAAAGCTACCAACTTAAAACTAAAAACTTAAAACTTCTTTTTACTAATCTCGTCCACATCGATGCCTACAGGCTCGAAGAAGCGCAAGAGTTGGTAGTACTTGGGTGGGACAATTTATTGAAAGAGGAAGGAACTATTATCTTTCTCGAGTGGCCAGAAAGAGTAGAAGAAATAATTCCAGCTGACGCGACATATATTGAATGTAAGTTTGTGGATGAAGGGACGAGGGAGTATCGAATAAAGAAATAGTAATAAGTAGAAAGTAAATTCGAGCCCAGCTCATTACTCATTACTTACTACTCTAATCAACATGGTTACCAAAGACAAAAAAAAGAATAATCAGAAAGAGAAAGCAAAGAAACTGATCCTCCTCGATGCCCACGCGATTCTGCACCGCGCCTATCACGCCCTTCCAGAATTTGCTTCATCAAAAGGAGAACCAACAGGAGCTCTCTATGGAGTGATCGCCATGCTTCTCAAAATCGTTACTGATCTTAAGCCCGACTACATCGTGGCTTGTTACGACTTGCCAGGGCCGACATACAGACACGAAGCATACGAAGATTACAAAGCAGGAAGAAAGAAGACAGATGACGCTCTTGTTGCTCAGATGAAACGCTCATACGATGTCTTTGAAGCTTTTTCAATTCCCATTTATTCAAAGCCTGGATTTGAAGCAGACGACATGCTTGGCACTATTGTTGAGCAACTTAAGGATGATGCAAATACTGATGTGGTAATTGCGTCGGGAGATATGGATACTTTGCAGCTTGTACGCGGAGAGGAAGTGACCGTCTACACTTTAAAGAAGGGGATTAATGACACCATTTTATATACAGAGCAGGCAGTGTTCGAGAGATTTGGATTTGGACCTGAACTCATTCCCGATTTCAAAGGACTTCGCGGAGATCCTTCTGACAACATCATCGGCATCAAAGGAATTGGAGAAAAGACAGCCAGCACGCTCATCCAGACATTCGGAACGATCGAAGACATATACAAAGTACTCAAAAAGAATCCTGAAAAAGTAAAAGCAGCCGGCATCACTGATCGTATCTTGAACCTACTTACTGAAGGGGAAGAAGAAGCTTTGTTTTCAAAAATGCTCGCAACGATCCGCCGCGATGCGCCGATTGATTTCGTGCTTCCTGCGAAACCATGGAAAGAAGAGTTTGTTGAAGAGAAAGCACTAGCTTTGTTTGCCGAACTCGACTTTAGAACGATGGGAATAAGGCTCAAGGAGGTTCTTCGGGGGAAAGCAGAAGCTAAGAAAGAAATAGCAGAGGAAGCAGAAGCACTCGGTGAAGAAAGTTTCGCAACTCCAGAAGAACTCGAAGAGACAGTACTTGCTCTGTGGGTGCTTGATACCAATATAACCAATCCTACAATTGAGGATGTGTTTAGTTTTGCCAAAACAAAAGATTTTGCAAAAGCCAAACAAATAATTTTGGAAGAGATCAAAAAAAGAGACCTTTCTTTTGTGTACGAAAAAATAGAAAAGCCGCTTTTGCCAATTACGAAACAAATGGACGCTTTGGGGGTGAGGATTGATAAAAAACTTTTGCAGGAGCTTTCAAAAGATTATCACAAAGAGCTTTCAAAACTAGAGAAAAAGATTTGGGATGCCGCCGGAGAAGAATTTAACATCAATTCACCCAAGCAGCTTGGAGAAATCTTGTTTACAAAGCTTGCTCTCGGCGCAAAGAATCAAAAGAAAACTTCAACCGGCCAGAAATCTACCAAGGAGTCTGAGCTTGAGAAACTCAAGGACAGCCATCCGGTGATTGCAGAAATTTTAGCCTATCGCCAGATCCAAAAATTACTATCTACCTACATCGATACGATCCCTACCCAGCTCGACAGCAATAATCGGCTGCATACCAACCTCCGTCAGATGGGAACGACAACGGGAAGAATGTCATCCATCAATCCAAATTTGCAAAACATTCCTGTTAAGACAGAGCTTGGACGCAGTATTCGTCATGCGTTTATTGCAGAAAAAGGATTTACATTCGCTTCGTTTGACTACTCCCAAATCGAGCTTCGTGTAGCGGCAATTCTTTCTGATGATCAGACTCTTCTTGAGATTTTCCGTAACGGAGAAGATGTTCATAATTCCGTTGCGGCATACGTTTTTGATGTTGCTCCGAAAGACGTAGACAAAGAGATGCGTCGAAAAGCGAAGGTTATTAATTTTGGAATTTTGTATGGCATGGGAGTCAACGCGCTTCGCCAGAATCTTGGAGGAACCCGCGATGAAGCTCAGCAGTTTTACTCAGAATATTTTAAACGCTTTACTGGTATCGCGAGCTATCTCGATGGAGTAAAGTCAGAAGCGGAAAGAAAAGGCTATACCGAAACACTTTTTGGTCGCCGCAGGTATTTCGAAGGTCTCAAATCAAAGCTTCCATTTATTCGAGCTGCGGCAGAACGCATGGCGATTAACGCGCCGATTCAAGGAACGGCAGCAGATATCTTGAAGCTCGCTATGATCAAGATTGCTGCCTGGATCAAAGAAGAGGGATTAGGAAAAGATGTTCGAATGCTTTTGCAGGTGCACGACGAACTTATTTTTGAGATCAAGGAAGATAAGCTTCCTTTAGTTGCAAGTAAGATTAAGCTGCTCATGGAAGAAGCTTTGCCAAAGGATCTTTCAAAAGGAATTCCGATCACTGCAAATGCTTCAGCAGGAGAGAGCTGGAGGGATACTGAAAACATAGTAATAAGTAACGAGTAAAAAGTAATAAGTTGAATTTACTTAAAACTTAAAACTAACAACTTAAAACTACTCAAATGATTTATTTACTCTACGGAGACAATACGCCAGTTGCTCGAAAGAAACTTCGAGAGATTTTAGATCTGCAATTAAAAAAAGACCCACAGGCGAGCTATTTTAAGCTCGATGATGAGAATTTTGATGAGGCAAAACTTGAAGAGTTTACTGGAAGCCAAGGGTTGTTTCAAAATAAGTACATTGTGGTGCTCGACGGGGTTCTTCAGGATGAAAAAACAAAAGAAGCGGTATTAGAAAGGATTAAGGATCTCGAAAGTTCACAGAATATTTTTATTATCCTCGAATCTTCCTTAAAGAAAGATGTTTTAACAAAGATTGAAAAGCGATCAGAAAAGATTCAGAAGTTTGAACTAGTTAAAAAAGCTGAAGTTAAAAAAAGTGCTGCCGTTTTTGAATTAACAGACGCTCTTGGAAATAGGGACAAAAAGAAATTGTGGGTGCTGTATGAAAAGCAGATTCTTGGCGGGGTAGAGCCAGCGGAAATGCATGGAATTTTGTTTTGGCAGGTAAAGGCGATGCTTGCGGCAAAACTCTCTGACAACGCTGCTGACTCAGGGCTTAACCCTTTTGTTTATAAGAAGTCACTTTCATTTGCAAAGAATTTTACTGAAAAAGAATTAATGTCTTTGTCTCGAACACTACTTAAAATCTATCATGACAACAGAAGGGGGATAGTCGATTTTGATACGGCTCTTG
>Ga0163144_10009381_pt1 | contig 21030 bp, 23 predicted proteins | sample OliLak19BULKMAT1_FD_123175 | JGI IMG/M metagenome (GOLD analysis project Ga0163144, IMG submission 123175) | Freshwater microbial mat bacterial communities from Lake Vanda, McMurdo Dry Valleys, Antarctica - Oligotrophic Lake LV.19.BULKMAT1 | ecosystem: Environmental > Aquatic > Freshwater >... | reverse complement strand
CGCGAAGCTCGAGGTCGAGAAGATCGGGGTCAAGGACGTGTCGGCGACCGCGGTGCTCGATCCGACGGTGGTCAACGATCCGGTGGGGCGGTTCGCGCTGTGGGGGTTCCCGGCGCTGCCGTCCGACAAGAAGCTCTTGCCGTCGGGAGAGTAGGGTGGCGCGGCCGGATCTCGCGACGTTCCTCCGCGACTTCATGCGGCCCCTCGTCACGGGCGGCGAGATCCACGTGCGCGGCCCGGTGACCGTCGCCGACATCGATCACTGGGAGCTCGATCTCGCGCACGTGTCGACCGAGACCGTGGAGATCGACGAGGCGCGCGAGCGCGTGCTGTCGACGGTGGTGTGCCGCGTGCCGCCGTTCGTGCTCGAGCGCGACGATCTCGCGCTCACTGCCGGGCTCCACAACGCGCTGTTCCTCGCGCACCCCGACGCCGAGGGCGTGCTGTCGACGGAGCGCATGCGCCGCAAGGTGATCGAGACGACGCAGGCGCTGGTCGCGCAGCCGATGACGCGCAACCGGACCCGCGTGCTCGCGCGCCACGCGCTGCTCCACAACGTCTTCGATCTCTCGCGCACGGACGTGCAGCTGTCGTGGTGGACGGGGCGCGCGCGCTTTCTCGGCCAGGCGCCGCCCGCGCGGCTGATGCGCTGGAGGTCCATGCGCCGCGTGCGCGAGGAGGTGAGCCGCGCCGCGTTCGACGAGCTGCTCGGCGCGCCCGACGTCGCGCCGATCGTCGCGGTGCTGCTCCGGCGCTCGCCGCTCACCCAGCTGTGCGTCACGCACGCCGTCGCGCCGGCGTTGCACTGGGAGGACGCCGTGTTCGTCCTCCGCGACGCCGAGCTCGCGCGGTTCGTCGCCTACGCCGCGGTCGCGCCCACCGACTCCGTCGAGCCGCGCGATCAGGTCGCGACGCCCTCGCGGCTCGCCGCCGCGTTCGAGCAGATGCTCGAGCGCAACCCGCCCGCCGAGGACGTCCGGGCCGTCGCGGCGTTCCTCGTCCACCTGAACGCGCTGTTCGTCCTCGGCGAGCGCGGCGCCCGCGACCCCGGCGGCCGCTCCGCGCTGATCGCCTCCGTCCTCGCGCCCGAGCGCGCCGGCCAGCGCGCCCGCGGCCTGTCGACGTTCTTCGCGCTGCCCAACGCGCTGACGGTCGCCGATCCGCGCCTCGCGGTGCCGCCCGGCATCCTCGACGACCCCGCGCTCGCCCGCCGCTGGAACGGCCACCGCGCCCAGGTCGCCGAGGCCGTCGGCGAGGCCGTGATCGAGACCCTCGCCGCGCGGCTCGCGCGCCACCTCTCGGGTGCGCCGCGGGATCCGGTGGACGTGGTGACGCTGCCCGCCGATGCGTAGCATCGGCGGTCTGGGCCTGCTGGTCTTGCTCGTCGCGTGCGGCGGCGACGACTGCCCCGGCATCTCGCTCGAGATGCGCGAGCACCGCGGCGAGGACGTCGAGGGCGTGGACATCTGGTGCGATGGTGAGTTCTACGACCCGCGTTGGAGCTCCATGTGCCGCAGCGGCGGTGCGTACGTCGGCGACACGCCCGCGGAGTGCAGCGGGACGACGATCAACATCGCGCGGAACTTCTTCCTCGGCTTCTTTCCCCGGCTGGTCTTCGCCGAGGTCGATGGCGAGCTCATCGCGCGCGGGTACGTCGACTACGACGACGACGTCATCGACGGCAGCCCGCCGCGCCTGCCACACGTGCTCGTCGGGGCGGTCGCGCCGCAGGAGCACGGTGAGAACGGCCGCTACCGAGGTCGCTTCGAGCTCCTCGTGAACCTGAACGGCGATCGCGGCCACATCCGCGGGACCTACGACACGACCAACATCGTCGACGAAGGTGAGGGCGCTCGTCGCTCGTGCTACGAGGAGCGATGATCCGTCCCTGCGCTCTGATGCTCCTGCTCGCTGCCTGCGGAGCTTCGAGCCCGAAGCCGGCGCCGCCGGTCGACGAGCTGCCCGCGTCCACCGATGGCGCCATCGTCGAGCGAACCGCGTGCGTGGTCCCGGACCACGCAGAGATCGTGGGCGCGCCGGAGCTGACGGCCGACATCCTCCAGGCCGGGCTCGAGGCCGAGCTCTCCGCGCGCCCGCTCGACACCCTCATCACCGTCGACGAGGTGGCGGCGCTGCAGGCGACCGCCGACGCCGGCCGGTGCGAGCGCATCGTCTACCTCAGCGACGAGCTCCGCGTCGTCGGCTACTTGCTGCGGCCGAGCGCACCGCGCGCCGGCGCGCACCCCGCGCTGATCTGGCTGCGCGGCGGACGCGGGGAGTTCGGCAAGAACGGTCCGTTCTCGCTGGTGCAGGCGCTCGCGTTCGCGGAGGCCGGCTACGTGGTCGTGATGCCGCAGTACCGCGGCGTCGACGGCGGTGAGGGCGCCGACGAGTTCGGCGGCGCCGACGTCGACGACGTGCACGCGCTCGCGCCGCTGCTGCGCGGGCTCGACGAGGTCGCCGACGATCAGCTGTTCCTGCACGGCGGCTCGCGCGGCGCGATGGAGGGGCTGATCGCGATGCGCGAGGGGCTGCCGGTGAAGGCCGCGTCGTTCCGCGGCGGCATGTTCGACATGGCCGCGTCGCTCGCGGCGCGCCCCGAGCTCGAGCAGGGCTGGAGCGAGATGATCCCCGGCTGGGCCACCGATCGCGACGCGATCCTCGCGCGCCGCAGCGCGGTCCGCTGGGTCTCGGAGGTCCGCGCGCCGATGTTGCTGCTCCACGGCCGGCAGGACTGGCGCGTCCAGCTCCAGGACGTCGAGGCGTTCGCCGAGGCGCTCGCCGCCGTCGGCACCGAGCATCGTCTGATCGTCTTCGAGCGCGAGGAGCACCAGCTCCTGTTCCACCGCGCCGAGTGGCGCGACGCCGCGCTCGCGTGGTTCCGCGATCACGGCGCGACGCCGCGCTGAGGTGCAGTACGATCCGCGCATGCAAGTCGCGGCTCCGAGCCTGTTGCTGACGCTCGTCGGGTGCGCCGGCCCGTCGCCTGCGGCGGACGCATCGGCCAGGTTCTGCGCCGCGACCGCGATCGAGGTCGCGCCGTTCGGGGGTGAAGAGGTCATTGGCACGCTGGTGGGCTGCCAGGGCGACACGAGCGACCCGAGATGGACCCGCCTCTGCGAAGGCCTCGCTGGCCCGTCGCGTTTCGCGTTCGAGGGCGAGATCGATAGCCCGTGCGCGGGTCGCGGGCTGACGATCAGCCAGCCTTCGTTCCTCGGCTATTACCTGCGCCTCTGGATCGAGCTGGACGGCCCGGAGGTGTCTGCCCGCGCCGAGATCGCGGTCATGACGGATGAACCCGACGGGCCCAGCGTCGGACCACCGGTGCGTTCCGGCTCGATCTCGCCGCAGGAGCTCGACGAGAACGGCCGCAGCCGCGGCCGGTTCGAGCTCGTGCTCGACGACCTCGTCGTGAGCGGGACCTACGACACCGCGTCGCCGTAGCGCTCGGACGCTGTGGACCGTGCCGCGCTGTGGACGAGCGCCCATTCGCGGAACCACAGCAACGGCGCTTGCCCACAGCGCTTGGATTCGCTTCGCGAATCCACACGGCCCACAGCGCCATTGCCGGGACCCAGAGTTTTTTTGGATCGTAAGGCCTCGCCGTAACCCGTCGTGACGTCGAGGCCGAGTCGTGGCAGGCCGCGTCCCACGTGGGACTGGCAGCGCGCGCGCGAGCACCGAGGCGCCGGGCCCCTACCTGGCCCGGCGCCGGCGCACGCGGTCTTCCGGACGGTCGTGTCCGGACTTCGTCGTGCCGTGGTCCCACGTGGGACTGCTACGACGCGTCGCGCGTGGCGAACTGCCAGGACAGCAGCACCTCGCCGCGATCCGCGGCCTCGACGGCGGCGGCGATGTACGCCGCGGGATCGACGCGCTGCAGCTTCGCGGTCTCGAGCACCGAGTAGAAGATCGCCGCGACCTCGGTGCCGCGCTTCGACTTCGATCCGTAGTGGTTCTTGCGACCGACTACCGGGCCGCGGATCGCGCGCTCGGTGGCGTTGTTGTCGAGCGGGATGCGCGCGTCGTCGATGAAACGCGTGAGCCGCTCCCAGTTGTTGAGCGTGTACGCCGCGGCCTTGCCGATCGATAGCGACTTGAGGATGGCCTGGTCCATGAGCCAGGCCTTGAGCTCGTCGAGCACGCCGGGCGCGCGCTGACGACGCGCGTCGGCGATGCGCGCGAGGTCACCCTCGGCGCTACGATCGATCTCGTAGAGCGCGCCGATCGAGGCGAGCGCGCGATCGGCCTCGGGGTGGTCGGGCAGCGCCTCCTCGAAGCGGCGGAGCACGTGTGCCCAGCAGCCGGCGAGGACGATGCCCGGTCCTTCGCGCGCGCCCGCGGCGTGGGTCTGCAGCGCGTCGCAGACGATCGTGCCTCGGTAGCCGCCGACGAGATCCTTGAAGGTCGCGGCGCTCTTGTCGTCGCGGATCCGGTGCACGACGACGCCCGGCGCGGTGAGGCACCACATCTGCCACGGCTTGGTGCCGCCGCCGTCGAGGCGGGGCCAGCCCGTCTGATCGAGACCGATCACCGGCTGCGCCAGCACGTGCTGCGACAGCGCAGCGTCGATCGACACGAGCCGCTGCGCGACGGCGTACGCGAGATCCCACAACGTCTGCGACGTGATCACGAGGCCGTGGCGGTCGAGGATGCGCACCTGACGCTCGAGCGGGATGTGATCGAGCCACTTGTCGATCGCGATCTTGATCGCGAACGCGAGCGAGTAGCGGCTGCCGGGCAGCGCGCGCATCGGTCCGGGCGCGGTCTCGACGCAGCCGCCGCACCGGCAGACGTACTTCTGCTGCTGCACCTCGACGAGGCGGTACTCGACCTCGATGACGTCGATCATCTCCGAGGCCTCGAACTGTCCGTTCATCGGACGAAGCTCGCCGCCGCAGCTGGGGCACGCGCGGTCGGGATCATCCAGCTCGAACACGCGCTGGACGCGAGGCAGCCGAGGCTGGTCGGTCGGGCCCGACTTCGCGCGCGGCTTGCGCTCCTCGGCGTCGCGCTGCTTCGCGTCGGCGTTCGCGACCGCCGCGTCCGCCGCCGCGGCCTGCGCCTGGAGCGTCTGGATCAGCGCGAGCGTGCGCTGCAGCTCGCCCTTGCTGCCCTTGAGCCGCTCGATCTCCTTGCTCTTCGCGGTCAGCGCATCGAGGAGCAACCGGATCTGCGTCTGCTGCGCGAGCGCGATCCGTCGCAGCTCCTCGATGTTTCGCTCGCGCTCCAGCTCGCCGCGATCCACCTCTTCGTTAGATCACATCACGCGATCCGAAACAAGACTCTTTCGCTCGACGGCATCGGGAGACAACGAGTGACGACCGACGAGCGCGCAGCCCTCGATGAACAACGCGAGCTCGCTCGCGGTCAGCCGCACCGTTGCGCCGTCGTCGCGCCACAGCTTCGCGAAGCAGCCCTTCTCCAACCGCTTCTGGAAGATGCAGAGACCGGTGCCGTCCCAGAGCAGGACCTTGCAGAGCTTGCGACCCTTGCTGACGAACAAGAACAGATCGCCGTCGAGCACGTCGCGCTTGAGCCCGCTCTGCACGAGGCCGTAGAGCCCGTCGTAGCCCTTCCGAAGATCGACCGGGCGCGGGTACGCGAACACCCGCACCGCGCGGCTCGTGCCGAGGATCATCGCAGCGCCTTGAGCACCGCGATCGCCTGCGCGACCGTGAGGCCCTCGATCCGATAGCCGCTCGGCGTCGACAGCACGAGCCCGCCGCTGAGCGGGGCGCTGACCTCGATCGGGACGAACTCCGCGGGCACCTGCTCCAGCTCGCGTTCGCGATCGCGCCACACCTCGAAGCGGTGCATCGGCATGCCGAGCGCCTCGGCGCACTCGGTCTCGCTCGTTCCCCGCGCGACCTCGCCGTCCACCCACGCCAGGATCCGTCCGCGCAGCTCCGCCGGATACTTCCGGCCTCGCCCGCGCGTCAACACGCCGACCGCGGCGCGCAGCTGCTTGACCTCGTCGGTGATGCGCATCGTGACCCGCGACCGCAGCACGGTTCGGGGCTCGGCTCACGACGGGTTACGGCGAGGCCTTACTTTGGATCACGGACCCAGCGCCCAGGACGGACGACCTCTGGGCTCTGGATCTGTGATCAAAACTCTGGGACCCGGCAGCGCGGTGGGCCGTGTGGATTTCGCGAAGCGAAATCCAAGGGGCTGTGGGCAAGCGCCGTTGTTGTGGTTCCGCGAATGGGCGCTTGTACCGGCTGTGGGGTTCGCGAAGTTCGTGCTTGAAATCGTCGTCGGTAAATAGTACGCCCATATTCAAGATGGCGGTGACGAGGGGACGACGAAGACCGAAGCAGCACGAGCCTCAACTCGGCCTTCGGCTCGAGGAGATCAGGCACGGCGGCAGGCGCGAGCGGGCCGGACGTCCGCCGCTGAAGCACCGGCGCGCCGTGCCGCGCCGCACTCGCCCGGACTTCTACGCGCGCCACCCGATCCACGTGACGCTGCGGCTGCGGCCGGGGGCGGCGGGCCTGCGTCGCAGCAAGCTCTACCGCGAGATCCGCGCGGTCATGCGGCACACCGGCCACCGCGTCGACTTCCGCATCTGCCACTACTCGATCCAGGGCAACCACCTCCACCTCGTCTGCGAAGCAGACGAGCGTGGAGCTCTCTCACGCGGAGTGCAGGTGTTCTGCTCGATGGTCGCGCGGCGCCTCAACCGCCTCCGCGGCTCGCGCGGGCGCGTCTTCGCGGACCGTTACCACGCGCGCGCGCTGACCACGCCGACGGAGGTCCGCAATTGCCTCTGCTACGTGCTCAACAACTGGCGCCACCACCGCAGCGACCAGCCGTGGCCCACCGACCCGTTCTCCTCGGGCGCGCTGTTCGACGGCTGGTCTGACGCAACCGCCGAGGACCAGCCCGCATGGCTCGGCGCCGACGAGCCGATCCCGATCGCGAGCCCGAGGTGGTGGCTGCTTCGCGAGGGCTGGATGCGCGGCGGCGGCGCGATCTCGACGAAGGAGGTGCCGGGCTCGTGACCTGTCTCCATGGCGCTGTCCGAGTGGAACGCGGAGCTGCTCGAGGAGGAGCGGGCAGGCTAGCGGCCGTCCCGCAGGGCGCGGAGGAGCGAGACGATGATCTCGTCCTTGGCGCGGCCGGTCGATTCCTTGATCGCGATCAGGGTATCCAGGTCGATCACGCGCACGCGGAGGTCGCCGTCGACGATCTCGCGCGAGTGCGCGACGAGGTCGTCGTAACCGCGCGAGTCGTGGAGGCGACACAGGATGTCGAGCGGACCGAACCGGGTCGTCAGGTTCAGCTGACCGGTACCGGCGAGGTGGGCCACGGTCGGGGCGAGGTCGCGGCCGGGGAGTATCGGTCGGAACCTCGCCTCGAGCTGCTCCAGGACCACGCGCAGACGCTCAATGTCTCCCGTGGACTGACGGGGGACGATGTCGAGATCTTGCGTGCTGGTCGGCGCGCCGTGGATCACCGCGGCCGCACCACCTACCACCACGAACGCGATGCCTGCGTCCACGAGCGCACGCAGCAGCGCCTCGAGATCAGCGGTCCTGGGATGCGGCACGGCGCAGGCGCTCCAGGGTCGCGGCGTGACGGCTGGCGGCGCGCAGCCGCTCCACCACGGTCATCGCGCGGTACTCCTCGAGCAGCGAGAGATCGACCTCGACGTTCGCGGGGTCCGGATCGCCTGGGTCGCGCGCGGTCACGACGGAAGTGTACGGCACCGCTGCGACTAGAACCGACCCGAGCGGACGATCATCACCGACGGCTCGTCGGGTTCGAGCGACGCGGACACGTCGAGCGCGGCGAGCTGGTCGCGGTACTCGTGGGCGCGGCGGGCGGCCCAGATATCGAAGCCGAGGGTCAACGCGGCCTCGAGGGCGAGGGCGAGGCCCGCGCCCTTCCAGTACGGGCGGTCGGTGCGGTGGGCGTACGCCGCCGTGCCGAGGCCGCCGACGATCAGGACGACCTCGACGATCTTCAGGACGGTGAACTGAGTGGAGACGCCCTGCATGCGGGCGGACTCGCGATCGACGAACGCGGCGGCGTCGTCGTCGATCTGCGGGCGGAAGTCGTCGATGCGATCGTCCGAGGCGACGTAGACGAAGATGCCGGCGGCGACGTGGAGGAGGCCGACGCCGAGGAGCGGGTAGGACGCGCCCTTGAGGGTCGACGATGACGCTCGGTACAGGAGCCCGCCGGCGACCAGGCCGCCTACGCCGAGCGCGACCAGGGTGATGCCGCCGCGCTGCTCGCCGGCGAAGTAGTCCTCCATCGCGGCCGTGGTCTGCGCGGGGTCGGCGGACTGAGCGCGAGCGTGCTGGGGCAGGGCGAGGACCGCGGCGACCCCGATCACGATGCCCAGCAGGAGGCGAACCATGGGGCGAGCTTACGCGTAGAAAGCTCTCAAGATCCCGGGTACATTGGCGGCCCCTACCTCCCCCCACCATGGTCACGCCTCCCACCGCACGTAGCTTTCCGGTCGACATCGCGCGTGCCAGCGCGTCGTTCCAGGAGGTCGCGCGCCAGCTCAACACGCAGTTCCTCGACAAGCAGGAGATCATCCGGCTGATGCTCGTGTCGGCGATCGCCGGCGAGCACATGGTGATCGTCGGGCCGCCCGGCACCGCCAAGTCGGCGATGATCGACATGTTCGCGCGGCTGGTCGACGCGCAGTACTTCGAATATCTCCTGACCCGGTTCACCGAGCCCAACGAGCTGTTCGGGCCGGTCGACATCGCGGCGTTCCGCGAGGGCCGCTACACGCGCCGCATCGAGGGGATGCTGCCGACGGCGGAGATCGTCTTCCTCGACGAGATCTTCAAGTCGAACTCCGCGATCTTGAACTCGCTCCTGACCGTCATCAACGAGCGCAAGTTCGCCAACGGCTCGACGGTCATCCAGGTGCCGCTGATCTCGCTGTACGCGGCCTCGAACGAGATCCCGAACGACGAGAACCTGGCCGCGATGTTCGATCGCTTCCTGCTCCGCGTGCTGTCGGACAACCTCGACAGCTATCACTTCCACGAGCTGATGAACAAAGGCATCACGCTCGAGGTGAACAAGATGACCGGCCGCGGCAAGGCGCTGCGCCCCGTGATCTCGGCGGCGGATCTTCGGTTGCTCCAGAGCGCCTACGACCGGTTCATGAGCTTCCCCGACGACTTCCTCGCGAAGTACAAGGGCCTGATCTTCCAGATCCGCAGCGAGGGCATCTCGGTGTCCGACCGCCGCGCCGTGAAGTTGCTGAAGCTGTTCGCGGCGAGCGCGGTGTTCGATGGCCGGACGCGCGTCCACGACGGCGACTTCTTCGTGCTGCGCCACATCTGGAACAACCTCGATCAGATCGAGCTCCTCGAGGAGATCGTCAATCCGATCGTGGACTCGTACTACCGCGAGCACCCGGACGAGCGCCGGTTCATCGGCCCGCAGGCCAGCCTCGACGATCTGCTCACCGAGCTGAACCTGATCCGCACGCTGTTGACCTCGCAGACCGAGCTCAGCGACATCCAGCTGTTCTCGCAGCTCAAGAACCTCAACGAGATCAAGGCGGCGCTGGCGGCCATGCCGTCGGACACCGCGTCGCGGATGATTCGCGAGGTCGATCAGCTCCTCGAGACGGTGTTCGCATCGTCGAAGTTCGGCATGTGAGCGGAGCCACTGGAACGAATCGATGACCCCCGCCGCCAACAAGCCGGACTATGCCGACGAGCCGTCGCGCCTGCAGCTGCCCGCGCCGCTGAAGGTCGCGATCTTCGACGACGTGGTCGCCGCGCGCGCCGAGCACTTCCACATCCCGGGCCTGCTCGTCGACGTCCACGCGCACGCCGACGACGCCGTGAACCACGCCGGCAAGCAGGGCTACGACGTCGTGCTGATGGACTTCGCGATGGGGCCCGGGCGCAAGACCGGCCAGGTCGCGACCGCGGATCTGCGCGGCGCCGGCTATCGCGGTCGGATCGTCGCGATCTCCAGCGACCCCGCCGCGAACGCGCAGATGCGCGCCGCCGGCGCCGACGAGGCGCTCGCCGCGAAGTCGCACATGCGCAGCTATCTCGTGCACCTCGGGTTGAAGCACAACAAGAAGAAGTAGTGCCGATCCCGGCCGACAAGCGCCGCAGCCACCTCGCGCGCCAGGTCGGGACGCTCGCGCTGTCGCACGTGCAGGTCGAGAACCCGATGGCGGTGATCCGCGCGGCGGCGTGGTCGAACTCGATGGGTCGGCTGGGCGTGCACCTGCCGATGTTCGTCGTCCACGACCTCGGCGTGCTGTTCACGGTGCCGCGCGGTCCGGGCGGATGGGTGATCCGCGCCCGCGAGGCGCAGCTCGCGCAGATCGCCCCGCCCACGGCGACGCGCGCGCACCTGGTGCAGTACCGCCAGCTGCTCGAGCACGTCGCGACCTCGGAGGTCGTCGAGAAGCTCGCGGGCTGGCGGCTGCGCGACGACATGGTCGCGGTCGTGCTCACCCGCGCGCTCGGCGACATCTACAACCGCTGGCGCGATCGCGCGAAGGCCGCGGGCGCCGAGCCGCTGCCGCTCGACGTCGGGATCTACGCCGAGCTCGACCCCGCGGAGCACTTCCGCGAGTTCGACGCGCGGCCGATCTGGGCGTTCGTCGAGCACCTGGTCAAGGAGTCGATGCACGTCTACACCTCGGTCGAGCTGATCGATCTCAACACCGTGCGCCTGCTCGGCATGTTCAAGGACGAGTCCAGCTCGACGGGCCAGTCGCTGTCGGGCGCGATCGATCTCGTCGATCTGTTCGCGTCGCTCGGCTCCGCCGAGGCCAACGACGTCGCGAACTTCTCGCTCGATCTCCTGCCCAGCGTCCTCGAGACCCGGCGCGCGACCGCGGTGCAGACCTTCGCGGTCGACGGCTACGCGTCGATCGAGCGCAAGGGCAACATCGACTCGCTGGTGCTGTCCGAGCTCGCCTACGACCGCGAGATCTTCGAGCAGAAGGTCGCGGACAACGAGCTCCTGTACTACGGGCGCGAGCGCCAGCGCGAGGACGAGCGCCGGCTGCAGTACATCCTCGTCGACTCGTCGGCGTCGATGCGCGGCAAGCGCCAGGTGTTCGCGCGTGGCCTCGCGCTGACGCTGATCAAGAAGCTCACGCTCGAGGGCGACGAGGTGTGGCTGCGGTTCTTCGACTCGCGGCTCCACGAGACCGTGAAGGTCACCCGCCAGGGCGGCGTGCCGGTGCCGTACTTGCTCAGCTTCCGCAGCGAGCGCGGCCGCAACTACGGCAAGGTGTTCCGCCAGCTCCTGCTCGAGCTCACGAAGGTCGCGCGCGAACAGCGCCGCCGGATCGTGCTGTACATCATCACCCACGGGCAGTGCCACATCGCGCCGGATCTGGTCAGCGCGCTCAAGCAGCTCGCGTTCCTGTACGGGATCTTGATCATCCCGTCGTCGGATCACCTGCCGGAGTTCGTGACCTTGCTCGATCGCCAGCAGATCGTCGAGAGCGAGGCGTTCAACTCGCGGGCCGGACGACAGAAGCGCGCGCTCGATATCGTCAGCGACGCGAGCGCCCAGCGCGGCGCCAAGTCCGCGTGACGGTCAGTCCATCGCGCTGGGCTTGGTCAGCTCGAACCTCGGGTTGCCGTCGGTCATCGTGCCCTCGAGCGTGTACGTGATCATCGTGGAGTCGCAGTCGAGATCTCCGACCGCGCGCGCGACGAAGTGGTCGGTCGTGCCGTCGTAGGAGTACTGGAACAAGTGGGACTCGTCGATCGAGAAGCCGAGCTCTTCCCAGACGCCGGTCCACGCACCCGGCTCGGCGGGGCACTTGCCCATCTGAGGCGACCCCGTCCGGCAGCAGCCCTCGTCGGGCGTCAGCGGCGCGGAGCCCACGACGAACCCGGCGGTCTCGACGACCAAAACCTTGCTGGCCTTCTCGATCGCGTTCAGGTGGAACTCGGCCTCGCTGCGCTTCGACTTCTTCATGTACTTGGTGCTGCTCGGGATCATCGTCAGGCCGACGACGATCAGCAGGGCCGCGCCACCGACGATCCCGAGGACGATCCACAGCGTCTTGCTCTTCTTCGGCGGCTGCTGCGGCTGCGGATAGTAGGGGCCTGCGGGTGGCTGGGGCTGCATGGCCCGACGTTACCAGCTACGCTCGCCGCCACAGCGTGGCGCGGCGGACCTTCACCTCGATCGAGAGCACGGCCAGCCAGGCCGAGGCGCTGGTCAACCAGGGCCGCTGGGGCGACGCCGAGCGGCACTACCGCGAGCTGGTCGCGCAGACCCACGTCATCGACTACGAGTACGACGACTGGCTGCGCCGGCTCGCCGAGATCTACCGTCAGCTCGGCCGCCTCCGCGAGGCCGGCTTCATCTACCTCTACCTGCACTACTTCGATCTCGCGAAGGCCCAGCTCACCGCCGACGACGATCTGCCGATGCGCGCGCGGATCCTCGAGATCGAGAAGCGCCACAGCGAGGCCGCCGGGCAGTACGCGAAGGCGCGGATGCCGGTGCACGCCGCGGTGTCGTACGAGCGGGCCAAGCAGCTCCCCGAGGCGGCGGCGGCGTGGGAGGGGCTGCTCGGCCACCCCGGGCTGCGCGATCGCGACTACGAGCAGGCGCTGGTCGCGTTCGACTACGGGATGACCGCGGTCAAGCTCGACGCGCAGTCGGTGTCGGCGCGCAAGGCGCTGGTCGACAGCCAGCGGCGGCTCGAGCAGGTCGCCGACGACTTCGAGGTCAAGGGCGAGCTCGAGCGCGCGTTCGACTGCTTCCAGATCCTGCTCAAGCTCGGCAAGGACTCGGGGCAGTTCGAGAACCTCGCCGAGGGCTACGTCAACTGCATCCGCGTCCTGCGCGAGGATGGCCTGAAGTTCTACGTGCTGCAGTACTACGAGGACTTCATCAAGCTCGCGCTCGAGCGCGGCGAGCTGCAGGCGGCGGCCACGCTCTACCAGGAGGCGGCGGAGTACGCGGTGCGCGCGTCGCTCCCCTACGACCGCCGCTATCAGGCGCGCGCGGCCGAGACGTGGATGAAGTGCGCGGTCAAGTACGCCGAGGACGGCACGCCGGTGGAGCTGGTCGAGAACGCGTACCTCGCCGCCGCCGGGCAGTTCTCGGCGGTGGGCGACTACGCGAGCGTCCGCACCGTGTTCGAGCGGCTCGCGGAGCTCGAGCTCGGCGATCGCGCGAAGAAGCGGTTCGACACGATCGCCCGTCGGTACGCGAGCGCGGTCGCCGAAACCGTGGAGGCGCCGGCGTTCCCGGACTACCTCAAGCAGCAGCACGCGTACGCCGACATCTGGTTCGTCGATCTCCTCGAGTGGGAGCTCGGCGGCGAACCGTTCGGCGTCGCGGCCTCGATCGTCGGCGATCTCCGCTACCCCAACGGCATCCGCCGGCGGGCGCTGGTCGTCTTGCTCACGCTGTGCGACGCGCGGCGGCGCGAGGTCGACGGCGAGCTCGAGACCTTGGTCGAGGTCGCGGAGCTGCTCGGCGAGCTGCAGAGCTACGCCGCGCTGTCGCCGCTCGAGAAGCTGTTCGGGCACGCGGATCCGCAGGTGCGGCGCGCCGCGGTCCGCGCGCTGCGGTTCCTCTACTTCAAGCGCTCGTTCGTGATCGTGCGCCGCGCGCTCGAGGACGCCGATCCCACCGTGCGCGAGGCGGCGCTGGTCGCGATCGGCGGCTTGCACTTCCCGCACGCGTTCAACCCGCTGTCGCGGATCTTCCGCGAGGCGCGGGACACCCGCGTGCAGATCGCGGCGCTCGAGTCGATCGGCAAGATCCAGACGGTCGAGGCCGGCGAGATGCTGGTGATGGTGCTCCGACAGGAGGAGTCGCCGCTGCGCGACGTCGCCCGGAGCGCGCTGGCGCAGCTCGACAACGCCGACGTGCTGCCGATCCTGCGGCAACACCACGAGATCGAGACCAACCCCAAGGTCCGCGACGCGCTCGGCGAGCTGCTGCGGCGCGGTTGAGATTCACCACCCGCGCGCGCAACCCCGCGGCGCGCCGTCGGGCCAGCGCCTTGCAACGTACGCGGGCGTGCCGCATTTCATCTACGCCCTGCCACCGCCCGACGACCCGCCGCTGGCGCGCGGCCGCGCGCACCGCGGGATCGGCGTGCCGGGCAGCGTCCTGTTGTTGCTCGCGATGTTCTTGCCGGCGCTGCGCGTGTGCAACGAGCCGTTCTATCCGCTCGAGGCGCCGATGCTGCTCGCGCCGTACCTGTTCGGCGGCACCGCGCTCGCGGTGTTCCTCGCGACCGCGCCGGGCACGCGGCGGGTGTGGGGCATCCTCGCGCGCGTGCTCGGTGGCCTGACGCTCGCGATGGTCGGGCTGATCGCGCACCTGGTGGCGTTCGAGGGCGAGCCCCTCGGCGTGGTGCTCGCGATCGCCTGGTGGCCCGCCGCGATCGCGTTCGCGCGGACCTGCCGGGGGCCGGCGCCGGCCGAGCTGCGGCTCGCGCGCGCGGTCGCGCTGCCCGGGCTCGGCGCGACGGTGTGGTTCGCCGTGTTCCTCGCCGACAAGTCGGTGATGTGGGGGATGGGCGTCGCGTTCCTGGGCGCGCTGCTGACGACGGCCGGCGCGGTGGTCTGGGAGCTCGACGTCCGCGGGCAGCTGACGCGTGACCTCGTGGATCCGATGCCACGCGCGATCGTCCGCTGAGGCGGTGGTATCGTCGGGCGCATGTGGACCCGCAGCCTCCTCCTGCTCGCCGCGCTCGCGCCGGCCGCGTGCGACACCAAGGCCCAGCCGGCGGCGGCGGCGCCCGGCGCGCCCGCCGCGCCCGACCGGTGGTCGGCGGAGCACGAGAGCTGCTCGGCGACCTCGGACTGCGCCGAGGGGCTGCGCTGCTTCGATCAGGCGTGCGCGCGGACCGATCGGTCGGCGCTCGGCGACTACTACGCCGCGCTCGGCTCGCGACGCCGCGACGCCGGCGATCAGCCCGGCGCGCTCGACGCGTTCGGCGAGGCGTTGAAGCGCTACGGCGTCGAGAAGCTCGTGGTGCCGGTGGAGCTCGAGTGCGCGTACGGCAACGCGCTCGCCAACGACGACGCTCAGCTCGAGCTCGCGGCCAAGGTGCTGCACCGCTGCGTCAACGGCGCGCCCGCCGGTTCGGAGCTGCGCGCGCGCGCGATGCTCGCGGTGGCGGCCCTCGACACCGCCGGCTTCGATCCCGAGCACCTCGTGCGCGACACCTCGGCCGATGTCTACCTGTCGCGCGCGCCGGCGGCGCCGAAGAAGCCGGCGCAGGTCGCGATCGAGGTGGCCGCCACGCCCGAGCCCAAGAAGGGCTGGCCCGAGCTCCAGGCGTCGATCAAGGCGGCGCCCGGGCTCACCGGGTGCTTCGACGCCGCGTTCGCCGCGACCAAGGCGGCCGTGCTGACCGTGGGCGTGCCCTTCAAGTCGACCTACAAGGTCGACCCCGAGTACCCCGACGACGGCGGCAAGTGGGTCACCGGGGTCGACGCCAAGGCCCCGCCCGCGGCGACCGACGGCGAGCGGTGCGTGCGCGACGCGGTGACCGCGGCGACCAAGGGGATGAAGGCGATCGCCGACTGGGATGCTACGGTCACGGTCACCCTGCAGTGACGCCCCGATGACCATCGATCTCCGGACCCTCACGCTCGCCGAATGCACGGCGTGGTTCGCCGACGAGCTCGGCGAGCCGCGATTCCGTGGCGAGCAGGTGTGGCGATGGATCCACGGCCACGGCGTGCGCTCGTTCGACGAGATGTCGAACCTGCCCAAGGCGCTGCGCGCGGTGCTGCTCGACAAGGCGACGATCGGCACGCTGCAGGTCTGCGAGGTCCAGACCTCGCGCGACGGCACGCGCAAGCTGCGGCTCGAGACCCGCGACGGCAAGTCGATCGAGAGCGTGATGATCCCGGACGGGGACAAGACCACGCTGTGCATCTCGTCGCAGGTCGGGTGCGCGCTCGACTGCCAGTTCTGCGCGACCGCGAAGCTCGGGCTGACCCGCAACCTCGACACCGGCGAGATCGTCGATCAGGTGTATCGCGCGCGCGCGCTGCTCGCCGAGGTCGAGCCGACCCGGCGGATCACCAACCTCGTCTACATGGGGATGGGCGAGCCGCTCCACAACTACGACCACGTCATCAAGTCGCTGCGGATCCTCACCGACGACAAGGGCGCGGGCCTGTCGCAGCGGCGGATCACGGTCTCCACGGTCGGGCTGGTGCCGCGGATCGAGAAGCTCGGCCAGGAGGACATCCGGCCGAACCTCGCGGTGTCGCTCAACGCGCCGTCCGACGAGATCCGCGACCAGATCATGCCGATCAACAAGAAGTACGATCTCGAGCGGCTGCTCGGCGCGATCCGCGCCTACCCGCTCGAGCATCGACGCCGCGTGACGTTCGAGTACGTGCTGCTCGCGGGCGTGAACGACTCGCTCGACGACGCGGCGAAGCTGTCGAGGTTGCTGCGCGGCATCCGCTGCAAGGTCAACGTGATCCCGTGGAACCCGCACCCGGAGGCGTCGTACCGGCGGCCGTCGGACGAGGCGATCGACGCGTTCCAGAACGAGTGCAAGCGGCTCGGCCTGCCGACGTACCTGCGCACGCCGCGCGGCGATGACATCGACGCGGCGTGCGGTCAGCTCGCGAATCGCTCGCAGCAGGCCAGCACCGGGCTGGTCCAGCTCCGCGTCCGCGAAGCCGCGACCGACCTGTAGCTCGAACGTTCAGCTCAGAACGGCAGGTCGTCGACGTCGCGGTCGCGGCGGTAGTCGCCGTCGCCGGGCGGCGGGACGTCGTCGCGGGGAGGCGGCGCCGAGCCCTGGCCCTGGCGCATGTCGCGGCGGCCACCGCCGCCACGGTTGTCCTGGCGCGCGCGGCCGTTCGCGGCCTCGATCTGCCACACGTCGAGGCTGTTGAAGTACTTCACCTCGCCGCTCGGGCTCTTCCACTCGCGGCCGCGGAGGCTGAACTCCACGCGGACCTCGTCGCCGACCTGCAGCGAATCGAGCTGCGAGCAGCGATCGCCGGTCAGCTGGAACAGCACCATCTGCGGGTACTTGCTGTCCGTGAGCTCGACGACGAACTCGCGCTTGGTGAAGCGCTCGGACACCTGCTTGGTGTCGAAGATCAAATGAAGCTTGCCGGTCTGCTCGATGCCCATGTGCGCAGCCTATGCCGGCCCCGTGACATACTTGCAAGGCAAATGGTGGACGAGGGGCTGGAGCGGTTGATCCGCGGGCACTTGGACGCGTCCCGGCTCGAGGAGGCGGCGTCCGCGGCGGTCCGCGGATACGGGCCACAGATCCTCGGCTGGCTGCGATCGAGCCTGCCCGGGAGTGACGCCGACGACGCGTTCGGCGCGTTCTGCGAGTCGCTGTGGAAGCAGCTCGCGTCGTTCCGCGGCGAGTCGTCGCTCCTGACCTGGGCGTATCACCTGGCGATGGGCGCCTCGCGCCGCGTGATCGGCGATCCGCAGCGTCGGCGCGGCGCGCCGCTCGCGACCACGCAGATGGAGCGGATCGCGCAGGAGGTCCGCAGCACCACCGCGGTCCACCTGCGCCAGTCGTCCGCGGACGTGCTCTCCAAGCTGCGCAGCCAGCTCGACTTCGAGGAGCAGACCCTGCTGATCCTCCGCGTCGATCGCGATCTGTCGTGGACCGACATCGCCACGATCATGAGCGAGCAGGGCCAGCCCGTCGCCGAGCCGGCCCTGCGCAAGCGGTTCGAGCGCCTCAAGGAGAAGATCAAGCAGCTCGCGGTCGACGAGGGCTTGCTCGGCAAGGGCTGATCAGCCGTCCACGGTGACGGTGAATTCCTTGGCCTCGCAGCTGGCCTTGCACTCGCCGTCGACGACGCTCTGGGTGCAGGTCACCTGATACTCGCGGCCGTCGTCGTCGGTGAAGTTGTCGGTCGTGGGGCCGCCGCTGCCACATTCGGCGTTGGCGGCGGCGGAGTTCATCGTCCCATCCCAGCTCACCATCTTCTCCCCGAGATCCTCGAGGGAGCCGAGCGGCATCTCTGCGAGGCTGAGCTTCAGCTCACAAGCTTGCTGCACCTCGAGACCCTCCAGGTGCGCCTCGCTCTTGGCTTGCTCGAGCAGTGACATCGCGAGGACCCCGAGCGCTCCGATGCCGCCGCCGAAGGCGGCGCCACCTACGGCAATCCCGGCTGCGACGGCGGCTCCGGCGCCGAGGCCGAGCGTGCCGCCGGTGCCGACGATGGCGACCGCGATCCCGGCGAGCACAGAGGCGGCGAGGATCTCGGCGCCGGCGGCGACCACGAACATCGTGATCATGAGGTTGTAAGAGTTCAGGGCGCGCGCCTCGGCCATCTCTCCCTGCGCCTCGCAACTGGCCGCCGTCCCATCGCTCGCTTCGATGGTCAGCTGGCCGAAGTCGAGCACCGTGTCGCCGCTGAAGTCGACGGCGACCACGCGCTGATCGACGCTGCTTGGCTTGACGATCGTGGTCCGGGTGATCGTCAGCGCCGGCGTCACGGGCAGCACGTACTTGCTCTTTCCCGGGAGCGGGGTCTGGCCCTTCCTGGGACGCGTGCGCTGGAGACCGAAGCGCACCTTCGACACGACCGTGGTGGTGGTGGCGCTCACGCCGGGCTCGGATTCCACGTCGCGCTCGAGATCGCTTCGGTTCGCGATCACGTAGCCGCCGTAGCACGCAGAGGCGGCGTTGCCGTCCGGGCACTCGGTGTCGGTCACGATGTACGTGGTGAATGCGCGCGCGGTTCCCACGCTGATCGCCAGACAGTGATCGAGGTAGCCGCCCTCGGGATCTCCGCTGGCGTCGAGCTCGGCGCACGGGCCCCCTTGTAGGAATCGATCCCCCTCGCCGGCGAGCCGTGCGACCAGCTTCGCGAGGCTCGCGTCCGCGGTCTTGGTGGCGAACTTCGGGTTGATGTTCGCGCCCTCCGCGCCAGCCGGAGTGCCCGGCGCCCGGGTGGTGTCGGGAGCCTTGGCCCCGCTCGGGTTGGGACCGGCGAGGACCTGGCTGGTGATCATGGCGATGGCGGTGATGGCCGCCGTGGCGGTGAGGCGATGTCTACGCATATCGGCGTAGTGCAGGCCGTCGCGGTTTGTGACTACGAGAGGCGCGCGCGCATCGCGACGGCGCGCGCGGTCAGGGCGTCCGCGTCGTCGGTGCGGCCGGCGCGGCGGGCGAGGGTCGCGAGGAGCTCGAGGCAGCGCGCGCGCGACGGCGTCGCCGCGTCGGCGTCGAGGCCGACGATCGCGGCGGCGCGGGCGGTGGCCTCGGCGGCCTCGACGTCCGCGCGCGCGGCGAGCAAGCAGTCGGCGAGGTGGAGGAGCGAGATCACGAGGAACGGGTGCTGTGGGCCGCGGGTCAGCGTGTCGCGCGCGACCGCGGCGCGGTGCCAGGCGGCGGCGGCGACGAGCTCGCCGCGCGCGACCGCGATCAGGCCGCGGTGGTTGTCGAGCCGGGTGCGCAGCGAGGCGTTGTCGCCGGACCGCGCGAGCGCGACCTCGGCGGCCTCGGCGTACGCCTCGGCCTCCTCGAGGCGGCCGAGCGCGAGCGCGACGACGATCAAGAACACCCACGCGTTCGCGACCTGCCAGTCGTCGGCGGCCGCGGCGGCGGTGCGCGCGGCCTCGAGCAGGGTCCGGCGCGCGCCGGCGCTGTCGCCGCGGCGATGCGCGAGATCGCCGGCGAGGTAGAGCGCGGCGGCGCGGAGCGGCGGGTAGTCGAGGTTCGCGGTCGCGACCAGCAGCTCGTCGGCGAGCGCGGACGCCTCGGCGAGCTCGCCGCGCGACTTCTTCGACCACGCGCGCTCGAGGACCTCGCGCAGCGCCTCGACGTGCGCGGCCCACGCCGCCGGCGGCGGGAACGCGGCGATCATGGGATCGGTCCGCGCCATGCCGTCGAGCGAGGCGCGGCGCGCGTGCGCGTGATCGGCGGTCAGCTCACCGAGCAGGTCGTGCATCGAGTCGTAGCGGCGCTCGGGGTGGCGGGCGAGACCGCGGCGGATCAGCCGCTCCAGCCAGCCCGGCACCGACGCCGCCGACGGGAACGGCTCGACCGCCTCGGTCAACAGCGCCGCGGTCAGCTCGTCGACGTCGTGCGCGACGAACGGCCGCTGCCGCGCGACCGCCTCGTACAGCGTCACGCAGAACGCGAACTGATCGGCCCGCGCGTCGACCGGCTCGCCGAACAGCTGCTCGGGCGCCATGTAGCGCGGCGTGCCGACGACCGCGCCGGTGCGCGTGAGGTCGCGGCCGAGCGCGCCGTCGTCACGGGCGTCGTCGTCGTCGCGATCGACGAGCCGGACCAGGCCGAAGTCCGCGACCCGGACGCGGCCGTCGTCGCCGACCAACACGTTGTCGGGCTTGAAGTCGCGGTGGACCAGGCCCGCGTCGTGGACCGCGGCGAGCCCGCGCGCCGCCTGCACGAAGATCTCGAGGATCGCCGGCAGATCGCGCCGCGCGCGCGCGAGCCAGTGGCGCAGCGATGCGCCCTCGACGAGCTCCATCGCGACGTAGACCTGATCGTCGACCTGCCCGACCTCGTGCACGGTGACGACGTTCGGGTGCGCGAGCCGCGCGATCGCCTGGGCCTCGCGCTTGAGCCGCGTGGTGCCGAGCCGCGAGCCGCGGTGCCGGACCAGCTTGAGCGCGACCCGGCGATCGAGGTCCGGATCGCGCGCCGCCCACACCACGCCCATGCCGCCCTTGCCGAGCTCGTCCTCGAGGAGGTACCGGCCGAACTGCTGCGCCCGCGTCGTCGCGGGGAAGTCGAGCTCACCGTCCTCGGTGGTGCCGCGCAGGCTCATGGCGCCAGGCGCGCGCGCGTGATCGCGATCGCCGCCTCCTCGCGATCGGCGACGACGTAGCCGCGGCCGAGCCGGCGCGCGACCGCCGCGGTCGTGCCCGAGCCGCAGAACCAGTCGGCGACGCGCTCGCCGGGCAGCGTGGTCGCGAGCAGGATCCGCTCGATCAGCCGCTCCGGCTTCTGCGACGGCCAGCCGGTGCGCTCGCGATCGCTGTGGTTGAGCGTCTCGATGTCGGTCCACCAGTCCTCGGGCACCTTGCCGTCGGCGACCGGATAGCGAT
>Ga0163144_10009380_pt1 | contig 21033 bp, 17 predicted proteins | sample OliLak19BULKMAT1_FD_123175 | JGI IMG/M metagenome (GOLD analysis project Ga0163144, IMG submission 123175) | Freshwater microbial mat bacterial communities from Lake Vanda, McMurdo Dry Valleys, Antarctica - Oligotrophic Lake LV.19.BULKMAT1 | ecosystem: Environmental > Aquatic > Freshwater >... | reverse complement strand
CGCCGCTCTTTTGTATGCCGTGGCGCCACTCGCCAGGATTGCCATGGAGCCGGGTGCCGGCACGGAAGTCTTCGGGGTTGAAGCCGAGCTGAAGCGCATGTTGCATGTGCTGGTTAACCACACAAACACAAGCTTTTCCAAACAGGAAGCTGCTTCGCCTGAGGTGCGCATTTATCGCCAAGGCGATTGGGTCCGCATCAGTGTCGAGCTTGGCCCTGACAGTTCACCCACGGCTGAGCTGGAACGCCGTTGGCTCAGCCGCATGACGCTTCGGCACGGTGGGAAGCTGGACCTCGTCGGCGGCACCCTTTCCATCCTATTGCCCGCAGACGGCGCCAGCGACCAGAGCGAGGTGGCAGAGCTCCGAAAGGAACTGCAGCAGGCGCAGCAGCTCGGCGAAGCCTACGCGCGAGAACTTGCCACCGCGTTCACCCCAGCAGACACGGGCAATTCGGCTGCTTTCAGCGAAAGCAGCATTCCGCAGGCGTCAGAATTTGGGGTCGCTGTCCGCTTCTCGACTCAGCTCGGCCGCACGCTGCGCCGCTTTTCGGATTCATTGCGAACTGAGGCTGACACGCTGCGCGAGAACGGCGCCGACATCACCCAACTCGATTTCAGATTGCACGGCTTGAATTCGCTCTTGCTGGAGCTTTCGCGAGCCGCGGAAACACCTGAAGTTGAAAAACCCTCAGGCTTGGAGTTCACGAGTGCCGTGAGCGATGCGGTGGCGGAGCTAGCGTCTCGGGCGGAGAGGCAAGGCCTTGCGCTCACCATGGATTTACCGACGAGTTTGGCCGGAAGGTCTCGGAAGCAAGCCGTTGCGCTCTTGTTGAAGAGTCTGCTCTGCCACGCCATCGATGCGAGTCCGCGTGGCTCACACATCACCGTACGGCTTTCCCACGTCGATGATGAGGTGCGCATCGCCATCGAAGATGGTGGCCCGGTGGTTCCTTTTGCATCACGTGAAGCATTGGTGGCCGGGCGTCTCGATCCCACTTCCGTCGGTCGCCCGCCGGGCGTCTCCTTGTTGCTGGCTAACGCGGCGGTGGGTGCCCTCGGAGGGTGTCTGCTCGTGGGGGAATCGAGCACCGGAAACGCCTTGCTTCAGGCCGTTTTTCCACTTTATCAGCTGGGCTAGTCCGAGCGCTTCCAGGGCTCGGGCATTCTCTGCTAACCCGTCGGCGGGAAATCGCGCTAACCTTGGCTCCGAATGAGGATTCTCGTCGTTGAAGATCAAGATTCGATTCGTCGCATGATTGAGGCATTGGTCAAGGCGCGCGGCTACGAGGTAGAGCCCGTGGCCTCGGGAGCCAAGGCGATCGATGTGGCACTGACGAATCCCCCAGATGTCGTCTTGCTCGATCTCATGATGCCGGGGCAATACGACGGCTTCGCTGTGTGCCAGCGCTTGCGCGCCGAGCCGCTCACGCGCAAAGTGCCGATAGTGATCATCAGTGCTCTGGACGACGAGCAGTCCCGGCAGCGCGCCACAGAAGCCGGAGCCACTGCGTTTTTCACCAAGCCCTTCAGCCCGATCGCCCTGCTCAAAGAGCTAGAGCGCTTCAAGAGCCAGCGTTAAAGGTCCTTCGCACGCAATTGAGCGGCGGCAAGCAGGCCCGGCACTTCGAACGCGGGGAGCCGAAGCTTTCTGGCAAGCTCAAGCAGCAGAGCTTGCTCCTTTTGGTTCTGTTCGCCATCCACCATCGTGATCAAGACGGCATGCTGCAGAAGCACTCGACGATCGTCCAAGCTGAGGTCGGAAACCTGAATGTCATCTAGCGTCTTCGGTTCTCGCCCGAAGCTGCGGATCTCGTGCGCTTCGCTCGGAGAAGCGCCATACCCCGCCAGCAGCCCGTCGATCACCTGAGTTTCCTCGGGTGTCACACGCCCATCAGCCCAAGCCACACTCACCAGGGCCTTCAAGATTGACATATCCTGTTCGTGCATCGCCGAAGCACGATACAGGGCGCGGCAGGCCCGTCAATCTGCGAAGATCGTGACCGCCACACTCGATTCAGAGCTTCTGGGTGTCAGGCTCCCGGCACGTACGGGAATGCGCTTCCAGGCGGCCTCCGCTTGGCCCGGTAAAGAGATGGTCACTTCCAGCGGTTCTCGGCACAAAAGGCGACCGAAGCTTGGGTTCGGACCTTGGCGCACCAGCACCGCTTGCTTGGAGTCGACGCTCGCTCCTCGAACCTTGACAGTGGCTTCAGGCGAGACGTTCTTCAAGTGGAGGCTCGCCTCACACTGAGCCACGCTAGCAACGGGTGTCCGGCTCGCTAAAACACCACCAGCGCCCGTGAGGTTGGCGCGAAAATGCGTCGCCAGAGCACCGCCAACCAGCAGGATCGCGCTCATTGCCACGGCAAACCCGCCACGTGGGGTGACATCCGGTTGCTTGCGGGAATTCTCGATGAGTTCGGTGGCGACGGGCGGGGGCGTCAGACTTGAAAGCCAAGTTTCAGAATGCGGCGTCAACTCTACGCCACACATGCTTTTGAGTTCCTGCCGGACTTCGTCATCCGGTCGCGTAAGAGCTGCGTTGAAACGGTCAAGCAACGCGCTCAGACTATTCTTGCCAGCTGCTTGGGGAAATGGCGTCGGCTCCAAGAGTTCAACGTCATCGGGAGCCACGGACTCAAACAGTTGATAGCTGAAAGCTTCGCCGCGATGCTCGGGCTTAACCACCAGACTGCCAAACAACTCAGGATCCGTTTTTTGGTGGCGCGCCAACTCGGTGACAATCTGCGTACCTAAGAACGGGGTATGGTCGAGCGAACGCCGCAAAGCAGGCTTCTGGGGGCTCCGCGGCGCCCGCATCACCATCGGTTGGGGCACTGTAGGTTGCTCGGTTCGAACACTCGCGACAGTCGGCTGAGGCGCGGCAATCGCTTCTTGAAACTCGGGCACGCCAACCGAAGGGCGCTGTGGAAGCCACGTAGCTAACAAGCTCTCGACTTGCGCCCGAGGTTTTTCGAGCAGGCCGCGCTGTTGAGCACGCTCAGTATCCCGACAAAGTCTCGCTAGCGAACGCAGTGCCGCAGGGCGATTCAGGGGAACCAGCGCTCTCTGCAATTCCATTACCAGTGTGCCGAACCCGCCAGCTCCGCCTTCACTGATGCGAATCATGGAAGCGGCCGGCCGATGGGCACCCACGAGCAATTGACGCAGCAGCTTGCGCAGCGAACTCTCGCACGCTTCGGGGCTGGCGCTATTTCCACTCAGAATACACGGAGCACCCTGAGGCGTGAGCAGGACGTCCCCCAGGCCTACGCTGCGCGGACCAGACTGAAGCGCCTGAGCCAAAGAAAGCACGATGAATCCAGAATTTTCACCGGTGAGACAGGCTTGCCGTGCGCCCGCTGCAGCCAAAACTTCGAGTAATGTGACGCTCATGGAGACCTTGCCTCCCAACCCATAGGCGACGCAGATGAAATGGGACAAAGACCTTGCGAAACAACTTAGAGGGAGCCCTCCCCAAGCCGGAGCGGTCGAGTAAGATGATCGCCTCATGACGACGTGCCCCCAGTGCGGAAGCGAAGGCGAAGCAACCCAGAGTGTCTGTGCCACGTGTGGAAGCCGTCTGCCCGCCGCCACCACCCCCGCAGCCGCCGCCCCCGCTCACGCTGCGGTTCCGGCTTCGACGCGCGCTGGGCTCATGAAAACGATGCTCGGAATGCCCTCACCGTCTTCGCCCCCGCCCGCAGCCACGGTGAGCACGACCCCTCCTCCAGCAGCTTTTGGCCGAACCATGCTGGGGATCGCTCCCACCGAACCCCCGGGCCACGACGCTCCGCAAGCGCCGATGGGATCCCCACCCACGGCCCCGTGGGGTACTGCGCCCACCGGAGCAGGCGGCCTCGATCCCAAACGAACCATGTTGGGCGGGATGGGAACACCAAGTTTTCAAGCACCCCAAGGCCTCGACCCGCAAACGCAGCTTCCCTCCTCTTCAACCACAACCTCAATAGGCGGCACCGGTGCCCCCCCCGGAGCTCCCGCCATGGTTGGCGGGAATCGCACCATCCTGGGAGTTGCACGTCCAGGCATTGCCCCACTCAATCCGGGGCAGGCCAAGGCCGTAGAGCCAGCTGCCCACGAATCCGAGCCAGAGCTGCCACTCGTGATCTCGGGACTCGGCACCCGCCCGCCGGGGCAGAAGCGCGGATTATTACTGCTAGGTCTCGCGCTCGCTCTCGTCGGGGCAGCCGCCGCGGTGGCGCTCCTCTGGCGTGGGCCCCCAAAGCTCAACGTCAGCGTAGCGTTAGCCGCCGATGGCACCGAGGTCCTGCACGTCGAATGCGGCGACTGCGCAGCTGGCTCCGTGCTCAGCCTTGGCGCGAGCCGTGCGGAGTTTAAGGACCGCGCACTCACGCTGAAGCCAGCCAAACGGCTCCAAGTGGGCACGAATGATTTAGAATTTGTCTTCCAAGCCCCAGACGGCAAACAATTCCCGATCGACGTTTCGGTGCCCGTTCGCTATCGAGTCACCCCACGGCTTGGCCGGCTCAGTGAGACACCACCGCTGTTGGAACTCGTAGTGGCGACTGCCAATGCTAAGAGCTTCTCCGTGGACGGCAAAGCGCTCTCTCTCAGTGAGTCAGGAGCTACGTCTTATACGGTTGACGTCACGGCTCAGCTTACCGGCCAAGCTTCTGAGGTGCGTGCACTCAAACGGCGCATCCCTTATGAGCTGACCTTTCCCGATAGCGACGGCGCAAAAAGCGAAGTTGTCTTTCAAGTTGGGATTGTCCCGCTTCGAATCGAGGCACCTGGCGACTCAATCACGATTGAAAAGGAAACCTTTCGTCTCGCCGGTCGGACACAGCCGGGTGCCAAAGTTTCAGTCAGTGGTCGGGCGATCGCACTCTCGGCCGACGGGACTTTCAGCCAGACGATGCGCATCTCAGCCGCGGGCGCGACAACCTTCTGGGTACGCGCAGATCGGGAAGGCCTGGCACCTCGCTTGGCAGCGGTGAAAGTCAAACGGGTTGCAAGCCTGAGCGAGGAAGCGAAGGCCTTGGATGCAGGTTCTCTCAATTCGTATGCTGACACCCTGGCCAAGCTGGAGGCCAAAACGGGCAAAAACGTGGCCTGGAAGGCCAAGTTGGTGGAGGCGCGACAGCTCGGGAGCGCTTGGGTGCTGCTGGTGGACACGGAGAGTGGCTGCGCAAGTGGGCCGTGTTTAGCACGCGTTACTTTTGGCGGGGATGGACCGTTCGAGAAGGGCAGGAAGCTGGCCATCTATGGAGTTCTCGAGGGTGGCACTGAAGGTCCCCGCTCGGGCACCACCATCCCGGTCGTTCGAGCCAATTTTGTGTTGCGATGAATCGTATCCGGCGGGCGCGGTTCGCGCTCCTTCTTACGGTGCTCAGCTACCACCAGGCCCAAGCGCTTGCTCACGACCCAGCGCTCTCAACAGGAGCAAAAGCCCACTCACTTCGTATCCAGGTGGCAACAGCCAGGCCCGACCTGCCGACAAGTCTTTCGCTGCTTTGGGAAGCGCGCCCAAACTTGGGAATCGTTGAGGAAATTGCTGTAAGTAATGTCAATCTCGTACTCGTCTCTGGCTCGCGCGGCGATGCCGTCGCTCTCGACGCGCTGGGACACGCTCGCTGGTCGAAGAGCTTCGCGTCGGTGTGGCTGATCCCGCCGTTTGTCACTCCCTACGGGTTTGCCGGCGTTGTGAGCCCATTTTCAGTGGTTGGGCTGTCCACTTCGGGAACTCAAGTTTTCGAGACGGCGCTGCCCACCGAACCCAACGCTGGCAATCTCATCCACGCCGCCCTCAGCCATGGAGGGCTCGCTATCGCCGCTGGGCGTAGGCTATTCGTGCTCGACCCAACGGGTGCCATCACAACAGATCTCGCACTTCCGAACACCGCTCTCGCGCTCATCGAAGCCAACCAAAGCCTCTGCGTTATTCTCACTTCCGGCGAAGTGTTCACGCTGTCTGCGTTTGGAACGCTTGCTAACAAAGGCTTCATTCGCGGCAAGCTGAACTCCGCTGTCCGCTACGCGAGGAGTGAACTGCTCGTTGCCATGCCCACCCAGATCAACTCGCTCAATCTTGTGTCTCGGCAAATCAATCGCTTGCTCACCCTGAAGGTCCCTGAACAGATTCAGACTCTAGCGGTGAACTTGGCTGGCTTTCAGTTCCTGTCCCAGAGCGGCACCCTGACACGGGTGGATCGCTCAGGCGTGAGTCGCTTTTCGCTCGCGCTGCGGGTGCCCAGCTCCCCCACCACCGCGCCGCAACTCATGGCGACCGACGACCACGGGAACACCGCAGTCGCGAGTGAGGACGGCAAAATCACGCTTGTGAATCGCGACGGCCTCGTGCTTGCCGAGCAATCTGTGCCTTGCAGCAGCATTACGGCGCTAGCTCAAGGACCGGGGCGGCTTTTGGTCGGCTGTAGCGAGGGGAAGCTCGTCGCGCTCGGCGTGGCCAAACGTTGACTAGCGCGCTCGGGTCCCCATGCTTATACTCCTCAGGCCCCCAAGAGGGCGTCCACCGAACCCACGCCGTCTGAAGAGAGTCTCAATGATTTCCATCACCTCCCTCGCCGCTGATAAGGTCAAAGACATTTCCCAGAGTGAAGGCTTGGCCGGGCATGGTCTGCGCCTGCGTGTGATTGGCGGCGGTTGCGCGGGCTTCCAGTACGATTTGTACTTCGAGGAAGGGCCCACGGAATTAGACGAAACGTTTGAGTCGAATGGCGTGCGTTTGTTTGTAGACCCATTGAGCTACCAGTACCTCGACGGCACGGAAGTGGACTTCGCGGAAGGGCCGCAGGGGTCCGGCTTTAAGTTTGGCAACCCAAACGTGACCAGCACCTGCGGCTGCGGTTCGTCCTTTCAGGCTTGAATCGAACTTGTGTTCCAATAGACCAAAGCAGGGCGGCACGCGCTCGTGCGCGCTAACGTCCTGAAAAACTGTCTCATCGTATTGAGATGAGTGACAACACGGTGACGGCTCGCGCGGACGGGGCGCTCGAACTGCTCAACCGTCCGCAATTGGTCACCAATCGTACGAACCATGGTTCGGGGGGAATTGACGGAAACCATACGTGGTTACGTTACGTAGTCATTGGCGCACGTCCAAACCGACGGGGCAGGCAGCGAAAGGCAGTTATCTTATGAAGCACTCCACAGAAAACGCCCTGAACCATTACATCGCCGCGGTGAAGCACCTCCCGCCGCTCAAGCGCGAAGAGGAGCTTGAGCTTGCCACACGCTTCGCGAAATCCGGAGATCTCGCGGCCAAAGAGCGCCTCATTGAGACCCATTTGCGATATGTCGTGGCGATCGCGCTTAAGTATCGTCGCTACGGAGTTCCTGTCGCGGAGCTGATTGGCGAAGGGAATTTTGGGCTGCTTCACGCGCTCACCAAGTTCGATCCCGCGCGTGGCTTCCGGTTTGTCACCTACGCCGCGTACTGGATCCGCGCTTATGTGCTGAATTACGTGATTCGTTCGTGGAGCTTGGTGGGCGTTGGCTCCGGCGCCCTGCGCTCAAAAATGTTTTTCAAGCTCAGGCGCGAACGCGTTCGGTTGCTCAATCTCGTGGGCGAACCAGAAAAGGCCGATGAGCTCTTAGCTCAGCAGCTCAAGCTTCCGACGGAAAAGGTCCGGGACATGGTGCGGCGCCTGGAGCAACGCGACCTTTCGCTCGACACCAAAGTCTTCGATGATTCGGGGGCCACGTTGGGCGATAGTCTGCCCTCTCCGAATGAGAACCAGGAACAGATCGCCAGCGATAACGAACGCCAAGGACAGATCCAAAGCACCGTGCGTTCGGCCCTTGGAATTCTCGACGAGCGCGAACGTTTCATCGTCAATTTCCGGCTCATGGCCGATAACGAAGACGCCTTGTCGCTCGCTGAGATTGGGCGTCGGCTGGGTGTCTCACGCGAGCGCGCTCGGCAGTTAGAGTCGCGTGCCAAGCGCAAGCTGCGCGGCCGAATCGAAGAGATGGCGGGGAATGTCCCCCAGAGCTGGGTCCACGACGCCGCTTAGCATCGAAGGCCCCATCTCGGGGCTGGAGGGGGGCCAGGATTTCTGGTACGCCGCGTGCCGTCAGCGCAGTTCAGGCTACCGCTCTGGGTCTTCGGGCCCCGGGAGGAAAGTCCGGGCTCCGTAGGGCAGGATGCCGGGTAACGCCCGGTGAGGGTAACCTCGAGGAAAGTGCCACAGAAAATAAACCGCCCGCACCGTCTCACGACGTCTCGGGCAAGGGTGAAATGGTGGGGTAAGAGCCCACCGCGCAACTGGCAACAGTTGTGGCAAGGCAAACCCCATCCGGAGCAAGACCACGTATGGGAGCGTTTGAGGGCTGCCCGCCCGAGCTCCTGGGTAGGTCGCTTGAGGCATTCGGCGACGAATGTCCCAGATGAATGGTCGCCGTCCGGCGTTGGGTAACTGACCCCGGAAACAGAACCCGGCTTACGAACCACGCCGACCGTGCCAGTAACAATCGTTGCTGGCACGTTTTTTTGTTCGCGCGGTGATCCGGAGGGAAGCCTTCGCATTGATTGGTCGGCCAACTTGGTGTTGCTGCCCACCCCGCTGCCGCGGAGCGCGGCAGCCGCCCCTCCCCGGCATATCGCCCCTCGCGTCGCTGCGGGGTCGCTGCGGGAGGGGCACGACCGAGATGTAGCGGAGAAGCCGCGCCGCAGGCGTGCCGGGTGAGCTGCCCTTTTCCTTCCCCGGGAGATAGTAAGCATGCTTACTATCTTGTGTTCGACTTTGAGATAGAGGTCACGGAGCAGTTTGGGAGCACGAGTTTACTCCAGGCAACTGGTCCAAGGATGCCCGACCGCTGCGTTACGTGGTCGTCAGTTTTCGCCCTCTTCAAATCTCGCCGGCTCTGTCAGCGAACACGCTGGAAAGTTCGTCCTCCGAATTGCACACGCCGCCGAAAGCTTGGTGCAACTCTTCGCTGCCCACCACCGACACGCCTGCTCGTCGTGTGCCTCACCTGACGCTCCCCGCCCTTGACTTACCCTACTGTGAAAAGAACTTGAAAGGGACATTCACCGTGGTTGTCTCCGACGTCGTCGGAAACTGCCAGGAACGCACCCGCCCTTGAATGCAGGACGCGAGCCCATGATATCCCGGGGGATCAGGGCTGCTGGTGACGCCTTGCACGCTTCCACTTGTTCCCACAGTGATTTGGACGGAAATGTTAGCTGATGAGGGCGCATTTCGATCCCGTCCATCCAGCGCTGGCTGCCAACACGCACGCTTCACGCTTCCACTGTACTTGGCTACCACCGACTGCACCGTGGCCTGGTCGAGAGGTGGGCCACCCGAGCCAGGAGGCCTCGTGCCTGCGGGCCCACCCACCACCGGTCCAGCCAGTTTTATTCCGGAAAGGCCTTTGAGCGTCTCCGCTGGCTTGGTTGGCTCGGACACTGGTGCGCTAGGCGATCCGGAACTCTTTGCAGCGCGTCTGGATTTCTGCGCGCTTTGTTCCGCTGGGCTCTGCGCCGCGGGTGCGCCAGACTCGTTCGCACGGTCTAATTTCTCGGAAGAGTCTGCTTGCTTTTTCCCGTCGCTCCCCTGCGTGATGAAACGATCTCTGTAGAGCACGATCTCACTCTTCGGAAGGAAAGCCCAGGTCCCCGTGGCTCCTAGAATCAGCATGAGCACGCTGATTAATAGCCACAAAAAAACGGGCGAGAGTCGGCGCGCTGGGACGGGCCAATCTTCAGTTGTAACCGCACGACCCGTGTCGCTATCGCCGGCCAGACGAGCGAAAGGATCAGGAAGCGGAGCGGCAACAACCTGCGGCAACACTGCGGGCGAAGCCCTAAGGCTTGAGACACCTTCCTCGATGATGGCCGCAAGCTCTGGAAAAGACTTGAGCGGCTTCCACTCTTCGAAGCCATCCCGCCACACCAAGGACTCAAGCGCCACCGCTCCCGCCATAGCTTTGGCGCGCAGCTCGCTGAGCTTGATCGGCCCTACCGGAGAACCATTGATCCCAACAAACCATTCATCCGCCGAAGGTATGTGCGGCGCTTCCTCCACTGCGACAGCCGGAGCCACGACCGCCGCCGAAAACGCCCCGGCCAAGCCTCCACCAAGTCTAGGTGGTTCCGGCTGCGGAGCGCCGATTGCAGCGATGCCTCCCTGTGGCGCCGCTTGTCGGGGGGGTGGCGCGAGTGACGCACGCGGCACTGCTCCCCTAGGAGCGGAAGGTGCCGGTGGTGGTTTTAAAGGTCCGGATGCTCGGGGCGCCGGTGCCGTAGCTCTTGGAACCGCAGGCCTGGAAGCAGCGGCTGGCACTCGCGGTGCAATCCGCGGTGCTTCGGGCTTGTTGACAGCAGCGGGTTGGTCGACAGCAGAAGGTGCATCTGAAGGCGGTGCGATGCTGTGGGAAACGTCAATAATTTCCCCACACTTACGGCATTTAATCCGGACCTCTCGCCCGACAACCTTCTCGTCGGCGATCTGATACTTCGCCTTGCAGTTTGAACAGAGGAATTTCATTCAGAGTCGCTTCGGGCGAGCGCGGCTCTCACGAACCGGTTTTCTTTGGTGCAGCTCCACTTCAGATTGTTCTTATAACAGACCCTGAAGATGCGCCTTAATGGATTGCCGCGTTGATTCATCCGGAGCCAGGATAAGTGCCTTTTCCCATGTTTCTACTGCCTTGTTCCGGAAACCAACCTTCTGGTAGAGGATTGCAAGGTTTTTAACGGCCGGAAAGTGGGTTCCGTTAATATCCACGGCCGTCTCCAGCTCACGAATTGCTTCGTAGGCCTTGCCCCGCCTCCCGTAGAGCAGGCCTAGGTGAAAATGAAGGCGATAGGCCAACGGATCGATGACTAAACCGCGCTCAAGGTGGGCCACGGCCTCTTCCTCTTGGCCGGCTTTGAAGGCCGCGATCCCCGCCTCCAGCGCGTGCTCAACCTCATCTGCCAGTAAGGCCTCAGACTCCCGGCCAGGCGCCTGAGTGTGTTCGAAGCAAGCTGCCACTGCCGCCATGAGATCGGCGATACGGAAAGGCTTCTCCAGGAAGTGGTCCACTCCATAGCCCTGTTTGAGATCTTCGGCGTAGCGCCAGCCGCGGTAAACAGCGCTCACCATGATGATGGGAATGTGGCCATAGCGGCGACTGCCCTTGATGCGTTTGGCGATTTCAAAGCCGTGCACCTCCGGCAACATCGCGTCGAGCACGATAAGATCCGGTGTGCGCTCTTTAACAAGGCGGAGCGCACGCAGCCCCGTCTCGGCTTCCACAACGCGGAAGCCCCGGCTAATGAGCAACCGCCGCACCAGCTTTCTAATTTCCGTCTCGTCGTCCACCACGAGCGCAAGCTTGGCATCCGACGCGAGCCCCTGGTCGAGCTCATGCTCGCGCAGCATGGTGACCACGCTCAGATCGCGAGAGGTATCGCCGAACCCATCGCCATCCAAATCGTCAGCCCCGGTCAGCGTGCTAGCATTCCCCGCCACCACCACGTTCGAAGCCCCGGGGGCAGGTTCATCGGCTGCGGGAACCTGCTCTTCCCCGGCAGGTAACCCAGCTTGCCACTCGCCAGGCGGCGGGCGCACGGATTGTCCGGAGCGGTCTATTCCTACCTTCTCGAGCACATGCGCCGGACAGCGGGCACCCACGTAGAAGACCTCGCCTTGAGCCTTCCGCCCGTAAGCCTCCGATATCAGCTGTGCGAGTGCTTCTTCAAGCGCCACATAGCAATAAACTTTCTTGCCCGTGACAAATTCAAGCTCATCGACGATGTTGCGCTCAGCTGGGTTTGCCAGCGCCACAAAGATACGTTCATCACGAATCAGCACCGGCACAATTTGGTGCTTCTCGGCTATCTCCCTAGGCACAAGCTCCAAGTGCTCGAGGTTGATGCACACTTGACTGAGATCAATGCCTGGAATGCCGTGCTGTTCGCTCAGGGCCTTCAGCGCGTCCGTTTCCGAAATCACGCCTTGCCGCGTGAGGTGCGACGCCAGACGTCCCTCTCTTTGAGACCCAAGCGCATCCGCGAGCTGTTGGCCACTGATGACCCGCTGTTGGAGTAGGATCTTGCCGAGTTGCTTCTTCTCCGACATCGGGGGCTACTGCCTGAGCATAGCGCGTCGGCGAAGCGCAGAAAAGCGTGGGGCCCAGGTTCGGCCCTCAAATCGGCTTAATCTTCGCTGTCTGCACCAAGTTGCCGCAGCCTGGCACTCGCCCAGCGTTCGTAGTCGCCACGAATGATCGAAAGCCTGGCTTCGGCGACGAGGCGTTGGTAGAGATGAAGATTGTGCAAAGTGATCAGGCGAAGCGCCGTCATCTCGCCAGCAATGTAGGCATGCCGCAGAAAAGCTCGCGAATAACCTTGCTCACAACTCGGGCATGGGCAACCTGGCTCAAGCACTCGAGCGTCGTTCTGAAATTTGCTGTTCCGGATGACGAGCTTGCCGGTGGTGAGGAACACTTGGCCGTTGCGCGCATTGCGCGTCGGCAGCACGCAGTCGAACATGTCGATGCCCGAACCTATCGCGCGAATCAGGTCGGCTTGCGTACCGACCCCCATGAGGTAGCGCGGGCGCGCAGCATCCATTCGAAACACCACCTGATTGAGCGTCTGGTGCATGACTTGCGGCGGCTCACCCACACTGAAGCCCCCCAGCGCCAAGCCATCAAGCGGCAGCGCTGCAAGCTCTTCGACATGTCGCAAACGAAGATTGACGTCCGAGCCCCCCTGCACGATGCCGAAAACTGCCTGCGTCGCCCTCCGTGCCTCCAGGCAGCGTTTGGCCCAACGTGTCGTTTGTTCCACCGCGCGCACAAGCTCATCGTGTGAGCTTTGAGCGGGCGGGCAAATGTCCAGCTGCATCGCGATATCGCTGGCAAGCAGCCCCTGCACCCGCATCGCCTCTTCGGGAGACAGCAAGCACCGTTTGCCATCGAGATGGGAGGAGAACTCTACGCCGGCGTCGCTCACCTTGGTGCGGCTTGCCAATGAGAACGCCTGAAAGCCCCCCGAATCGGTCACAATCGTGTGCGGAAAGCGTGAAAACGCGTGCAACCCACCCAGCTCCGCGACAAGCTCGGCACCCGGTCTGAGCCAGAGATGATACGTGTTCATGATGGCCATCCGTGCGCCCAGCCGGGACAGTGCATCCGCTTCAACTCCTTTCACTGTGGCCTGTGTCGCCACGGGCATGAAGGCCGGAGTCTGCACACTGCCATGCGAAGTGAGCAGGGTTCCCGCCCGAGCGTTGCCGGAGGTGGCGTGAACCTCAAACTGCATGCTCGCCTCGGCGCGGGATCCACATGGCATCTCCGTAGGAAAGGAAACGGTAACCGTCGAGCACTGCTTGCCGATACGCGTTCATTGTTGGCTCGTGCCCAGCAAAGGCCGCTACCAGCATGAGCAGAGTACTCTGCGGCATATGAAAATTGGTCAGGAGGGCATCCACTACCCGAAACTCGGAGCCTGGCTTCAAAAAGAGGCGCGTAGTACCTTGAAATGGCTGAATCAAGCCTTCGCCTCCAGCGAGCGCCGCGCTTTCCAGCGCGCGCACCACCGTCGTTCCCACCGCCACGACACGGCGTTGTTCCAACCGCGCACGCGCTATCTGAGCCACCAGCTGGGGCGAAACCTCCAGATATTCGGCATGCATGACGTGTTCAGCGAGCGTTGGAGCACTCACCGGCCGAAACGTTCCCACACCCACGTGCAAGGTGAGGTGTCCCAATTCGACGTCGCGCGAAGCGAGACGTTTCAACATATTGGAAGTAAGATGTAAACCTGCAGTCGGCGCTGCCACTGAACCCGGAATTGCGGCAAACACAGTTTGGTAGCGCTCCCTGTCCTCGGCTACCGCGTCGCGCTTCAAATAAGGAGGGATCGGCGTCTCACCGAACTTCCCCATGATTTCCTCGATTGAAAGTGCCCCCGACGCCCGCACCAAAAGCTCACCGTCACCGGCTACCTGCAACACCTCGAGAGTTCCTTCCCCCACCGACAGCAACTGTCCTGGTTTGAAGGATTTGCTCGAACGCCCGATCGCCTGCCAGGCACCCGCCAAACGAGCGGGCCCGAGCAGCAAGAGCTCCAACTTACCGCCGGTTGTAAGCTTTGCTCCATGGAGCCGCGCCGGCATGACCTTGGTGTTATTGAGCACCACGAGTGAACCTGGTGTCACCAACTCCACCCAATCCCGGACGAGGTGATGCGAGACGCCCGTTGGCGCGAGCATGAGGAGGCGCCCAGCGTCACGTTCTGGCAGCGGATGCTTGGCGATCTGCGCTTCTGGCAGCTCGTAGTCAAAAAGGTCGGCGCGCACGGAACTTCAGCTTTAGCGACCTTCGTAGGTCACGCCAAGCCGTGTCATTTTTCGCCAGAGCGTCGTCGGACTGATATTCAGCGCTTCAGCCGCTCGTTCGCGACTTCCGCCGAACGTCTCGAGAACCTCGACCACGGCGCGGCGTTCTGCGTCATCCACGATATCGGCAAGGGTTCGGCGCTTTCCGTCTTTGGATTCTGGCAAGGCCTCCGGGAGAATATCGTCCGCCGTGATCACGCCACCCGTGGACAACGCGACGGCCTGCTCCACCATATTTTCTAGTTCGCGCACATTGCCAGGCAAGGCATAGGTTACGACTTGTTCGATCACACCCTCAGCAAGCTTCGCGCGAGCATTCATCTTGCGATTGTATTTGTCCAAGAAGAATTCAACCAAGAGCGGGATGTCTTCGCGCCGGTCACGCAACGGCGGCAACTGAAAGCGCACGACATTGAGACGGTAGTACAAGTCCTCGCGAAAGCGTTTGTCTTCAACCGCATCTCGCAGGTCAACATTCGTGGCGGCAACAACTCGAATATCAATGTGCTGCGTCTTATTTTCGCCAATCCTACGGATCTCACCTTCCTGAATGGCTCGCAAGAGCTTCGCTTGAAAGCTCAAGGTTGTTTCAGCGATCTCATCGAAGAAAAACGTCCCCCCATCTGCCTCTTCAAAGAGCCCCTTGCGTGCCGCGATGGCTCCGGTGAAGGCACCGCGCGCGTGCCCAAAAAGCTCGCTTTCTAGCAATGTTTCGCTGATCGCCGCGCAGTTCACCGTGACAAACGGATGGGCCCCGCGCTTGCTATTCGCGTGAACCGCCCGAGCAATCAGTTCCTTGCCCGTGCCGCTTTCGCCGGTGATGAGCACGGTCGCGTCGGTTGGCGCGATCTTCACGACCCGCGTCATGATGTCGCGCATGGCTTGTGAGCGCCCAACGATTTTGGCAAAGTGGTAGCGCTCCTTGAAATCCTCTTGGAAGAGGCGCATTTGCCCATGCATTCGCCGAGTTTCGAGCGCTTTATTGACCTTCACGAGCAGCTCCTGCTCAGCAAAGGGCTTTTGTATGTAGTCGAAAGCTCCGAGCCGCATCGCTTGAACAGCGCTCTCGATCGTGCCGTAGGCCGTCATCACGATCACCTCCGTCATAGGCTGCGCCTCCTTGACGGCACGCAACACTTCGATCCCATCCGATTCCCCCATGCGCAGATCGGTCATCACAAGATCATACGCCCCGGTTGCCCCCATCTCACGGCCTGCTTGTCCGTCCGCGGCCTCTTCAACATCGCACCCGGCACCCCGGAGCAACATAGCGAGCGTGGTCCGCATATTGCGCTGATCGTCGACAACCAAAATCTTCGCGCCAGCCAACGGCCCTGAAGCTGCCTCCTTGCTCAAAGACGCTGAGGGTGCTTCGCTCTTTTCAATTGCTGTCACGTGATGCTTCTCCGGAGGGTAGGTGGTGTAGCAACGCCTTCGCCTGGAACGCTACTGAGTCGCGAGATCCGCCGCGCTCGGGTGCGCCTTGGCATTCGGAATCGGGGTCGCTGAGCCGCTGGCACCCGAACCTGATCTCGACATAGAAATCGCAAATAAACAGACCAGTGCGAGCACGAGCGTGGCTCCTGCAAGAGCAATATATCCGGCACGCGGATGATCGAGGCCCAGCCGAGCCGAGAGAGTCACCGACGTCCCTTGGGCACTTGTCCCCCCCGGCGACCCTGTGATCTGAGACGGCTCATCGAAAGCGCGCTCCAGCGCCCCGCCGGAGCCCGTCGGTGTGAATGCGGGGTCGTTAGAAATCAGGCCGGCACCCACACGACGCCCACCGAGCTCCACCAAGGCGTCCCGCACCGCACCGCGCCGTGCTTCGATTCGATCTCCCAGCATGCGCTTAAGAAGACCAGCGAGGCCTGAGGCCGTCACCACGATGCGTTGCTGCTTGAGGAATGCCGACAAATCCTCCTTGAGCGCCTCCGCCGTCTGGTAACGGCTTTCGGGCGTGGGTGAGAGCGCCCTGAGCACGATGCGTTCAAGTTCTGGTGGGTACTCAGGCGAACTTGCTGAGGGGCGTGGCACCGCACACGTGAGCACTAAACGCAACGTGTCGATCTCATTTTTCCCCTTAAACAATCTGCGATTTGTTGTTAACTCGTAGAGTACAATCCCCAACGAGAAAATATCGCTGCGCCGATCAACCCCCTTACCGCGCGCTTGTTCGGGCGACATATAGGCAAATTTGCCTTTCAGCTGCCCAATCTGCGTCGCCTCCGCGAGCCGCCCCACGGCCTTGGCGATGCCAAAATCCACCAGTTTAACCGAGCCAGCCAAGCTCACCAAGATGTTGTGCGGCGAGATATCACGGTGCACAACGCCCCTCGATCTTCCCTCCGCATCGACCAACTCGTGCGCCGCGTGCAGGCCAGCCGCGCAATCTGCAATGATCTTAACTGCCATTTCGGGTGGGATCGGTCGCCGCTTACCAGCTTCGTGCATCAACGCCTGAAGCGACTCACCTTCCACCCACTCCATTGCCATGAACATGAGGCCCCCCTGCTGAGAGGCTTCGTACACCTTGACGACATTCGGGTGCCGAATCGCCGAGACGAGGCGCACCTCATCCACGAACATGCTGACAAAGTCCCCCTCCGCCTCGTCAAGGTCACTCAACATGATCTTGAGAGCCACGAGCCGATCTTCCTCGGGCCGCTCCGTGAGCATGCGGGCGACCCACACGGATGCCATGCCTCCACGCCCAACACCGAGCAGAAGCTCGTAGTTGGCAAGCCGTGTACCTTTGCGCAGCTCAGTGGTCATGGTCATGGATTAGGTGTGCGGGGCACGCAGCTTTTGCCTGGCGGGATCCCCCATTGGACCTACGGCAGGGCTCCTCCTCGGGTAAAGGGTGGCACCCAACGGCGCGCGCGGGCAAACGGGGCGAAGAAGCGCGCTTTTCTTGGAACCACTGGTGGCGCGAGTAGGCTATATGGCGGCCCGAGAGCACGTACACCTACCCCTTAACGAGGAATGCCTAAGAAAATGCCGAGTCTCATGGAACAGCTTTCCAAGTCCCCCAAACGTGAAGCCGTCGTGAATGACGCCTGCAAGGTGCTCGACCAAGAAGTGAGCGATAAGGGCGGGCTCTCCGGCCTGGCCATCAAGGGCGCGTACAAACTCGTCGACGGCATCAAGCCAGGTTTCGTGCGGGAAGTCGTGGATAGCCTGCTCGATGACTTCCTCAAGTCGATCGATCCCATCTATCAAGAGGCTCTCAGCCAGCAGCTGAAGCCGGGTACCCACATTGCCGCCAACGCCTCCCGTGTGGCAGACGCGCTACTTCAGGTCACTGACCGCAAGGCAGAAAAAGCCACTCGTGCAGTAATCAAGAAGACGTACGAAAAGCTGCGCCCGAGCGCAAAAAAACACGTGGAATCGGCGGTGCCCCGACTCGGGCAACTCGTTGAGCGCCACGCTGCCCCCTGATCTCGCGCTGGTGTTGGGTTTCGGAATCGCAGAAAAAAGCAGATTTGTTGACTTCTGGCGGCCAGGCACTAGAAATCTGACCGGTTGGGGAGCGGCTGGAATTTGCCCGCTCGCTGATTTGACAAATATTGGCATTGCGTTTGCCCGTTCATTGAGTCAAACGCAGGTCCGCTAGAGAGCACGGTTGTTGGGCCGACGCGAGAGACCGCGCGACCCGAAGAAAGGTCACAGAAAACAGACATGGCATCCGAGGCCAATCCGGTCGGACACGACTCACAATCTTCCCAAAGGGTCGAGAAGCTCCTGAGCGCCATTGTGCGCTTCTGTGGGGACTCGGGCGATGGCATGCAGGTAACTGGTGACCAGTTCACGAGTGCGGCAGCTTTGGCAGGGAATGATCTTTCCACCTTTCCCGATTTTCCCGCAGAAATTCGTGCCCCGACGGGAACCCTCTACGGCGTATCTGGCTTTCAGATCAATTTCTCATCGCGCGACGTGTTCACGCCTGGGGATGCGCCCGATGTCTTGGTCGCGATGAATCCGGCTGCGCTGAAGACGAATCTTAAAGACCTGAAGCGCGGCGGCCTGTTGGTGGTCAACTCTGGAGCTTTCAACCCGCTCAATTTGAAAAAGGCGAATTACGCCACCAATCCCCTAGAAGATGGCTCGCTCGACGCCTACCAAGTGATGGCGATCGACATCAGCAAGCTAACCGTGACAGCGGTCACCGAGGCCGGGCTTTCAAGCAAAGATGCCGGACGCTGCAAGAATTTCTGGACTCTCGGCCTGATGTTTTGGATCTACGGCCGAGACCTGGCGCCGACCTATAAGTGGATCGACGCCAAGTTCAAGAAAGCACCCGCTGTGGCGCTGGCCAACACGCTCGCGCTCAAGGCAGGTTACGCTTATGGCGAAGCGTCTGAAGTTTCGCATCACCGTTATGAAGTGCCGCCGGCGCCCGTTGCTAAAGGCACCTACCGAAACATCGGGGGCAACCAGGCAACAGCCTGGGGGCTCGTTGCGGCCTCGCAATTGAGCGGGCTTTCGATCACGCTCGGTGCCTATCCCATCACGCCGGCGAGCGACGTGCTGCACGAGCTCAGTCGTTTCAAGCACTTTGGAGTCACCACGATCCAGGCTGAAGACGAGATCGCAGCAATCTGTGCCGCGCTTGGAGCTTCCTTCGCGGGGAGCTTGGGCGTTACCGCAACGAGCGGCCCTGGCATGGCTCTCAAGATGGAAGCCATTGGTCTCGCCGTCGCGGTGGAGCTGCCGCTGGTGATCCTGAATATTCAACGCGGCGGTCCCAGCACTGGCTTACCCACGAAAACGGAACAAGCCGATCTCTTTCAGGCAGTCCATGGACGCAACGGCGAAGCACCCGTGTGTGTGCTTGCCGCGGCGACCCCAGGGGATTGCTTTCACATGGTGATCGAGGCGGTTCGCATCGCCACCAAGTACATGACCCCCGTCATCCTACTGTCGGATGGGTACCTCGCGAACGGCGCTGAGCCCTGGAAGATCCCGGATGTTGCCAGCTTGCCAAAGATCAACGTTGAGTTCCGAAAAGATCCGGAAGGCTTTCACCCGTTTCTGCGGGACCCCAAGACGCTGGCGCGCCCGTGGGCCATTCCGGGAACGCCAGGCTTGCTGCACCGGATCGGTGGCCTCGAAAAGGACTACAATTCGGGGCACATTTCGTACGACGCGCACAATCATGAGCTCATGTGCCAAACCCGCGCGGCCAAGATTGAGGGCATCGCCGCGGACGTACCTGAGTTAGAAATGGTGATCGGCGAAGACAGCGGGAAGCTCCTGGTTTTGGGTTGGGGTTCGACGTACGGCGCGATCCGTGAAGGCGTCCAAAGGTGTCGCGAGCGCGGCCTCAGCGTCTCCCACGCTCATCTGCGCAATCTCAATCCCTTCCCTCGAAACCTCGGTGAAGTGCTCAAACGCTTTGACCGCGTCCTCATCCCGGAGCTGAACCTGGGCCAGCTCGTACAGTTCATCCGCGCCAAGTATCTCGTACCCGCCGAAAGCTATCCGAAAATCCAAGGGCAACCTTTCAAGATCGAAGAAATCGAATCCAAGATCCGATCCATTCTGGAAAGCTGACCATGAGCGACACAACCACAGCACCCATCAAGCTCACGAAGAAAGACTTCGAATCGGACCAGGATATCCGCTGGTGTCCCGGTTGCGGGGATTACTCGATCCTTGCCAACGTTCAGCGAGTGATGCCTGAGCTAGGGATCCCGCTGCATCAGATGGTGTGGGTGAGCGGAATCGGCTGCAGCAGCCGTTTCCCCTACTACATGAACACCTACGGTTTTCACACGATCCACGGCCGCGCCCCCGGCTTCGCCATGGGAATCAAAGTCGCCAATCCTGAGCTTTCAGTGTGGTTGGTGACCGGCGACGGCGACGGTCTCAGCATCGGCGGCAATCACTTGATGCATTGCCTCCGGCGCAACTTGGACATCAACCTGCTGATGTTCAACAATCGCATCTACGGCCTCACCAAGGGCCAATATTCTCCAACCAGCGAAGTCGGCAAGATCACGAAGAGCACGCCTTCGGGCTCGATTGATCAACCTGTCGATCCGGCTAGCTTGGCGTTGGGCGCCAACGCCAGCTTCGTGGCGCGCTCGATCGATATTGAGGCTAAGCACTTGGGCGAGATGCTCAAACGTGCGGCAGCCCACAGCGGCACAAGCTTTTTGGAGATCTATCAAAACTGTAACGTCTTCAACGATGGCGCTTTCGACCTGATCCGGGAAAAGGGTCTCAAAGAAGACTCGCAGCTGTTGGTCGAGCACCAAAAGCCCCTGCTCTTCGGACGCGAGCGAAACCGCGGTCTCCGGCTCGACCCAACAACGATGAGGCTTGAGGTCATCACGCTTGGAGAAAACGGCATGACGGTGGCAGACGTGCTGGTCCACGACGAAACCAATTCTGTGCTGGCGTACCTCTTGGCGAGGATGCCCTCACCTGAGTTCCCGGTCGCCTTGGGTGTTCTCTTTTGCGAAGAGCGGCCAACGTACGACGGCAGCCTGCAGCAGCAGCGGGTCTCAGCCATAGAGACATCCGGCGCCCCAGACCTCCAGAAGCTCCTCAACTCGGGCAACACCTGGACGGTTTGAGCGCCGCGTTGATGCGCCCGTGATGCCCCCGTGATGCCCCCGTGATGCCCCCGTGATGCCCCCGTGATGCCCCCGTGATGCCCCCGTGATGCCCCCGTGATGCCCCCGTG
>Ga0163144_10009379_pt1 | contig 21033 bp, 20 predicted proteins | sample OliLak19BULKMAT1_FD_123175 | JGI IMG/M metagenome (GOLD analysis project Ga0163144, IMG submission 123175) | Freshwater microbial mat bacterial communities from Lake Vanda, McMurdo Dry Valleys, Antarctica - Oligotrophic Lake LV.19.BULKMAT1 | ecosystem: Environmental > Aquatic > Freshwater >... | reverse complement strand
AGACGGAGGAGCCGGGGGTGAAGGCGCTGTACTATGAGTCGGTTCCTTTTCGGGGGAAGGCGACGCGGGTGTTTGCTTACTATGGCGCGCCGAAGGGGAAGAGGTTGCCGGCGATGGTGCTGATCCACGGAGGCGGGGGGACGGCATTCGCGGAGTGGGTGCGGATGTGGAATGCGCGGGGGTATGCGGCGATTGCGATGGATACGGGGGGACTGCGGCCGGAGAAGGCGGCGGCGGGGAAGTGGTGGAACCCGGTGAAGGCGCACCATGAGTACGGCGGGCCGGAGGGTTGGGGCGGGTTCAAAGCCATCGACGAGCCGTCGGGGGACCAGTGGAGCTACCACGCGGTGGCGGCGGCGGTGTTGGGGCACTCTCTGTTGCGGTCGATGCCGGAGGTGGACCCGGGGCGGATTGGGGTGACGGGGATTTCGTGGGGCGGGTATTTGACCGACATCGTGGCGGGGATCGATGGACGGTTCCGGTTGGCGGCGCCGGTGTATGGGTGTGGGTTCTTAGGAGAGGACTCGGCTTGGCTGAAGGATTTCGCGGCGATGGAGCCGGACCGGGCGAGGCGGTGGCTTTCGTGGTGGGATCCGTCGGTGTATTTGCCGGGGGCGAAGGTGCCGATGTTGTGGGTGACGGGGACGAACGACTTTGCTTACCCCTTCCCTTCCCTGCAGAAATCGTATCGGTTGCCGCAGGGGCCGAGGACGCTGGCGATTCGGGTAAAGATGAAACACAGCCATCCGGACGGGGCACAGCCGGGGGAGATCTTTGCGTTTGCGGATTCGATTTTGAAGAAGGGCAAGCCGCTGGGGAGGGTGGTGGCCGTGGAGCGGGAGGCGGTGCGATTTTCGTCGAAGGCGAAGATGGTGAAGTCGGAGTTAAACTATACGACCGACCGGGGGAAGTGGCCGGACCGGAAGTGGGAATCGGTACCGGCCGTGATGGCGGGGAAACGGGCGACGGCGAAGGTGCCGGCGGGGGCGACGGCTTGGTATTTCAATCTGTTTGATGAGCGGGGGATGGTGGTGAGTTCGGAGCACTTCGAATCAAAGTGAGAAGGAAGAACGTCGCGAGGAGAGGGACGGCGCTGGCGACGAGGAGAACGGGGGCGAAGGAGTAACGGTCCGAGATGATGCCGGTGAGGAGGGTGGCGGCGATGGTGCCGAGGCCGGCGCCGGTGCCGCTGAGGCCGCTGACGGACGCGACGCTAGGGGCGGGAAAGAGGTCGCCGGGGAGGGCTAGGACGATGGTGGAGAAAGCGGCGTAGCAGAGGGTGGCCACGGCGAAGCAGGCGATCATGGCGGGGTAGGAATCGACGAAGACGGCACCGGCGAGGGTGGACATGCCGAGTCCGGAGACGAGGGCGATGAAGCGGCGGGAGCGGAGGGTGGTCCAGCCGCGGCGGATGAGGATGCTGGAGACGCCTCCGCCGGCGAAGTTGCCGATGTCGGCGGCTAGAAAAGGAACCCAGAAGGCGATGAGGCTTTGTTCGGGTTGGTAGCCCTTGGCGACGAGATAAATGGCGAACCAGTCGGTGATGAGGTACCAGACGGGGTCGGTAAACGTTTTCGAAAGGATGATGCCCCAGGTTTGGGGGAGGCGGAGGAGGGTGCGATAGGGGAGAGGCGGCGCTCCGGGCGGGGCGGGGTCGGCGCGGTTTGCGAGGATGTCGGCGCGCTCGGCGGCGGAGAGGCGGGGGTGGGTTTCGGGGGGATGGTAGAGCCAGCGGAAGAGGGGGATCCAGAGGAGGCCGAGGCAGCCGGTGAGGAAGAAGGCGGGGCGCCAGTCGTTGAAAAAGTGATAGACGGAGTAGACGAGGAGAGGGGCGATGGCACCGCCGACAGCGGAGCCGGAATCGTAGATGGCGACGGCCCAGCCGGTTTCGCGGCGGGGGAACCATTCGGCGACGGCTTTGGCGGCGCCGGGCCAGTTGGCGGATTCGCCGGCGCCGAGGAAGAAGCGGCAGGCGGCGAGGCTGCCGAGGCCGGAGGCGAAGGTGGTGGCCATGGCGGATAGGCTGTAGAAGGCTACGGCGAGGGGGAGGCCGCGACGGAGGCCGATGTGGTCAAGGAGGCGGCCGGAGAGGGATTGGCCGAAGGCGTAGGCGAGGCGGAAGGCGATGATGAGAAGGGCGAAGGTGGTGTTGTCCCAGTGGAACTCGGTTTTGATGTAGGGGGCGAGGACGGAGAGGGTTTGGCGGTCGATGTAGTTGATGACCGTGGAGAGGAAGAGGGCGGCGACGATGTACCAGCGGAGGTTGGAGATTGGGGGAGGCATCTGCTCGTGTGAAGATAGCGCAGATGGGAGGGGCTCTGGCGAGCCGACTTGAACGTTACTTGGCCGACTCGATCATTTGGATTTCTTGTTTCAGTAGAATGTTCACCATTTCGCCGAGCGGTACGCCCTTCTGGGCGGCGTGCTCGGTAAGAACTTGTTGGACCTCGGGGGTTAAGTAAATCGGCAGGCGTAGTTCAGCGTTGTGCCGGAAAAACTTGCCGCGTTCGCCTTTGGTGAAATCATATTCAGGTTGCATATCACTTCCTCGTAGTCGCGGATTTCCGCTTTTGTTGGTCGCCGTGCTGAGATCAAGCGAACTCGTCCTCGTTCATTCACCAACCACTCGAAGGTGTGGATGACGAACACGTATTGGCCTTCCGCATCCATTCCCAGCGTAATCCATCTGACCTCGGTTTCGCTGTGCTCGTCGTCAGGGATCGTCATCGCGAGCGGGTCCAGGAACACGGATGCGGCTCCCTCAAAATGCACGCCGTGCTTATTGAGATTAGTATTCGCCTCCGCCGGATCCCGTTCGAATTCATACAGAGACGCTGCCATCGTTGCGCTTAATTTTGGCCCCAATCGAGTTCGGCCGATGACTCGGACGAAGTGACGGACTGAGGAAAAGTTGCCCTTGAGAGAAAGCTTCCGGGCTACCATTAGGATTATGTTCCTTGGGTTTTGGCTTCTGGTCAGCGCCGGGGCCCTGGTGGATGTTTCGGCGGGCAGTGGCATCACCGCCAAGCTCGAGAACGGACTGACGGCTGAGAAACACCTGCCCGAGACGATGGTGGGCGGGGTCGCCTTGTTCGACTACGACAAGGACGGCAAGCTGGACGTTTTTCTGACGAACGGGGCGGAGCAGCCTAGCCTGCGGAAGACTGGGGCGAAGTATGCGAACCGGCTCTATCGGAACTTGGGGCAGGGCCGATTCGCCGATGTCACCGAGAAGGCGGGGCTGGCCGGGACCGGGTTCGACATGGGCGTGGCCGCGGGGGACTTCGATAACGACGGCTGGACGGACTTGTTCGTCGCCGGGGTGGCGGGGAATACGCTGTGGCGGAACCGAGGCGACGGGACCTTTGCCAACGTGACGATGGCGGCGAAGTTGGGTTCAGCCGGGCCCTGGGCCGTGGGGGCCGGGTGGTTCGACTTTGACAACGACGGCGACTTGGATTTGTTTGTCGTCAACTACGTTCGGTGGGATCCGGCGACCGAGTTACTCTGCGGGGAACAGGTGCGGACCTACTGCCATCCGAAACACTACGGGCCGCTGGCCAATACGCTCTATCGGAACAATGGCGACGGGACCTTTACCGATATTACGGCGACGAGCGGGATCGGGGCCCATCCGAGCAAAGGCATGGGTCTGGCGTTCGGGGACGCCAACGGGGACGGGCGATTGGACATCTTCGTGACGAACGATACGCAGCCGAATTCGTTGTTTTTGAACGAGGGCGAGGGGAAGTTTCGCGAGATCGGCGGGCCGGCCGGGGTGGCATTCAATGACGACGGGCGGGCGCTATCGGCGATGGGGGTGGACTTTCGGGATTGGGACAACGACGGGCAGGAAGACCTGTTCGTGACCGCGCTGACGAACGAGACGTTTCCGCTGTTTCAGGGGACGGGGAAGGGGCAGTTCCGCGACCGGACTTATGCCAGTTTAGTGGGCCGTTCGACGCTGGCTTATAGCGGATGGAGCGCGGGGATCTACGACTTCGACAACGATGGGTGGAAGGATCTTTTCGCGGCGTGCGCGGACGTGCAGGACAACACGGAGAAGTATTCCGAGCGGGCTTCTCGACAGCGGAACCTGCTGCTGCGGAATCGGGGAAATGGGACGTTTGAGGCGTTGCCTTTCGGGACGGCGGCGCTGCATCGGGGCGCGGCGTTTGGCGACCTGGACGGGGATGGCAGAATGGACGCCGTGGTGACGCGGATCGGGGAAGCGCCGTTGGTGCTGCGGAATACGATGGGCGAGGGGAGGCATTGGCTGGGGGTGCGACTGCGTGGGACGAAGAGCAACCGGGAAGGGATTGGGGCGATGGTGAAGCTGACGAGCGGGAGCGGGCGGACGCAGTGGAACCGGGTGACGACAGCGGTGGGCTATGCGAGTTCGAGCGAAGCCGTGGCGCATTTTGGGCTGGGCGCAGAGGCGATCGTGAAGGAGTTGGAGATTCGATGGCCGTCGGGAATCGTGCAGAAGGTGGCGCTGCCGAAGACGGATCGTTATCTCGAAGTCGTGGAGCCCTGAAGGGCGAGGCGACTATGCTGGGCGGCTAGTTCAGCGTTGCCGAGGCGGAAATAGACCCGGCTGAGGAGGCCGTGGGCTTCGGCGAGATTGGGATCGAGCGCGACGGCTTGGCGGAGGGCTTCGGCGGCGCGGGGCCACTGTTCCTGTTGGGCGAGGGCGCGACCGAGGAGGTAGTGAAAACTGGGGATGCGCTGGTACGGCGGCGGGGCGGCGGCGAGGAGAGAAAGGACTTCGGCGGCGCGGCCTTCGCGATAGAGGAAGTGGCCGAGGGCGAGGAGGGGATCGGGTTCGGCGATGGGGGCGGGGTCGCGTTGGCGGAGGGCGAGGGCGGCGCGGAGGGCAGGTTCGGCGGCGGGGCGGCCCAGGGCGTCGAAGGCTTGGCCGCGGGCGGCGGCGACACGCCAGGTTAGGGGGGCGCGGTCGAGGGCGGCGAGCGATTCGGCGAAGCGGTCGAGGGCGTAAAGGGCGCGCCCATGGTAGTAGCAGGCGTCGGGTTCTTGGGGATTGAGACGGCAGGAGACGCCGAGGGGAGGCTCGGCGCGGCGGTAGTCGCCGAGGGCGGCGTAGACGATGCCGAGGGATTTCGAGCAGAACGACGTGGGCGGGGCTTTTTCGAGGAGTTGGAGGGCGGCTTCGAGTTTGCCTTGGCGGAAGAGGGCCACGCCTTCGTCACAGGAGGCAGCGAGGAGGAAGAGGGCGATCATTTGGGAAACCCAGGGAGTTTGCGGAGGTAGCGGCTGGGTTCCTGGGGACGGCCGAAACCGTTTTGGCGGTGCCAGGTGAAGATTAGCCGGCGGCGGGCGCGGCTGGCACCGACGTAGAAGAGGCGGTGTTCTTCGGTGAGGCGGCCTTCCTTCTGCGCGAGCCAGGCGGGGAACTCGTTGTCGGTGGCGGCGGCGAGGATGACGGTGGGAAATTCGAGGCCCTTGGCTTGGTGGACGGTGAGGAGGAGGACGCGGTCTTCCTTCTGGAGGTACCGGTCGGCGTCGTTGCCGAGGGAGGAGATTTCGAGGACCGCTTCGGTCGAGAGGTCAGGGGGAAGGGAGGGGTCGTCGTAGCGTTCGAACATGGCGCAGAGGTCGACGAGATTTTGGACCCGCAGTTCACCGGAATCCTGCTTGCGGTACCACTCGACGAGGCCGGAGGTGGCCAGGATTTCGCCCAACGTTTCCTGGGGCCGGCGGGTGGCAGCCATGCTGCGCCATTCGGCGAGTTGTTTAGCGAGAACGGCGAAGTGGCCTCCGTGGCTGATGACGGCTTCGCGGCGTTGGAGCGCGTGTTCGCGCAAGGGGACGATGAGGCGGGCGAGGAGTTGTTCGGTAGCGAGGACGTCGCCGATGGCTTGGTGGGCGTTGACGAGGGGGATGCCTTTGCCGGCGCAGATATCGCCGAGGCGGTAGGAGGGCAGGCTTTGGAAGCGGCGGGTGAGTTCGAGGGTATCGAACCAGCGGGGGGGCAGGGCGTGAGAGAGCTTTTCGCGGCGGAGGGCGGATTCGACGGTGCGGATATCGAAGACGAGATTGTGGCCGACGAGGATGCAGCCTTCAATGAACTGGGAGAAGGCTTCAAGGGCTTCGAGCGGTGGGACGCCGTTGGCTTTCAGGAAGGCGTCGGAGTAGCCGTGGATGTGTTCACTGAGGCCGACGGGGCCGCGGGGGCGGACGAGGAACTGGAGGCGGGCTTGTTCGCCGTCGGCGCCGGTGCGGACGGCGGCGATATCGACGATTTCGTTGTCGGTGGTATCGGTACCGGTGGTTTCGGTATCGAAGACGACGACGCGATTTTCGGCCCAAGCGTCGAGGAGAGGCTGGTAGGGGTCTCCGTGTTCATAGGTGAGGGAATCGGCAAAGTCGGTGAGGCGGAGGCAGAGGGCGCGGGGGAGGGTGCGAATCTTTTCGAGGGTCGCAGGGCCTATTCCTTTGGGGGGGCGTTGGAGGACGCGGCGGAGGCTGTTGCCATCGTAGGGGTTGCGCATGAGGCGGAGATGGGCGACGGCGTCGCGGACTTCGGCGCGGTGGAAGAAGCGGTATTGCTCGGCCAGGAAGTGGGGGATTTCGGCGGCGACGAAGGCGGCGGAGATTTCCATGGCGGCGTTGTTGCTGCGGGTGAGGATGGCGATGTCGCGCCAGGCGCACTGGTCTTCGGCGCGGATGGCGATGGCGCGCCGGGCGAGCCAGTAGGCTTCGGTGGCGGCGGTTTGGGCTTCGTGGAACTCAACCGGGGGGCCGGGTTCGGTGGAGTGGCATTCGAGGGTTTCGGTGATGGCGCCGGGACATTGATGGATGATGGTGCGGCAGACGTTGAGGATATGTTCGGTGGAGCGGTAGTTGCGAACGAATTGAATTTCCCGGACGGGGGCGAAGTCGGCGCGGAAGATGTCCAGGATTTTTTTGGGATTGGAGTGGCGCCATTCGTAGATGGTTTGGTCGACGTCGCCGAAGAAGGCGAGGTGGCGGGTGGGGCGGGCGAGGGAGGAGAGGATGGCGTATTCGGGGAGGTTGGTGTCCTGGACTTCATCGACCTGAATCCAGCGGAGGCGGTCCTGCCAGCGGGCGAGGGCGAACTCGTCTTCATTGAACAGATGGCGGACCATGGAGATGAGGTCAGCGAAATCGACGGCGTGGTTGGAGCGGATTTCGCGTTCGTAGTCTTCGAAGATTTTTTGAACGGGGAAGGCTTGGGCGCGGCTCGTGTTTTTGAGGTTAACTTTGTCGAGTTTGACGCGGAAGTGTTCTTCGTAGTCAGTGTGGATGAGGCCGAGTTTGGCGTCTTGGGTGACGCCGGAGAGGAGGCCGGAGAAGCGGTCGTGGTCGTAGTGGTCGATGACGATTTGGCGGTTGGCGCAGACGCGGAGGAGGGCTTCGCGGCAGTCGTCGTCGTCCCAGATGACGAAGTCGCGGTCGATGCCGAGGACTTCGCTTTCAGCGCGGCAGATGATGGCGCAGAGGCCGTGAAAGGTGCGGGCCTGGATTTTTTGAGCGGTAGAGCCGAGGTCGGTTTGGAGGCGTTCGCGGATTTCTTTTGAGGCGCGATTAGTGAAGGAGACGCAGAGAATGTTTTCGGGGGCGACGCCGGAGGCGATGGCTTGGGCGGCGCGGGCGACGAGGGTTCTAGTTTTGCCAGTACCGACGGGGGCCATGACGAGGACCGGTTCGAAGACGGCTTCGGCGGCGGCGAGTTGTTCCGGATTCAATCCGTCGAGCAGCGAGGATTTCACAGTCACAGGCTATCAGGATGCATCTCATAACGAGTAACCAATGATCGAGATTTTCACTCTATTTTCGTTTCTCGTAATTCTTTGGCTTGTATTGGTAGGCAGAGACGCGCTGCTGGCATGGAAGATCAAGCGGCGGCGGCGGTTCATGGATGCGATGGTGGGGCGCTTGGCGGGGCAGGATTTGCAGCAGGCGTTTCAACTGCTGGGGTATCCGCGGGAGATGGAGACGGGGAGCGGCGGGACGCAGATGTGCGTCTGGAAAGACCCGGAGGAGACGGCGATCCCGGAGACGCCGGAGTTGCTGATTGTAACAATTGTGGCGGATGCGGCGGGGACGATTACGAAGGCGGGGTGGGAGACGCGGTAGGGTGGCACATTCAGGATTGTCTGGCTACGCTACGGCCCGCGCCGGCAGCCTGAATGGCCTTCATTGGATAGGGGGATCGGGCACGCACCGATCTTCGGTCGCACTTGCTTCAAGGGTGGATCGAGGCACTCCCCTCCTGTACCGTGAGCGCGCCATAGTCGCCCTGTGGGTTCCTCAGTCGCGGCGGGGGAGTGGTTTGTACCGGACACCAACAGGAGAGTCTAACGCCGCCAAACCGGCCAAAACAATGGGCCGCCGGTCAGGGAACTCCGCAATGATTGACAGGGTACCGCCCATCGCTTGGATGTAGTCGCGCAATGTCGAAAGCAGCAGGTCGCTACGTTGCTCAAGCCGCGAGATTCCCTCCTGGCCGATACCAAGCTTCTCCGCCATGCGCTTCTGAGTCAGGCGATGAGCGCGTCGGAGCTCGCTTAGCGACATTTCTTCCGCGATCAGTTCGGCGGTGCGAGCCTCGATCTTCTTGCGCCTCGCCGCGCTTAGTTTGTTGAACTTCTCATCGAGTGTCTTAGTCATGGTTTCTTTACTTTTTCTTAAGCGCGGACAGATGCTCATCGAATCGGGTGTCCGCCTTGCTGATCAACTGATTGTAAAAGCGCTTCTGGCTTGTGCGGGATTTATCCCCCGCCACCAGAAGAATGGCATGCCGCTTGGAATCAAAAGCGAAGGCGACGCGCCAAACTCCATCCGCCGCGTCGAAGCGCAACTCCTTCATATTGGCGTGCTTCGATCCGCTGAGCGTGTCCACGCGCGACCGCCCAAGCTGGGGCCTAAAATGGGCTAGCAACTTCGCCTGAGCAAACAGCTCGTCCGCTACGTCCAAGGGGAGGGCGTCGAACTCAGGCTCAAACTTTTCATGAAAACAATGGCCCATGCCATCCCTCCATGATATGTCTTTAAACGCATATGTTGTCAAGAACATGGCACGGGCGCGTCGCTTCCGGCAAATGGGCGGGCAAGAAAGCCCAATGGCGATCACCTCGGCGGGGAGTCGCCAAGCTTCGGAAACGCAATGGGCCGTGCGGATGGGCCTTTCAAAAGACCTCCGTTCGGCATTGTCAAACTGACTTGCCCAACGACCCGCTAGGCGTCGTCGATCGTCGGGTCGAAGTCTTCGAGCTCGGAGGCGTGAGAGGAGAACTTTTTGAGGGCTTTGCTGGCGGCGCCGGGAGAGAAGCCGGCGTAGACGAGTTTTCGGAAGGCGCTTTGGAGGTTTTTGGGGTCTTTGAAATGGGTGGCGGGGTCGGGGACGCGGATCTTGCGCTCGAGGTGGGCGAGGGCGAGGGCGACTTCATCGACAGCGCCGAAGGCTTCCTTCAGTGATGCTTCGGCGACGGCTTTGGGGATCTGGCGTTGCGCGAGTTCACGGCGGACGCGCTGGGGGCCGAACAGACGGAGGTCGCGGCGGCCGTGGGCGTAGGATTCGGCGAATCGTTCGTCGTTGAGCAGCCGGGATTCTTCGAGGCGGGCGAGGATGCCGGGGATTTCGGCGGGGTCTTCGGCGCGGGCTTCGAGCTTTCTTTTGAGTTCGGCGACGGTGGACGATCGGCTGCTGAGGGAGCGGAGGGCGAAGTTCATGAGGGCTTCCCCGGAGTATTGTTTTAACGCGGCGCGACGCATAGCCATATGCGAATATTGTGGAACAGTTCGGGGTGCCTGAAACGTCCTTGATTTAAGAGACTGCTGTACACTACAAATGAGGGAACAAAATGGAAGAAGATAAGAGCATGCCGTATTTCTTTTTAGGCATTGGAATTGGCGTGGCCGTTGGAATTCTCTTCGCGCCGAAGTCTGGCGAAGAGACCCGAACGCTGCTCCGGTCGAAGGCTGACGAGAGCAAAGAGTTCTTGAAACGCAAATCGGAAGATCTGACGGAACAGGTGCTGCGGAAATCAGAAGACCTGCGGGATCAGGCGGCTGACGCTGTGGACAAGGGCAAGGCCGCTTTAAACCGCCAGAAAGAGCAAGTGGTGGCAGCTGTAGATGCCGGCAAGCAAGCGTACCGCGATGCGATGCGGGACGATGCCAGCATGGCTGCAGATTAGTTATGTCGATTTGACCAGGGTAAATTCTCCGCCTTATGAATCAAGATACTCTACTCACGATAATGACCGTTTTCGTCGGAATAACGGCGATTTCGTTCGTGGCACAAGCCGTGGCTGCCATGCGCTTGGCGAAGGTAGCCTCGGACATGAAGACGAGTGTGGATACGTTTCTTCCTAAGGCGGAAGCTACCCTGGCGACGGCTGCGAAAGTTTTGGCCCAAGCGGAAAACGTGTTGACTGAGTCGCGGGACAAGATCAGCAACGTAACGGTCCGGGCGAGCGATGTGTTAGACATGACGAAGTCTCAGTTAGCGAAGGTGGACTCATTCCTTGACGACGCATCGAGCCGGGCTCGGGTGCAGATGGACAAAGTGGAAGGGTTGCTCGACGATGCCTCGGGCCGGGCCCGGGTACAAATGGACAAAGTGGAAGGTTTATTAAACGATACAGTTGCGAGGGTGCAGGATACCGTGACCAGTGTTCACACGACAGTTAATAAGCCTATTCGGGAAATCAACGGGGTGGCAGCCGGGGTCCGTACCGCCGTGGCACACTTGCTAAAGGGTTCCCCGGCGAATGTGGCGCAAGTTACGGCAGACGAAGAGATGTTTATTTAGCGGCTTTTGGCTGCTGTGGACGGCGGGCGTAGGGCTCGGGGCCACGGCGGCAGAGACGGCGGCACTGTTGCGCGAGGCGTCGTTCGACGCGGGCCGGTGCTATCGGGTGCGGGATTTTAGTATCCTGCGCGATGATGTAAAGCTGTTTTTGACCGACGGGTATTTGATTTTGGCGAAGCCGGTGGCGGGGGCTCCGCTGGCGGCGTTTTTCAGCGCCGAAACCGAGCAGGGCGATGGGGAGTTGCTGCTGGTGCCGCCGGATGCGAGCGAGCGGGCAGCGTTGGCCCACTACACCCAGACGCCGACCTTGAACGAGCACTTCAAGGGTGCCCTGCTGCTGTTCACGGACCGGACGGGGGCAGAGCTAGAGGCGATGATCGCCGAGCGGCAGTTGCAACCGGTGGAGGAAATGGGAGCGTTGCTGGCTGGGCAATGGACGCCTACTTTACGCAGCCTGACGGGGAGTTTTGAAACACGGCTGATTGAAGACATCGGGGGAGGAATTGAGCAGGAGAAGGGGCTATTCTTTGCGGCGCTGGCGAAGACGCGATTTGGGAACTTCGATGTGATCTTTGATCCGCAGGCGAGGGACGAAGTGACCGTAGGGCAAATGACGTTTCGGGACACTCGCAGCTATTACGACATTTGGACCAGTTTCCCGGCCCGGCGGACGCGGCAGGGGCGAACGAAGGTGCCGGAGCTGGATTTCGAGGTACGGCACTTCGCGATTCAGGCGGCGCTGGACGCGAATCTGCGACTGAAAGCGACGACCAGGGTGCAGATTGTGATGCCGGCGGTAGGGGCGAGGAAGCGAACCGGGGCGCTGTTGGCGTTTGATATTTCGCGGCGGATGCGGGTGACGGCCGCGCGAATTGATGGGCAGGCGGTGGAGGTTTATCAGCGGGAGAGCTTGCGAGGGAGTCTGCTGCGGGGCAGTGACGACGAGGCGTTTCTGCTGAGTCCGGCGGCGGCGTTAACAGCAGGCCCGCACGAGGTGGAGATCGAGCACGAAGGAAACGTAGTTTACGCGGCGGGGAATGGGGTTTACGCGGTGAGTGCGCGGGGAACCTGGTATCCGCATCACGGGATCCAGTTTGCGACGTACTCGATGGCGTTTCGGCATGCCCGAAAGTTGACGGTGGTAGCGAGCGGGGAGATGACGGGCGAGAAGGCGACGGAGGATCCGCTGGCGATTGTCAGCGAGTTCGGGTCGAAGGTGCCTTTACGGTTTGTGGGTTTTAACGTGGGAGAGTATCAACGGTCGACGGTGAAGCGGGGCGGGTTAACGGTGGAGATGTACGCCAATCAGGCGGTGGAATCTGCGCTGGTGGCTCCGCGGCGGCAAGAGTTGCTGGTGGCTCCGTCGCTAGGACCGACGCAGCGAGGGCCGGCGCGGCGAGGTATGGAGACGCTGGCCCCGGCCCCGAGCCCCAGCCCGGCGCAATCGATCGCACGGCTGGCGGCGGAGGTGGCGGATGCTTACGAATTTTTGGCTATGAAGCTGGGGCCGCCGCCGCTGAAGACGCTGTCGGTTTCGCCGATTCCGGGAACGTTCGGGCAGGGGTTTCCCGGGTTGATTTATCTTTCGACCCTGTCGTATCTGGATCCGCGGGATCGGCCGGCGTCGACGGATGACGTTTACCAACGTTTATTCTTTTCCGACATTCTGGTGGCGCATGAGGTGGCGCATCAGTGGTGGGGCAACCAGGTGGCGAGTTCGAGCTACCAGGAGGAGTGGATGATGGAGGCGCTGGCGAACTATTCGGCGCTGATGCTGCTTGAGAAGCGCAAGGGGGTGAAGGTGATGGACCAAGTGTTGGATGGGTATCGGCAGCACCTGCTGAGCAAGACGAAAGCGGGGAAGACGATCGACTCGGTGGGACCGATCCGGTTGGGATTACGCTTGGAATCGTCGGAGGCTCCGCAGGCTTGGCGGATGATTACGTACGAGAAAGGGACTTGGATTTTGCACATGCTGCGGCGGCGGTTGGGTGATGCGGCATGGGACCAGTTGCTGGCCAAAGTTGTGCGGGAATATCAGGGCCGCAAGTTGAGCGCCGCTGGTTTTTTGCAGGAGGCGGCGCGGCTGCTGCCGAAGGGGGATGTGGACCCGAAGCTGGAAACTTTCGCAGGGACTTGGATCAACGGGACGGGAATTCCGACGTTGAAATTGAGCGCAAGCAAGGTATTAGGCCAGGGGACGATTGAGCAGAGCGAGGTGGACGAGGAGTTTTCGGTGGATGTGCCGGTGGAGATTGTGTATCGGGGCGGGAAGACGGCGACGCAGTGGATTAGGACAGATGGGGCGAGTACGCCGTATCGGCTGAAGCTGGCGGGGGTGCCGGTGAGGGTGACGCTTGATCCGCAGAACGCGGTCTTGGCGACGAAGGGGCGGTGAGCTAGTCTGGACGCCGCGCGCCATGCGGGAATGGGTGCGGCGTCCAGATATCTCTCGTTGGGAAAACGAGAGAATTCTCCGCTAGTATAAATGTTTCTGAAACAAAAGCAAGGGAAATTGTTTTAGGCTCCAGATGCCTGCCGACCGTTCGCCCGGGGTCTCAAAAAATCTAAGGTACTAAGGTTATCTTGACCCAAATGGGCTATTGCTATTCGGTACTAAGGGAGGCAGGATCAGAGTAGGAGTCAGCATGGCTAGTGAAAAACGTTTGGCTCGGCGCTTGCGGGTGGAGCAAAAAGTTCAGATTCGTTGGGCGGAAGAGTGCGGCCGGGAGCGGACGGCGGCAGGGGCGTGCATCGACATTACGCGCCGCGGTATGGCCGTGATGGTTCGCGAACGAATTCCGTTGGGAACGCAGATTCATTTGCGGGAGAAAGAGCTGCAACTAATCGGCATGGCGGTCGTGCGGAATCAGCGGGAGGAGCGGGGTTGGTATCAGACTGGGCTCGAGTTTTGCGGGGCGCTATTAACGCCCCACGAGGTGCTAAACCGGCTAGAGCACATAGGCGTAGAGGACGGTCAGCAGGCCGATAAGAGTGGCAAGGAAGACGCTGTGACGCAGGGTGAAGCGAAATAGCTTGGCTTCGTCGGCGGCTTTCATGCCGGTGGCCGCGGCGGCCACGGCGATGCTTTGCAGGCTGATCATTTTGCCCATGACGCCGCCGCTGGAGTTGGCCGACGCCATGAGCACGGGGTCGAGGCCGAGGCTGTTGGCGGTGACGACTTGCAGGTTCCCGAAGAGGGCGTTGGCGGAGGTGTCGGAGCCGGTGAGGAAGACGCCAAGCCAGCCGAGCATGGCAGAGAAAAAGGGGAAAGTGGAGCCGGTGGAGGCGAAGGCGAGGCCGAGAGTGGCCGTGGCGCCCGAGTAGTTCATTAGGAACGCGAGGCCGAGGACGGTCGCAATGGTGAGCAGCGAGAGGGCGAGTTGCCTGGCGGTCGTAACGAGCATGCCGCCGAACTTCTTCGGCGACACGCCGAGGCATAAAGCGGCTACGATGCCGGCGAGCAGGCAGGAAGTGCCGGAAGCTGAGAGCCAGGAGAAGGCGTACATGGCGGCGTAAGGAGTCGGCTTGGGGACCGTGGGGGCGATGCGTTCGACCATGTTGTGGAGGCCGGGCCAGGGGATGTTGACGGTGTAGGTATTGAGATAGGCTTTGACGTCTTTCTCGCCCCAGATGAGGACGAAGACGACGAGGAGGAGGTACGGCAGCCAAGCGCGGAAGAGTTGCATGCCAGTGTAGTGTTTCTTTTCCGGAGCGGCGGTGGCTTCGCCTTCGAGATGGAAGGTATCTTTTGGCTTCCAGAACTTGAAGAGGACGACGAGGGAGCCGATGGCGGCGAGGGAGCTCGTGATATCGACGAGTTCCGGGCCGAGGAAGTTGGAGACGAGATATTGCAATCCGGCAAAAGCACCGCCGCAGAGGAGAGCAGCGGGGAGGACGCCTTTCAACGCGCGCCAGCCGCCCATGACGAGCATGAGGTATGACGGAACGAAGAAGGACAACGGGGCGCAGAGGCGACCGACCTGGGCGCTGAGTTCGCGGACGGGCAGGCCGGTGGTGAGAGCGAGAGTGGTGACCGGGATACCGATAGAACCGAAAGCCACGGGGGCGGTGTTGGCCAGAAGGCAGATGCCGGCGGCGTAGAAGGGCGAGAAGCCGAGTCCGGTGAGCATGGCGGCGGCCACGGCGACGGGGCTGCCGAAGCCGGCGGCCCCTTCGATGAAGGCTCCGAAGGCGAAGGCGATCAGCAGCGCTTGGAGGCGACGGTCGGGCGTGAGATTGCCGATGGAATCCTTAACGATTTCGAAGTTGCCGGTTTCGAGGGTGATGCGATAGAGAAGGATGGCGGAGAAGACGATCCAGCCGATGGGCAGGAGGCCGAAGGCGGCACCGTAGGTGACCGCGCTGAAGACGGCCGGGGCGGGCATGCCGTAGGCGAAGAGCGAGACGGCGACGGCGGTGGCAAGGCCCGAGAGGCCGGCCAGCCATGCCGGTTTGCGGAAGACGCCGAGCATGAGGAGCAGCGTCAAGATGGGTAGGCCCGCGACCAGCGCGGAGGCGGCGAGGTTACCGCCGATAGGGAGATAGATCTGTTGCCACATGAATTGGACCTCCGTTATTGTATGCCCGGAACGCGATACACTGCTTGGCTTGACCCTGACGATTCTCGATTACGGCATTATCGCCCTTTACCTTTTCTTCGTGCTGGGCATCGGTTGGACCCTGCGCAGCAAGGTCGCCAGCGCGGACCAGTTTCTAATTTCGGATCGATCGACGCCGCTGTGGGTGACGAGCTTGGCGTTTGTGGCGGCGAACCTGGGGGCGCAGGAGTTCATCGGGATGTGCGCTTCCGGTGCCAAGTATGGCATCATGACGGCGCATTTTTACTGGGCGGGAGCGATTCCGGCGATGATTTTCGTCGGGGTGTTTATGATGCCGTTTTACTACGGCAGCAAGGCGCGGTCGGTGCCGGAGTATTTGAAGCTGCGGTTTGACGAGAAGACCCGGGGACTGAACGCGGTGAGTTTTGCCGTGATGACGCTGTTTTCCTCGGGCGTTTCGATGTACGCGCTGGGGTTGCTGTTTCAGTTGATGTTGGGGTGGAGTTTTACGGCATCGGTGATTTTGTCGGCGACGATTGTGCTGGTCTACACGTTTCTCGGCGGGCTGAAGAGCGCGATTTTCACGGAGGTATTGCAGTTCTTCTTGACGGTGCTGGGGTTTGCGCCGCTCGCCTTTTACGCCGTGCAGCGGGTGGGCGGATGGGAGGGGATCAAGAAGAACGTCGCGCCACAGATGACGCATTTGTGGGCGTACACAGGCAGCCCGGAGCAGAACGGGATGGGCGTCGAGTGGTTTGGGTTGGCGGCGGGGCTGGGGTTTGTATTGAGCTTTGGCTACTGGTGCACGGACTTTCTGGTGGTGCAGCGGGCGATGGCGGCGGGGTCGATGAACGATGCGCGGCGGACACCGGTGCTGGCGGCGATTCCAAAGATGCTTCTACCGTTTGTGGTGATTTTGCCGGGGTTGGCGGCGGTGGCGCTGATGAACTCGGGGAGTGGCTATACGCTGCCGATGAAGGGCGCTGGCTACGACTATGACCAGGCGCTGACGACGTTGATGGTGCAGTTCTATCCGAACGGGATGTTGGGGGTGGGGCTGACGGCGTTGATGGCGAGTTTTATGGGTGGGATGGCCGGGAATGTGACGGCGTTCAACACGGTGTTCACCTACGACATTTACCAGAGCTACATCCGAAAGGGTGCTCCGGACGCGCACTACCTGATGGTGGCGAAGATGACGACCGTGGTGGGGATAGCGCTTTCGATTGCGACAGCGTTTTTGGCCCAGCAGTACAACAACATCATGGACCTGCTGCAGTTGGTTTTCGGGTTTGTGAATGCGCCGCTTTTTGCGACCTTTTTACTAGGGATGTTTTGGCGGCGGACGACGGGGCACGGGGCGTTCAGCGGTTTGTTATCCGGGACGCTGGCGGCGTGGTTTACGCATAGCTTGACGCTGGCCGAAGGCAAAGGCGGGATGTTCGGGGTGCTGCATTCGTTCCCTTCGACGATGGCGCAGAATTTCTGGATTGCGATTTTCGCCTGGTCGACCTGTTTTCTCGTGACGATAGGGGTTAGTTTGGCGACGAAGGCGAAGGCGGATCGCGAGCTCGAAGGGCTCGTGTGGGGATTGACGAAGATGCCTTCGGCCGAGGGCGCACCTTGGTACGCGCGGCCGGGCAGCTTGGCGGTGATGGTAGGCAGCGGCTGTGTACTGCTGAACCTTATCTTCTGGTAGGAAAAACGACATGACGGACTTTCGCGCGATTATGGGAGTGTTCTTTGGACTGCTGGGTTTGCTGCTGGTGGGAGCGGGAGCACTGGCCCCGGAGATGCGGGCACCGCTGGCCCAGACCAATGTGAACTTGTGGAGCGGGGTGATGATGTTGGGTTTTGGAGGAGTTTTACTGTGGTTCTCACGACAGAGAGCCTGAGCGACGCGCACCGCCGGAAATGGGGCGGGAGCAGCGCGGACGTGAAGGTTTACCGTGCGCCGGGGCGCGTGAATTTAATCGGCGAACATACCGACTATACCGAAGGGTTTGTGCTGCCGATTGCGTTGGACCTGACTTGCTACGTGACGCGGAGTAAAAACGCGGGTGGCGAGTTGCGTGTGGTTTCCGAGAACAACGGCCAGGAGCGGCGGTGGCCGAGTTCGGCGCTGCCGGTGGTGCAGCCGATGAGCGATTGGAGCGACTACATCGTGGGGGTGGCGAAGGAGCTATTCCGGGCGGGCTATCCGGTGGAACCGGCGAATCTGCGGGTCCATTCGACGATCCCAATGGGGGCGGGGTTGAGTTCTTCGGCGGCGATCGAAGTGGCGACCGCGCTAGCGCTTCTCGACGGGCGCCCGATTCCGGCTTTGGATTTGATCCAACTGTGTCGACGGGCGGAGAACCGATTTGTGGGCACGCCCTGTGGGGTGATGGACCAGTACGTCTGCGTGAAAGCGGAGGCAGGGGCGGCGTTGGAGATTGACTGCCGGACGCTGGAGAGCCAGGTGGTTCGCTTGCCGGAGGATTTGGCCGTAGTGACGGTGAATTCGATGGTGCGGCATGAGCTGGGGCAGAGCGCGTATCGGACGCGGGTGGCGGAGTGTGCCGAGGCACGGGACAAGCTGGGGGTGCGTTCGCTGCGGGATGCGAGGATGGAGCAGGTGGAGGAGTTAGAAGGGGTGATTCGGCAACGGGCTCGGCATGTTGTGAGCGAGAACGGGCGGGTGAAGGCGTTTCTAGAGGCCGGGAGTGCGGCGGCGATGGGTGCGCTTTGCTACGAAAGCCATGCGAGCTTACGAGATGATTTTGCGGTGAGCTGCGTGGAGCTGGACGCGCTGGTGGAGATGGCGCGGGGGATGGAGGGCGTTTATGGGGCAAGGATGACCGGCGGCGGGTTCGGGGGGTGTACGGTGAACCTGCTGGCACCGGAGTCGGTCGAGAAGTTTGAAGCGAAGATGCGGGCGGGATATCGGGCCCGGTTCGGGGTGGATCCGGCGATTTCGGTTTGCGTGCCTTCGGCGGGAGCCGGGCGACAAACGTAAACTGATTTTGCCACTATGAAGGAAACGGGTCGCCATTGCCGCGTATCCCTAGAGTGAGGAAAATCTCTTCCATGCAGAAAAGCATTCTTTTGTTGGTATCGACGGGACTTTTGATGGCACAGAAGCCGGATCCGGACGTCCCGATGACGACGTTCAAAGTGGAAGTGGTGGCCAAGACGGCCAAAGCGATCAACTATCGACATCGGAGCGGGGCGACGAAGATTAACTTCGGCGGGACGGCGATTCTGCCGAAGGCGCGGGGTGAGGCAAAGGTTGAGTCCAAGCAGGGCTACATTGAAATCGAAGTGGAGTTCGACAATTTGGCACCGGCGACGATGCATGGGCAGGAGTATTTGACTTACGTGCTGTGGGCGATCACGCCCGAGGGTCGAGCGACGAACCTGGGCGAAGTGTTGCTGAACGGCACCAAGAGCAAGCTGAATGTGACGACGGAGAACCAGGCGTTTGGATTGATCGTGACGGCTGAGCCGTATTTTTCGGTGACGCAGCCGAGCGATGTGGTGGTGATGGAGAACATCGTGCGGCCGGATACGGTGGGCAAGGTGGACGTGATCGACGCCAAGTTCGACCTATTGCAGCGGGGCAATTACTCGACGCTGGTGACGCAGAAAATGGTGGTGGACCCGAAAGTTCCGATCGAACTCTATGAAGCCCGGCAGGCCGTGCAGATCGCGCGGGCGACGGGGGCGGCCAAGTACGCGGCAGACACTTTCAAGAAAGCCACGGACCTGCTGGCGCAGTCTGAAGGCTATCTGGCGCGCAAGGCGGGGATGAAGCCGGTGGCGATGATCTCCCGGGAGGCGGTGCAGACGGCCGAAGACGCCCGGGTGATTACCGTGAAGCGGCGGGAAGAAGAACAACTGATGAACGAGCGCGCCGCGGCGGCCGAGCGGGAAGCGAAGGCGCAGGCGGAGGCGGTGGCCGAGGGCGAGCGGGCGAAGAAAGAAGCCGAGAACGCGAGGCTGGAGACCGAACGCCGGAAGCAGGCCGAAACGGATCGGGCGATGGCGGAGAAGGCTAAGGCCGAAGCCGAGGCCGCGACGGCCGAGGCGCGAAAGTTAAAGGCCGAGGCGGACGTGGCCCGCGCGGAAGCGGAGAAAGCCAGGGCCGAAGCGGAGAAGGCGCGAGCGGAAGCGGATGTCGCCAAGCAGGCGGCGCTAGTGGCGCAGCAGGCAGCGCTGGCCGACCTGGAACGTGCAAAGGCCGCCGTGGCCGAGGCGGAGAAAGGCCGCTTGCGGGCCGAAGAGGAAAAGGGTGCGCTGCGGAAACAGTTGCTCGATCAGTTCAACCTGATTTTGGAAACGCGGGATTCGGCTCGGGGGTTGATCGTGAATCTTTCGGACGTGCTTTTCGATTTCGGCAAGTTCACGCTGCGGGCGCCGACCCGGGAGAAGTTGGCGAAGATCTCGGGCATCATTCTGGCCCATCCCGGGCTGAAGTTGGAAGTGGAAGGCCATACCGATGACGTGGGCAGCGATGAGTTCAATCAAAAGCTGTCGGAGCAGCGGTCCGACGCGGTCCGCACCTACTTGATGGAACAGGGGCTGAACGGCGACCTGATCACGTCGGTCGGCTTCGGTAAAACGGTTCCGGCGGTTCCGAACACGAGCGCCGCGAACCGTCAAAAGAACCGTCGGGTTGAGATGGTGGTGAGCGGCGAAGTGATTGGCACAAAGTTGATGAGCAAACCGGCGAACTAGCTTTACAGGTGGCGAAGGGCGTGTTCGAGAGCTTCGATAAAGAAGTGGTCACCCCAAATGACGCTCTCGTTCACGCCCAGTTTTTTGTCGTGATGATAGACGCCGCCCTTGAGAATGCCTTCCCAGCCCTTCGTTTTGTCGGCCAAGTGCTTTTCGCAGAGCGTGCGGAGAATGCGCAGGCCGGTGTTCCAGTAGAAATGGCCCTTAACGGGGTCCTGGAGTAAGCGGGAGAGGCGGAGCAGGCCGGAGGCGGCGATGGCCGCGGCCGAGGTATCGAGGAGTTTGCGGCTATCTCCAGGCGCGTTGAAATCCCAGGGGGCCACGCCGTCGGCGGGGGAATGGGTAATGTAGTAGTCGGCGCAGCTTTCGGCGGTTTCGAGGAAGTGGGGATCGCGGCTGTATTCGTAGCAGGTGCCGAACCCGTAGAGGGCCCAGGCGAGGCCGCGGGACCAGCAGGAATCGGCGCGATAGCCCTGATGGGTGGCTTGGCGGACGAACTCCCCGGTGGTCGTGTCGAAGAGGCCTTCGTGCGCGGTGGATCCATCGCCACGAACGAGCATGCGGCGCGTGGTGAGGGCGTGGCGGAGAGCGATTTCGCGGAGGTGCTTGTCGCCGGTGGCGCGGGCGGCGTAGAAGATAATGCCGACGTTCATCATGATGTCGATGAACAGGGAATCTTCACTGACGAACGAGCGAAGATATTGGCCCTTTTCGCGGAAGCGCAGCGCGAGCGTTTTGCCGGCTTCGATGAGGACGGCTTCGTGCTCGGGGTTGCGATCCACCTGGTACCAGCGGTAGTAGGTGGACAGGAAAATGAAGCCGAGATCGTGCACATCGCGATCGTTCTTGCGAACTTCGAGCGGCTTCGAGTAGCGGATCGCCTGGACTTTCCAGTAGTCAACGTCCTTGCCTTTGCGGTCGGCTTCGTAGCGGCGGAAGAGCCAGAGAATT
>Ga0163144_10009377_pt1 | contig 21035 bp, 15 predicted proteins | sample OliLak19BULKMAT1_FD_123175 | JGI IMG/M metagenome (GOLD analysis project Ga0163144, IMG submission 123175) | Freshwater microbial mat bacterial communities from Lake Vanda, McMurdo Dry Valleys, Antarctica - Oligotrophic Lake LV.19.BULKMAT1 | ecosystem: Environmental > Aquatic > Freshwater >... | reverse complement strand
CGTATGCGATACGCCCGTACGAAATCTGTCGGCGGCGGGGCGTGTCGCATACGCCGATCAAGCGCGCATACGCCGATCAAGCACGGAAGGGGCGTGCTCTGCACGCCCGTGGTGACCGGCCAGTAGGGCGTTCTGGTTTGCTATGGTGGTTGGTAGGCCACAGGGCTGGTTTATTATAAAAAAAACGGCTTATGTGTCGTAGGAATCGGCGAGGACACGTTCGACGACGGCCTGGCCAGAGAGCAGGACGAGTGGGATGCCGCCGCCTGGGTGGGTGCCGCCGCCGACGAAATACAAGCCGCTGGTGTCGCGGGCGCGCAATGGCGGGCGTAGAAAGGCCGTCCAGGGTGTGTTGGAGGCCAGGCCATAGATGGCACCGCCGGGTGCGTTGTAGCGCTGCTCAAAATCGGCGGGGGTGATTGTGTGGCGGTAGGCGATGCTGTTGGCGAGGCCACTGAGGCCCATGCGCTCTAGCTTGCGGATGATCAGATCGCCATAGCCCTGTGCTTCACGCTGCCAGTTGATGCGCCCATTGTGTGCTGGCGCATTGACGAGCACAAACAGGTTCATGTGGCCGGGTGGGGCGTGCGATGGATCGGCTGGTGCGGTGACATTGATATAGATGGTTGGATCGGGCGCGGGGATGGCTTTATCGAAGATCGCGGCAAACTCGCGGGGGTAATCGGACGAGAAAAAGATATTATGTTGGGTCAGATCGGGATAGATGCGGTTGATGCCAAGCAGCATGACGAAGCCAGCACACGAGCGTTCTAGGCGATTGATGCGGGCAGCGCTGGCTGGCCGATCAGGCAGGAGTTGTGCATAGGCATAGCCGGAATCGGCATTCACAACAATTGTTGCGGCATCCAGGGTTTCGCCATTCTCTAGGGTGACGCCAATGGCATTGCGGCCATTCGTGCGAATGCGGGCAACGGGCGTGTTGGTGCGGATCTGAACGCCAACACGGCGGGCGGTGCGTTCGAGGACGCGGGCGATTTCGTACATGCCACCCTGGACATACCAACCACCCTGGCTGAATTCCACATAGGGAATGACATTGAAGGTGGCCGGGGCGCGGTATGGCGATGAGCCGTTATAGGTGGCATAGCGATTAAACAACTGCCGCAGGTATGGGCTATGAAAAAAGCTGCGAACGGCCTGATCGACGGTGCGGAATGGATCGATTGCCAGTGAATCGCGGATGAGCGATGGTTTCAGCAGATCGCGCAGGCCATCGATGGGGCGCAGCATGAATGGCCCGACGACGGCACGGTAGATGCTGGCGCTATAGGCCAGAAACTGCAAGAAGCCCTGCACATCGCGTGGCTCAAGCCGTTCGATCTCCTGGAGCAACAGTGGGAGCGATTGATGGGCATCGAAACGGGTGTGATCGGGCCAATGATACCGGCAGGTTGGCTCAAGGGCTGTGAGCGTCAGTTCTTCTTCCAGGCGGGTGCCAGCAACAGCCAGGAGTTCGCGCAACACCCAGGGCATGGTCAGCAGCGATGGGCCAGTATCGAAGGTATAGCCCTGCTCGCAGTGGATGTTGAGTTTGCCGCCAACCCGCTCATTCTTTTCGAGCAGCGTCACGCTGCGACCGCTGGCAGCCAGTCGGATGGCAGCGGCCAACCCGCCTAAACCGCCACCGACAATAATGATTGGTTGCGCCACAATCTCTCGCTCGCTAGGATTTCAGCCATCAGCCCTTAGTATAACCGGGGATGGCTCTCCATCCGCAGGCTGAAGCCTGCGGCAAAGGGGAACGATGGAGGCAAAAGGGCGATGCCCTAGCCGCAGGCTTCAGCCTGCGGGGCATGGTGGAGGCGAATCCTACCCGATTAAAATGTAAAAGATCATCAGCCTGCGGCAAAGGGACGATGATGGCAAGGACGATGCCCTAGCCGCAGGCTGAAGCCTGCGGGGCGTGGGATGTCGCAAATGGTTGAATCTCATCATCACCCATAGAGACGCTCGTTATCCCCGTAGAAACGCAACATCATCCTTCGGTGAGACGCAACATGTTGCGTCTCTACTTGACGTTGAGGTAATGTTGACATTATAATGTGTTATACATAAGAATACCCCATATGAATTGGAGCGGGCGCATGGGCAGCATGAATCAGGTTATTGGTGAGCGGGTTGATCGAACGGCATTGCGGGTGAATCAGGCGTTAATTATTGTCTTTTTGACGGCAGCATTCTTGCTCGATAGCCCATGGTTGGTTGTATTTGTTGCGGTGGTGATGGTATTGGGAACAATCACTCCCGCATTGGCTTTATTCCAGCGTTTATATCGGGATGTTTTGAAGCCAGCTAGTGTGCTGAAGCCGGATGTCCATGCTGAGGCTGCTGCGCCGCATCGATTTGCCCAGGGAATGGGCGGTACAGTATTGGTTGGTGCGAGTGTGGCATTGTTGGCTGGTGCATTGGCAGTTGGCTGGGCACTGGCAATTCTGGTAATTGTATTAGCAGCGGTGAATCTATTCTTCGGGTTCTGCGCTGGTTGTTTTGTGTTCTTCCAGCTTCAGCGATTGCGGCGCTCATAAAGGATCGTGGTATGGTTGATCGAATATTGATACTTGGCGTTGTGGTGCTGGGTGTGGCTGCAATCTGGGGTTTGGTACGAGTGTGGCAGTATCTTGCTGTTCGGCGCATGCAGGTGGCCTCGCCATTTGCGACATTAGTTCCTGCTGGACGGCCAGCGGTGATTTCGTTTTCGACGCCAACGTGTGGTGAATGCCGCACGCGCCAGGCTCCTGCGCTGACACGGCTGAGCGAGCAGTTTGGTGCGAACGTCACGATCCTGAAGCTCTCGGCACCGGAACATTCGGAGCTGGTTGAGCAAGCGGGTATTTTGACGGTGCCAGCGACGATTGTGTTGGATGGGTTCGGGGTGGTGCGCCACCTGAATTTGGGGTTCACCGATACGAATCGCCTGGCAGAGCAGGTGCAAAACACCAGCAAAAGCTTGCCAAGTATGGTATAATTTCAGGGAACATTGGTAGGGTATTCTTCTTATAGGATTCTCTCCAACGTTCTAGTAGTATGTGAATTGTCGGCGGACCCGGTGCGGCTCCGCTAGACCCGCAAACGGAGCACAAACCATGGCCGAGAAGAAATCAAAGACCGACGTCACCTCCCGCGATAAGAGCGGCAAGATGACTATCCACGATTGCATGAATTGTGGGCAGCGAATCACCAATGACCGCGAGATGCTCGTGGTGATGGATGGCCGCCGCCGCAGCAAGACCTACCACCACCGCACATGCTTCCAGAAGACGCTGTCGTAGGGTTAGTCTGAACCAACAAGAGGCCAGGGTACCGTATTGGTATTCTGGCCTTTTTGCATGTTGTTGACCTCACCCTCGGCCCCTCTCCAGATCGGAGAGGGGTGCTTGTATGTCGAGTAGATTGTCTGATCGCTGATCGTGCTACAATAGCGCACTATTTTGCCGCTGCGCGAGACTCACATGCGACTACTATCACCTCTCATGCCTCGACTCCTGGCTCGACTTGATCTGCGCCCTGGCGAAGAGCGCCTGACGTTTCTGCTGACCGCGCTCTCGTTCTGTCAGGGTTGGGCGTTGGTTCTGGCCGATACCGCAGCTATGGCTCTGTTCCTCAGCGCTCTAGGCCCTGCCGCGCTACCGGGGGTATATATCGGTGCGGCTATTGTCGTTCCGCTGGCTGGTGCTGCCTTTGGTTGGCTTGGCCAGCGTATCGCAACCGAACGCCTGGCTGGTGGATCGCTGCTGGCACTGTTGTTGCTCTTGCTGCTGCTGTGGGGTGGCAGTGCGCTCGGAAGTTGGGCCTTCTTTCTGCTGTTGCTATGGTACCGAATCTTTAATGCACTCTCTAGTTTGATCTTCTGGGGGCTGGCTGGTCGCCTACTGCATCTACGCCAGGCAAAGCGGCTGTATGGTGGGTCAGCAGTAGCGAGAATGTGTCGCGTGTTCTTGGCTACGCACTCGTGCCGCCCCTCGTCAGACTGATGGGTGTTGCAAATCTGCTGGCCTTAGCTTGCATCAGCCTGGTTGGTGCGCTGGCATCTGTTGTGGCACTCGGTTGGTGCGCCGTGCGCTGGCAAGCCCGCACAGCGGTGAGGAGGATCTGCTCACACGGGCGGCCATCGTACGAGCGCTCTGCGCTGCTGCTGAGGCCGAGGCAATCGATATGGTTGCCTTCTTGATCGATAACCCAGCACCAGAGATCTGTCGCAGCACGTTGGTTGGGTTGATTCGCCATGGTGGCATGTCTGGCATTCTTGCCGTTGGTCGGCGGTTGCTCGATCTGGCGGAATCACCCAAACCCGACGAGCGAATCCTAGCTGCCACAATTGTGGGCGAATTGCGCTCGGTTGATTTCTTCCAGCCATTGCGTCGCCTGTTTACCGACCCCGACCCAACTGTACGGCGGTAGGTAGCCAATCAGCACGTCGCCTTCAACGATCAGGTACATGCATGTGCCAACATCGTGCTTGCTAAAGATCGTCGCGCCGCTGGCATAGTCCTCTTCGATCAGCAGATCGGCGATCTCCGCCAGACCCTCCTCGGGCGTCGCGGCGAATAGATCGGCACCCTTCAGCACGATCAGTCGCTCGATGTGGCTCAGCATAGATGCGCGCTCCTATGCGAAAGGAACATTGTATCCTGAATCCGCAGGCTGAAGCCTGCGGCAAAGGGACGATGCGCTATAGCCGCAGGCTTCAGCCTGCGGATTCTGGGGGCAATGTGGGCGAACACGAGGTTCGCCCCGACAAATCGGCGGGCACATATCATTACCCGTCGTGATGGGCGGTTCACGAACCGCCCCTCCGGCCATGATTGGTCGTTGCACCATCGCATGCGGAACTTTCCGTCACACCCCGTATGGTTTTGCACCGATGTCGATATCGATCATCGTGTTGTGGGCAGACCAATGTGTCTGCCCACGATGATGGCGTTGTGCCCAATGTGGGCGAACACGAGGTTTGCCCCGACAAATCGGCGGGCACATATCATTACCCGTCGTGATGGGCGGTTCACGAACCGCCCCTATTCCGGATGATATCGTACCCTTCTTGGATATCAGCGTTGTTCGTGGGCAGCAATAGCGAGGCCAGATGCCACGCCGGTGAAGACATCCATTTCCTGGAGGCGTTCTTCGCCGAATTTCTCGGCCAGCATGCGAACAAACACGGGAATGCGTGATGAACCACCGGTTCGCAGCACAACGGTGATGTCCTTGGGTTGCAGATCTGCGGCGGCCAATGCCCGATCCACACAGGCCGATACAGCACGAACATCCGGCCCGATCAGGCGTTCGAAATCCCAGCGTGCGACTTCCTGGTCCATACTGATGCCAGGTACGTGCATGGCGATAGTGGTTGTGCGGTTTTCGCTCAGGCGCACCTTGGCACGCTCGACTTCTTCGTAGAGTGGCAGGCCATAGTTCTCGCGAACGAGCACTCGCAACTGTTTGAGTTCGTGGGTCTTATCGCCGGTCTGGATCGCCTCTTCGATGATCTTCTGATAGCGTGGTTGGGTCAAATCGATAATACTCTGCCATTCGCTGAGATGTTCGAGAATAACGGCAGGGAATGGCAAGCGCCGTGGCCCAAGCACGGTTCCAGCTCCAAAATGACCAAGGACTTTGCCCATCACCAGCCGTCTGTCGATCAGATCGCCACCGATTGGGACGCCATCGGTGGCGAGGACTTCGCGGCCGCCCTTGCCATCCAGCCGCATGATCGTCACGTCCAGCGTACCGCCGCCAAAGTCGAAGACCAGGATGTGCTGTTGGCCCTGGGCGCTTGAGGCATACGAGAGTGCCGCAGCGGTTGGTTCGGGCAGAAACCGGAATGGCGGCATACCAGCCTCGACACAGGCATTGGCCATGCGCTCAATTGCCAGGGCATCGAGCCGTGCTTCGGTTGAATAGTGGACAGGCCGCCCGATAACGATCTCAGTGACCTTCTGGCCCACTTCGGCCTCGATCCGTTCGAGGATCATGCGCAGGACGACAGCGATCAGGGTTTCGATTGAGTAGCGGGTTCCAAAAACATCAGTGCTAGTGAATGAGCTATCACGCAAGTGGCTTTTGAGTGATTGGAACAGCCGACCGGGTGTGTTGGCATCCACGATTGCATACAGGGATTGCATGATCGTGCCGACATCAGCGAGTGTGACCTCGGCTTCACCGATGTAGCGCCATTGATATTCGATCTCGCGCCCGACATTTGCTTCGGTGAAGCGATTGATGGCTTCACGCCCGATGCTTGGCGTCCCATTGCGCGAGATGAAGAGGGTCGTTCGCATGATTGAGGGTGCATTATTGACCGGATCGAGCGGAAGGAGGTGTACACGCGATCCATCATACACTGCAGCGCTCGAATTGGTCGTGCCGAAGTCGAGTCCCACACGCATCGTTTACCTCTTCTTGTATTGAACAACACAAAACCGACCAACGGCAGGGCACGTCGGCCTCCAAAATGGATAAGTTTTCGATAGAAACGAAGTATAGCCGATTGATCTGCGCTGCGCAATCGGTCTTGAGGTGGTTATTACTCTTCCATCGCCCTCTGCTAACCTTGACAACCTGATTCGAGCGTGCTATTCTTCCGGGCACGACTTTACCACTATATTACCCTGGCCCGGATGCGCGGCTGGGGTTTAGTTTCATATATGCAGCCACGCTTATGGATACAACCACCGATCTAAAAGATGAAGCGGAGGCCATCCCCGAGCCTCCGCGTTCTACCAATACCTCTCGGCGCTCTGCTGATTCTGCAAACGAGCCGCTGCGCCCACATCCCGATTTGGCGGCATCGCAGGCTGCGACAGAGCTTGTCGAGGGGTTATCTGCCTACCATGGCAATCCACGCGATGAGCGGCTGATTCGGCACGCCTATGCAATCGCTTCTGAGGCTCATCAGGACCAGCGCCGCAATTCTGGCGAACCATATATCGATCATCCAGTTGCTGTGGCTCGTATTCTGATTGATCTGCATCTGGATGCGGCATCTGTTGCTGCTGCACTCCTGCACGATGTGATCGAGGATACGCGCATCACCAAGGTTCAGGTCGATGCGTTGTTCGGTGCCGAGATCGCCAATCTTGTTGATGGTGTGACCAAGCTTTCCAAACTGGAACACCAGAGCAAAGAAGAGGCGCAGGCTGGCTCCTATCGCAAGATGTTTGTGGCCATGGCCGATGATCCACGGGTTGTGCTTGTGAAACTGGCCGATAGGCTGCATAATCTGCGAACGATCAAATTCAAGCCAATCGAGAGCCAGCACCGCACGGCCCGCGAGACGATGGAGATCTATGCGCCATTGGCCAACCGGCTGGGGATCTGGAAGATGAAGTGGGAGCTTGAGGATCTCTCGTTTGCGGTGCTCAACCCAGAAAAATACCAAGAGATCACCCGCGAGATCAGTCAGCATCGCGAAGCGCGTGAACGGGTCATTCAGCGTGTGATCGTGCGGCTGAACCAGATTCTGGAGCGGGAAGGGCTTAAGGCCGATATTACTGGCCGCCCGAAACATATATACTCGATCTATCGCAAAATGGAACGCAAAAACGTCAGCCTGGATGAAATCTATGATCAGTTGGCGGTGCGGGTGATTGTCGATTGCAGTGAGGTGGGCGAGTGTTATCGGGTGCTTGGGCTGGTTCATGCAACCTGGCCGCCGGTTCCTGGTGAGTTTGATGATTATATTGCCATGCCAAAGGAGAGCATGTATCAGTCGTTGCATACGACGGTGCTGATCCCTGGTGGCCAACCCTGTGAGGTGCAGATCCGTACAGCGGAAATGCATCAGGTTGCAGAGCACGGGATTGCGGCTCACTGGCGCTACAAGGAGGGCTTTGGTCGAACCGATTCCTCGTTCGATGCAAAGCTCACATGGCTACGGCGCTTGATCGAATGGCGGCGCGAACTCCCGGCGGAGGAGTTCGTTGATGAGGTGAAGAAGGAAGAACTTGAGGAACAGGTATATGTCTTCACCCCAAAAGGCCGCATTATTGATCTGCCGCTTGGCTCGACCCCGATTGATTTTGCGTATCGCATCCATTCCGAAATTGGCCATAGTTGCGTTGGCTCAAAGGTGAATAATCGTCTGGTTCCGCTGGATTATAAACTCCAGAATGGCGAGATTGTCAATATTATGACATCGAAGACGCCACGTGGGCCAAGCCACGATTGGCTAAATTTCGCCAAGACATCCGGCGCGCGTAATCATATTCGGCGCTATTTTAAGAAACTGCACCGCGATGACAATATCACCGATGGTCGCGATCTGCTGGAAAAGGAACTAAAGCGCCTGAGCCTGGTGATCCCGTTTGATGAGATCGCCTCTGAGGTTGGCGTCAAGACGATTGAAGAGTTGTTTGCTCAGATCGGCAGTGGCGATGTCACCGCCCGAACAGTTGCACAGCGCCTCATGGCCCATCGCACACCGATTGCGGAACTCGCCCCAGAAATCCCACAGATTAACCAGACTAATGGGCACAAACCCGATCCACAGGGCATTCGGGTGCGTGGTGTGGATGGGGTAATGGCGCGCATGGCCAAATGCTGCAATCCTGTCACTGGCGAACCAATTGCTGGCTTTATCACCCGTGGCAGAGGCATCACGATCCATCGAGCCGATTGCAGGATGGTTGTGAATGAGCGTGATCGTGAGCGCTTGGTGGATGTCTCGTGGGGAGCTGCCGCGCCGCCACAGGGCTCGCCTGTGCCGGTTCGAATCGAAGCCTGGGATCGGGTCGGGCTGTGGCGCGATATTTCGAGTGCCGTTGCCGATGCGAACATCAATATCGATGTTGTCGAACAGGTACCGACGCGCAAGATTGGCCGGGCTGTGCTGCGTATCACCCTGCGGATCGGCAGTGTCTCCCAGTTGGCAACGATCATCGACAAGCTCAATCGATTGTCCGATGTGATCGATGCGCGTCGTGATAATAGCGGCCTCGCTGTAAGTACATCCGGCAGTTGAATGATTGATGGCCTGCCATCCGCAGGCTGATTAGTCTGGAAATTAAGTTTCTGGCATGCTTTCCCTCACCCCAACCCTCTCCCGGAGGGAGAGGGAGCAAGATCCGCAACTCCCCTCTCCCGCCGGGAGAGGGGCCGGGGTGAGGGAAGTAAAGCGCCATGCGCGAACCAACGCCATCCTCCTGGCGCATCCATCTTTTGGCGCTGGCGATCTATAGCATCTGCGCGCTGATTGTCACCTACCCATTGGTGACGAAGCTCTCCACCCATTTTATTGCCAATACATTCGGGCAGGTCGATGGCTTCCTGAGCATCTGGAATGTGTGGTGGGCCGCCGAGGCCATACGAACGGGCCAGAACCCTTTCCACACGCCGCTGTTATTCTACCCGCAGGGCCTCGATCTGTTCTGGCTGTGGCTGAGCCTGCCCAATGGCCTGCTGGCTGCGCCGATCACGTTCACGTTTGGGCCGCTGCTGGCCTATAATCTGATGATCCTGGGCGGCTATGTGCTGGGCAGCTATGCCGCCTTTTTGTTTGTGCGGCGGATTGTTCGCGATGATGCGGCGGCCATTGTCGGTGGGGCGCTGTATGCGCTGACGCCCTTCCATATGCGGCGGGTGCTCGATGGGGTGATGGACACGGCATCGATCCAGTGGGTGCCGCTGTATCTGCTGGCCCTGTATAGCTTGCTCGAACAGCCACGCTGGTGGAAGGCGCTGATCAGTGGCGTGCTTGTACTAGTGGTTGGCCTGGGAAGCTGGTACTACGGGCTGTTTTGCTTGATTGTGACCGGCCTGATGGCGCTGGTGTGGGCATTCAAACAACCAGTAACGGCACCCTCACCCCTCTCTCCTCTCTCAGTGGGCGAGGGGTTAGGGGTGAGGGTGGGCAAACGTGTGATCAATAACGCTGCACTTCGTTATAGAACACCAATCAACTGGCGTACGCTGGCTTGGGGGCTGAGCCCTGGTGTGATCTGGGTTGTGTTGGTCGCCCCGCAACTGATTTCGCTGATCCTGACTGGTGATCAGACGTTGGGTGTCGGGTTGCATGCCAATGAGAGCAATTCGGCTGATCTGATTGATTTCTTCCTGCCTAATCCGTTCCATCCGTTATGGGGGCCAGCGCTGAGCGCCTGGTATACCAACATGCGGCCAACTGCCTGGCTGTGGCAGGTGTCGTTTGGCTGGGTTGCGTTGGTGTTGGCAGCCCTTGGGCTACGCTGGCGCTGGCGTGAATGTTTGCCCTGGCTGATCGTGCTGCTCACCGTCATGCTGCTGGCCATGGGCGAGCGCTTGCAGCTATTCGGGCAGATGACCGCCATTCCGCTACCATATGCGCTGCTGGCTGGCCTGCCAGGGATTCGGACGAGCCATCGGCCAAATCATATTCTACTGATCGGCATGCTGCTGCTGGCAGTTCTGGCGGCCTATGGTGTCGCGGAACTTGTGCGGCGCTTCACACGGATGCGCTGGAGCCTGGCTGGCGGGTTGGTTGCGGCAGCGCTGTTTCTTGATGGCTGGGCTGGTGTTCTGCCATTATACGCGCTGCCGATTCCAGCAGGCTATACTCGTGCATTGCCAAGAGGTGATGGTGCGATCCTGCCGATTCCGGTGAATCTGAATGTGGCCCGTGGCGAGCAACTCTGGTATCAGACGGCCCATGGGCGGCCTATTATTGGTGGCTATACCGGCCGTGAACCAGCCTACCCGATTGGCAAGTATGCGCCTGGCATTCGGGAACTGCGCTATGGTCGCTTTGATGCTGGCGATATTGTGACGCCTGGTTGGCCAGATGCGCCACGAGCCATGCTGGCTGCGCTTGGCATTCGCTATGTGGCTTTTCACCCGGATCTGATGAAGGATTCGATCACCCGTCAACGCGCTCTGATCGCACAGATCGGCCTGAAACCCAGTTATAGCGATCCACGGCTGGAATTGTACCCGGTACCACCGAATGAACATCCGCAGATCATTGGCTACCTTGGCGATGGCTGGGGCGGATTGGAGCGCCAGGATCAGCGGCGTTGGCGCTGGCTTGGCGATGGGCCAGGCGAACTGTACCTGTATAATCCGCATGGCGAAGCGCATAGTGTGATCATCGATCTGCAGCTCGAAGCATTTCAACAGGATCGGCCATTGGCAATCAGTTTGGATGGCCGCCCGCCCGTGACACTGCTGGCCACCAGGGCCGAAATGCGCCGCAGCCTTACGTTGCTGCTAGAGCCAGGGGCGCATGTGGTATACTTCAGCGCGCCAGCCGACCGGACGGAGAATGGACGTTGGCGTAGTGTTTCGTTTTTGGGAATCGGCGTGAGAGAGTAATGCCCGAACAATCTACATCATCAGAACCATATGTCTCGCTGCCTGGCCTGCGCTGTGTGTTGTATGAAGTTGCGCTGAATGGCTGGAAGATCCTCTGGCGCACCGTCAACGATTTCAGCCTATGGCGGTTGATCGAATATCCCTGGGCCACACGCACCCTGCAAGTTCATCGCGGCGATCTGGTGATCGATATTGGCTCAGGCACATCTTCCTACCCACATATGCTGGCCAAAGAAGGCGTCAATGTGGTGATCGTCGAACTTGAGCACGAGCGGGTGCGCTGGCAGCGCGATAAGCGTAGGGCGACGGCGCGGCCTGGCGATGGCGAATTGCTGCCGATTGTGGCCGATGCAACCCGTATGCCGATCCGCGATGGCGCAGCAAAACGCATTGCAGCGGTTTCTTCCCTCGAACACATCCCCGATGACCATGCGGTGGGCCGCGAGATTGGCCGGGCATTGGCCGAGGATGGCATTGCAGTGCTGACGCTGCCATATACAAGCACTGGGCGCTCCAACTTCTTCGAGGGTATCCGCACGTTCGTGCAGGTTGGGCGCAATGCCTTCGTCCAGGAGGGCAAATCTGGCTCGTTCTTCCGGTTCTATACCGAGGATGATATCCAGCAGGTGTATATCGAGCCAGCAGATGCAACCGTTACGGAGCGGGCGGCATTCGGGCGCAGCCTGTTGAATGGGCGCTACCACGAAACCAAGCTGACCAAATATTGGCGGGTGTTTGTGCTGAAGGATTGGCTGCTGGCAGCGATTGTGCATCCGCTGGAAGAACGACTTGACCGCAGCGATCCGCTGTATGTGATGTTAGCGCTACGGAAGCGGCAGAAATAAATGCCCATCCATCCGCAGGCTTCAGCCTGCGGCCAGGGGATGATGAATCCTAGATGAATCCTAGCCGCAGGCTTCAGCCTGCGGGACATGGTGGACGCAAACAATACCCAATGAACATGTAAAGATCCATCAGCCTGCGGGGGCATAGTGCGGATGAACCACACCCAAACGGCGATTGCAAGCGCCAGTTTCACCCCTCGATCACTGGCGCTGAAGCGTGCCCTGCCCCATCTTGTAGCACTATTCCTGTACCTCGTTCTGGCGATTGTAGTGACATGGCCACTGGCGGCGCATATCACGACCGGCGTGGTTGGCCAGGATCAGGCAACCGATTCCTACCAGCATATCTGGCACCAATGGTGGGTGGCCTATGCGCTCACCCATTGGCAGAATCCATTCTTCACCAATCTACTGTACTACCCAGATGGCATCGATCTCTTCTGGCAGACGCTTGGCTTCACCCAGGGCCTGGTGGCAATCCCGGTGACGCTCACGCTCGGGCCGGTTGCAGGAGCCAACTTCACTATCTTCTCCAGTTTTGTGATTGGTGGCTATGCCGTGTTTCTGCTAGCTCGCCGGTTGACCGGAAGTTTCGCTGGCGGGCTAGTAGCGGGCGCGATCTATGCCTTCTCGCCATACCATATGCAGAAGATGAGTGAGGGCAGTATTGAGCTGACCTCGATCCACTGGTTGCCGCTGTATGTCTGGGCGCTGGATGTGCTATTGGAACGGCCAAACTGGCGCAGAGCATTTTTGGCAAGCTTTCTGCTGCTGTGGGTCAGCCTGGGTGCCTGGTACTATGGCCTGTTTGCGGTGCTGTTCACTGGCTGCGCTGTTGGGTTGCGGGTGCTGCGGGAACTTGCCAGGAGTCAGGAGTCAGGAGTCAGGAGTCAGGAGCGTACCTCACCCCTCGCCGCTCTCCTTTCAGGTGGTGAGCTTGCTCAAGCAGCTCTTAATACCCCTCTCGCCAACCCCTCCCCCACAGGTGGGGAAGGGCTCAACAGGTTTCCTACTGGACAATTCCCCCGCTCCGCGGTGTGGGAGCGGGGGGCAGGGGGTAAGGGGCAGCGCCTGCGCCGCTCACTGATCATTGGGCTATGGGGTGTATTGCCGTTGTTGATCTGGGCGTTGGTATTGGCACCCAAGATCGCAACGGTCAATCAATCGGTGGATCAGGCGAGCTGGGATATGCGTGCATCGCAGATCACGCATTCGGCTGACATCATCGATTTTATCCTGCCAAGCCCGATTCACCCGCTATGGGGGGCAGCCATCCGTGAATGGCGCACCGACCGCTTCCCGGATGTGCTCACCTACTGGAATGTATCGCTGGGGTTGGTTGGCCTGCCCCTGGCGCTGATCGGGCTGATCACTGGCTGGCGAGCAAACTGGCGCTGGGGGATATTACTCCTAGCAACAATGATACTGGCGATGGGGCCGATACTGCGGTTTGCTGGTGTTCAGACGCATATTCCGCTGCCGTTTGCGCTGATCCAGAGCTTACCAGGGGTGCGAATTGGCCAACGCCCAAGCCATATGGCGGTACTGACGATCCTGATGGTTGCGATTCTGGCTGCCTATGGCGTTGCACGGCTGGTACGCGGGCGCACACTCTGGGCTACACTGGCAGTGGTGAGTTCGTTACTGCTTTCCATTGTGGCAATCGATGGTATGGTTGAGCGCGAGCGGCTGACGATCTATAGCCGCACGGTGCATCCATTCTACGCAACCCTGCCACCCGCCGATGGTGCGCTCATGACACTGCCAATGTATGTCAACACCGTTCGGATCGAACATATGACCAACCAGATTGTGCATCACTGGCCAATCTTTGCCGGCTATGTGGCGCGGCCACCGGCCTATCGGTTCGTCTATGAAACCAATGGTATCTCGCAGTTGCGTGAGGGCCGTGCCGATGCGGATGACATCATCAACCCTGGCTGGCCTGAATCCGGGCGGCGGGCACTGGCAGCCTATCGCATCCGTTATGTAACCCTTGATCTGACGAGTGAGCGTGGCGATGCAAAGCTCGCGGCTGGCAAGCCAGAGTATTTTGCAGCAGTGCGCCAGCTTCTGATGGAACTTGGCGTTGGTACACCGCTCACCGCCGATGCGGATCTGGAAGCATATGCCATCCCACGCGATTGGCCAATCGGGCCGATTGCGTCGCTTGGCGAAGGTTGGCGAGCTATCGAACACCAACCTGGCACACAATTCCGTTGGCGTTGGATGGGCGAGCAATCCACGATCCGTATGTTCAACCCATATGAACAGCCAATTGCCGCATCGCTGCGCCTGGATCTGGCGAGCTACATTATGCCGCGCAGTGTGCGTGTGCTGCTGGATGGCAAGCCACTTGGCGAATTGCCTGTAGAAACAACACCGCATGCCCGTACAATTGCGTTTATGCTGCCACCAGGGGCGCATATCGTCACGCTTGCGGCACAGGCGCAACCAGATCCAACGATTGGCGGGCAACTCACCAGCGTACGGGCGTTTGGGATCGCGTTTTCGTTTGCACAACCGGAGCCCCTCATCCCCTAGCCCCTTCTCCCATTGCCAGGGAGAAGGGGAACATGAACCCGTTAGCACGTTCGCGCCCCTCTCCCCGTGTGGGAGAGGGGTTGGGGTGAGGGCGTCGCTGATTTGATTGTCAGGATAACTCAATGTTTCGCTCCGCTCGGCATAACAACCGGTTGATACACATCGGCAGAGATATGCTGGCGCTGGCGTTGATCTGCCTGTTAACAGTGCTTGGCTTCGGGCTGGCAGTACACTGGACGCCACGCTATCCGGTTGATCTGAGCATCAAGGAGCCGGATACGCGCCTGGAATTGGCTGGGTTGCATATTCCCGAAACCAATGGCGAATTCAACTACCGCTGGTCGCGGCCATATGCCTTCTTTCAGCTTGAGCATGCAGGCCAATATGCACCAGGCTATCTTGCTTCGGTTCGGCTGCGCGTCCCTGCTCCCGATCCAACCCGGCATCTGACCTTCCTGCTCAATGAACAGCCGATTGCGAAAACGGTGCCAAGCGCGGCATTTCGGGTCTACCATCTGGCGCTGCCTGCCAGCGATACCGCATCCGCACTGCGGCTTGGGTTGCAGGCTCCCGAACTTCGCATTCCTGGCGATGCCCGCTCACTGGGTGTGGTGCTGACCCGCGCCGAATTAGCTCCGCTCCGTGAGCTACGAATCCTGGATGTAGTAATCACAATCGGCGGTCTGGTGGCGCTCTGGCTGCTATTGCGGCGAACTGGTTCTGGCGTGCTTGGTACAGCACTAGTCTGCGGCGCATTGGGTGGGGCACTGATCGGCCTGGAAATGCTCTCCGATCCAGCGCCGCTTGGGCTAGCCTGGCTGATCGGGCTGACGCTGGCTGGTGCGCTTGCTGCGGCAATTCTGGTTCGGGAAACGGCAGCGCGGCTTGGGCTGGCGTTGTTGGCTGGGCTCATGGTATTCAGTGGTGCATTGCGGCCAAGCTGGCTGACAGACGATGCCTTTATTTCGTTTCGCTACGCCCAGAATCTGGCCAATGGTCATGGGTTGGTCTACAACATCGGCGAACGGGTCGAGGGCTATACAAATTTCCTGTGGACGATCCTGGCAGCGCTGGTGTTATGGCTTGGCGGCGAGATCGTCTGGTGGTCGTATCTGGTTGGAATCGTACTGGCACTGGCAATCCTGCTGAGTACATTCGCCCTTGCGCGGCGGCTACTTGGGTCGGGTTGGGGCCTGGTTGCCGCGCTGATTGTCGCAACCAGCCAGAGTTTGCTCATTCACACGGCCCGCGGTGCCGGGTTGGAGACCGGGCTGTTTACGCTGTTGGTGCTGCTAGGGAGCCTGGCGTACATTGCCCACTCTGCCCCCGCTCCCACGCCAGAGCAAAAAGGAATGAAGGAAATGGAAGCCCCTGCCCACCAGTGGGAGAGGGGTTGGGGAGGGGGGCTCGTCGGCCTGTTGTTTGCGCTTGCCACCCTTACGCGCCCAGAAGGGCTGTTCCTGTTTGGCCTGACGTGTATGTATCTTGTGTTCAGCACATGGTTGAGTGAAGCTAGAGCAGGAGTCAGGAGTCAGGAGTCAGGAGTCAGAATACCTGATGCGTCAGCAAGCACTCAGATTCAAGCGAGCATGCTCAATCGTGACGAGAAACCCTCTAAGCTGGTTCAGGCTCAAAACAGCGATGAACAGATGAGCGGCTATCGGCTATCGGCTATCGGCTATCGGCTATCGGTTATCGGCTATCGGCTATCGGTTATGCTTGGCGTGTATGCGCTGATTGTCATTCCGTTTTTCCTGTGGCGCTATGGGTATTATGCCGATCTACTGCCGAATACGTTCTATGCCAAGACCGGCGGCGGGCTACGAGCAGCATTGCGCGGCTTGACCTATGCTGGTGGCTTTGCGCTGGCATTCGGCGGGCCATTCCTGTTGTTTGCGCTTGTTCCGCCGCGCAGAAAACACCCAGGCCGCAGTACCACCCAAACTGCATGGCGCGGGTATCTGCTGCTGTTGTGTGCTGTGTACACAGTTTATATTATTGTGGTTGGTGGCGATCATTTCCCTGGTGAACGCTTCTTTGTGACGCTGGTGCCCTGGTTGGCGGTGTTGATTGCTGGTGGATTATCGAGTATATATGCCAGATTGCTGGCAACTCGCCTACGGCTGCTGGCCGCACCACTGCTGGCCGCGCTGCTGATTGGCTATGCTGGCTATGCCTACACGCATGGCGCAGAAGAAGATGCGATTATGGCGGGCAGCGATGAGAGTTTGGGGATCTGGCGTGAGATCGGCTGGTGGTTGGCCGATCACGGTGAACAGGATACAAGTGTGGCGGCAATGAGCGCCGGGGCGATTGCGTTCTACTCCGAACGAACAACAATTGATATGTTAGGATTGACCGACAAGCATATTGCGCGGGTTGAGGCCATTGATATGGGCGATGGTGCTGCTGGCCACGAAAAGCGTGATCCGGCCTATGTGCTGAATGTTCGCAAGCCAACCTATATTCCACAGATGTGGGAAGATTACTATGGCGGGCCAGATGCGCTGCGTGGCCGCTACCAGTTGATCACAATTACGACGCGTTATGGACGAGAGATTGCGATGTGGCGACTTAAATGAGCATTCTGTATTTTATTCCGCGCTATGATTCAGCACTCATGGGCAACCGCATCCATGCCGAGGTGATCGAATCCTGGCGCACCCGTGGTGTCGATGCCGAAGTGATCACCCTGACGGCTGGAATTGGCACGATCCAGACCGAAACCCACGATGGAATTGTGGTTCACCGGCTGCCAGTTGGTGCAAATCTGCCAACCAAAATCGCCAACAAGGCGCTGAATGTGTTGCTGCACTACCCGTATCTGGCTGGTGCGCTGCTCAACTACCGCCGCTTCCTGGCAACCCATCGCTACGATCTTGTGCATGTCGAAACCGCATTTCCGCTTGGGATTATTGCAGCACTCGCCCCCAATCGCCCACCGCTGGCCGTGACGCTGCCAGGTGCGGATATCATGGCCGAGCCGGAATTCGATTATGGCTATGGCCGTTTTCGCGGCGTGCGAGCGCTATTAAAATTCGTCTTTGGGCGTGCCGATATGTTGCGCGCCGATTCGCCGCAGATCAAGAGCCTGGCCATCCGCCTTGGCGCACCAGCGGCAAAAGTGACCGCCATTCCCTATAATATTACGGTCGATAGTTACCCGCCGCAGGGTGCCCAGCAGCAACGATTGCGTACAATCGCGCGGGCCTGGGTTGTTGGGCAGCATCGGCTCGATCCCCATCGGCCAATTATTGTTAGCCTGAACCGATTACACCCATTCAAAGGGATCGAGTATCTTGTTGAAGCCGTGCCAACCCTGCGCCAATCCGGCATCAACCCGCAGGTGTTGATCATCGGGCCGAATCGTTCCACACCACGCTATGGCGATTATGGCGAGCATCTGAAGCGGCGGGCCGAGGCGCTTGGTGTAGCCGATGCGATCATTCAGACCGGCGGCGTACCACATGAACGCACCCTTGATTATCTTGCAGCGGCGGATGCGGTGGTGGTGCCATCAGTGGCCGAATCATTCAGCCGGGTCGTTGTCGAGGCGGCTGCCGCCGGAACACCACCAATTGTCACCCGCACAACCGGAGTCAGCGATTATGTGGCCGAATTTGGCTGTGGGCTGGTCTGCGAACCGCGCAGTGGCCCGGCAATCGGCGATGCGCTCGTTCAGCTATTATCGAACACAGAGCTATGGCAATCGCTCGCGGCCCGTTGCCCAGCAATGGCGGCCCGTTTTCGCTCGGATGTGATCGCCGATGAATTATTGCAATTATATAAGCCGTGGGTGCGGTAGTATTCAGGAGTCAGGAGTCAGGAGTCAGAATTTGCTCCACCAGCGTTGTTCGCATTCTATTCTGACTCCTGACTCCTGACTTCTGACTCCTGCCAAAGAAAGGCCTACAATGCCAACCCAAACACAGCTCGGCTGGCAACCCAAACACACCTGGGTGATCATTATTGGCACCCTGGAATGGAAGCATAGCGAGATGTTCGATTCCTTTCCGAAGGAGCAGCGCCGCGATGCCGCCCTTGTGTGCCTGTTTCAGCAGGCGGGCGTGCCAGATGCGCAGATCGTCTATCTGCAGGATCGGCGGGCGACCCACAAACAGATTATTGCATCGCTCAGCGAACAGCTTCCCAAAGCGGCCCCTGGCGATCTGCTGTTCTTCTATTATTGTGGCCATGGCTACCAGCTCGATTCGGGCGTGGCCTGCTTCACGCCCTATGATTGTGGCGATGCTGGAACGCCCGATTGGGAGATGCAAGCGGTGCCCACGCTGATTAACCGTCTGTTCGGCGGTCAACAAGCTGTGCTAGCGGCAGATTGCTGCTATTCTGGGAATTTGGCGGCCAACCTCAACAAGCATTCGCGCCGGGTATCGTATGCCTGCCTGACATCCTCATCGGCGAGTGAACTTTCGACGGGCAACTGGACCTTTACCGAGGCGCTTTCGGCAGGGTTGAGTGGCCAGGCATTCACCGATACGGATGGCAGCGCAACGATTACACTTGCTGAATTGGCCGATGAGATCCTTGGCGATATGGCATTTGCCGAGGAGCAACTGGCCTCATTTGCGGTCAGCGGTTCCTTCGATCAACACATGGTGATTGCGACAGCGCGCCCAAAACCAGCGCCATCAGTTGGCCGCCGTGTCGAGGTGCGTTCGGATGGCGAATGGTACAAGGGCCGTATTATCGATGCGAAGGGCGATCAATCGCTCATCCATTATTATGGCTGGGAAACCAGCGACGATGAATGGGTGACGAAAGAGCAGATCCGCAATGCGACGCCAGTTCAGTATACGCCTGGCACCAGGGTTGAGGTACGCTGGAAGGGCGATTGGTACGCTGCGACGATCCTGGAGCTGCGCGGCGGTGTGCATTATATCAAGTATGATGATGATGGCGACGAATGGAATGAATGGGTCGCCTCGAAACGCATTCGAAAACCGTAGAGACGCACGATATTGCGTCTGCCAGATAGTACATCTGTCAGATGTTGCGGATGCGATGTATTCTTTCGGATAGGCCACCACAGCGTCATCCAAGGGTAGGGGCGGTTCGCGAACCGCCCGCACTGACCGGCATTGCCTTTTTTGGTGGGCGGTTCGCGAACCGCCCTACGATCCGACGAACCAACGATTAGACATGCAGATCTCACCCAAACCTTGGTTTCTCTATAAGAATAAGATAGTGATAACACCCTATGATATGCTATGTTGCCTACCCAAATAGTTTACAATTGCGCTCGGCCAATGCCGTTCAGACGCATGCAACCGTTCGGGAGCTGAAGAAGATTGCCCCGGACACACTGGTGCTGATCCCGCGTATCGAATCAGGACCAAGTGCGTTCACGTCGGTTGGCGCGACCCATCTGCCGCGTATTCCAATCGGGCGGCTCTCGCGATTGTATCGCACAACCCTGCTGTATTATGCCGAGCGTAGCGCCTATGCGCTGATGGTTGCCAGCTATCTGAGCTTGCTCAAATTGGTTGGCAAGCGCTATGAAGTCGTGTATGTTCGTGAGGTCATCACTGCGCTGTGGTTGAGCCTGCTGCTGCCAAAGCTCACGGGTGCGCGGGTGATCTACGAGGTTCATGATCTCGAAGCACACAACCCATCGCGGGCCAAGGAATCCTGGGCGCAACCATTACTCGGCCTGGTTGATCGGCTAGTTCTGAGCAAACCAGCGGCACTGACCTCATTAACCGCTGTGTTCCGCGATCTGCTGGCCCGCGATGGCATCCGTGCCGAGCGCGATGTTGCGGTCTTGCCGGATGCCTATGATGGCGAGCGCTACTACCCACGAGATCGGGGCATGGCCCGCCGTGAACTGGGAATTGCCCAGGAAACACGCCTGGTTGTGTATGCCGGGCTGACATTCGCGTATCGTGGTGTCGATCTATTACTTGATGCCATCGCGCAGGCCCGCAGCCAGGTTCCCAACCTGCGCGTCGCACTGGTTGGCGGGCGTCCGCAGGAGATCAATGATCTGCAGGCTCAGGCAACTCGGCTTGGCTTGGGCAATCAGGTTATCTTTGCAGGGCAGCAGCCGCAGTCGCGCATTCCGCTGTATCTGGCCGCTGGCGATATTCTGGCCGTCCCAGATACCGTGACCGATATTACCGCCTCGCCGCTCAAGCTGTTCGAATACATGGCAATGGGCCGTGCGATCATCTGCCCGGATCTGCCAGCACTGCGTGAGATTACGCATGGCGATGGCGCACTCCATATTCCGCGCCGGGATCGGGATGCCATGGCACAGGCGATTGTCCAGTTGTTCAGTGATCAACAACTGCGATCCACCCTGGGAGCGCAGGCATTGGCGCGAGT
>Ga0163144_10009376_pt1 | contig 21036 bp, 19 predicted proteins | sample OliLak19BULKMAT1_FD_123175 | JGI IMG/M metagenome (GOLD analysis project Ga0163144, IMG submission 123175) | Freshwater microbial mat bacterial communities from Lake Vanda, McMurdo Dry Valleys, Antarctica - Oligotrophic Lake LV.19.BULKMAT1 | ecosystem: Environmental > Aquatic > Freshwater >... | reverse complement strand
TTCGTCGCCATAAAGGCCAGGGGCGGCGTCTACAAATAGCCAGGACTTCCCATCGATGAGCCACTCCGCGCCAAGCCGTGCCGCGATGCCCTGGAGGCGCTCAGGCAACGGTGCCGAGGCTGGACGCGACAGGCTCACATTCTCAAATGAGGCACCGAACAGGACGAAGACCTGGTTGGAGGCGCGCACGCGCCGACGCAAAGACTGCTCCATGGACCAGACGCCGAGGCCGCCTAAATCGCGTCCGGATTCTGACACCGACTTGAGTCCCGAAGCTTCGACGCGAGCGGCGGCTTGCCATTTCCAGACTTCCTGAGCAGGAGCGGGTAAGGCGGTGCAAAGTACGGCGGAAAGAAGAACATATCGCATGAAATCTCCCGGTGTTTTCTATTTCGTTTCGCCGCTGCTTCCGCGGGTGCTTTCGACCGGTGACTGGTCGTGAACTGAATTCCCGGCGGCATCATGATTATTCTATAGCTTTAACTTTGAATTAGCTCGGTCGGCTTAACATGGCGGCAGAAATTGGCCGATGTCCGGCTTCTCACGCCGCTCCAACACGCGCAGCTCCTCGGCGGACGGCGGCGTCCACGGCCCCTGAATCAGCGCCGAAGTGGACGGCCTTATATGGATTGCCCTGCTGAGCCCGGGCTCCCGATGCGAGCAGGGAGATGAGCAAATCGGCCCGCTTGATCTTTTAATGGCTCGGCGCGGAGGTGGCTTTCGCGTCGACGGTCAGCTCGATTTCCATGGGGGAATCGCCTCTCAAGACGGTGATCGTCGCCTTCTGGCCCGGGATCATCTTGGAGAGGACGGCCGCGATGTGACCGGCCGCTTCCTGGCCGCCTTCTTCGATGGCGCTGCCGCCGACTGCGATGATCAGGTCGCCGCGCAGGAGGCCGGCTTTTTCAGCGGCGGAGCCGTGACGCACATACTCGATCTCGAGGCCGGCTTCAGGGGCCATCGGATCGGAGAGGTTGGAGATGATGCCGAGCGAGGCGGTGGAGATGTTTCCGGTCTTGGCGTATTGCGCCATCACGCGGCCGACCTCGGGGGCCATGATCGAGAAGCCAAGGCCCTCGGAGCCGCCCGACTGCGTGTAGATCTGCGTGTTCACGCCCACGACCTCGCCGCGCGAGTTGAACAAAGGCCCGCCCGAGTTCCCCGGGTTGATGGAGGCGTCTGTCTGCAGGTGCTTCACATACATGTTGCCTCGCCCGTCCATGCCGCTGACCACGCCTGCGGTCACGGTGAAGGGAAGGCCGCGGGGGTAGCCGGTGGCGGTGACAGCCTCGCCTTCACGCGGCGCGGAGGAAGCGAGCTTGACGGCGGGCCAAGGCTTGCCGTCGGCGCGCGGGGCGAGTTGGACGATGGCGAGGTCCTTGTCGTGGTTGACGGCGAGGACCTTGGCCTTGATGACGCCCTGAACGCCGGGCACGCGCGCCTCGACGAACTGGCCGGGCTCACGGGAGCCGACGACATGGGCGTTGGTGACGAAGACGCCGTCGGGCGTCAGGATGAAGCCGGAGCCGGTGCCCATGCCCTGGGGCATGCGCACGATCACATTGACGACCGAGCCCTTCACGCGGGCGACCATGGCCTCGCGGGATTCGACGGCGACGGTATCGGCGGGTGCCCCCATGGCCGCCTCGAGGGCTTTGCGGATCTCGGGCGGAAGAGCGCCATGGGGGTGAGCGTCCTGTATTTTCTGGATGGACCGGGCGACGACGGCGCGCTGCGCCTGGTCATGGGCTGAGTTGTCGAGACCGTTGTTCCACAGGCCGAGGGACGCGGCGACGATCATGACGGAGGCGAGCGCCTTGGTGCCGAACTTCATGCGGAAGTTCCGCTCCTTGCGGCGCGTGAGCCAGCCGTGGACGAGGGAGGAGACGCCGAGCAGGCCCGCGATGATGGCGAAGGCCGTGCCGGCCATCGGGGAGACGGTGAGGCCGACCAGGACGGCGCCCATCACGGCGAGGTTGAAGACGAGGTGGGCGAGGATGGGGGAGGTCAGCGAGCGGCTCTTGTAGGCCGTGTGCGAGAGGAACATCCCGAGCGCCGCATTGAGCACGAGGACGAACGGGCTAAAGCCCCACGAGGCGAAGTGGGCGGCGGCGAAGCTGAAGGAGGAGACGGTCGCGGCGATGGGGAAGGCGAAGCGCGTGAGCCAGTCCCCGACCTTCAGGAGCTTCTGCGCGCCGCCGACGACGCCGGCGGCGTCGGGGAGGCCGCTGATCATGGAGGAGAGCCAGCGGGAGAACGGCTTGACCGCGGCGAGGGTCAGGAAGATGGCGCCGAAGCCGAGGAGGCGGAAGGAGAACTCCTCCATCGCGACGGCCATGGGGAGGTTCACGCCGAGGAACAGGGCGGGGGTGTTGGCGAGGGCTTCCATGATCTCGCCGGGGCCGTACTTGACGAGCAACGCCACGCGGCCGAAGCCGCTCAGGGCAGTGTCCGACATGTACTGCGGCCAGGGGAAGATGTCGAGGAGGGGGCGGAGAGTCACTTCGAGGAGGGCGCCGATGCCGACGAGGTTGAGCCCCTGGCGGAGGCCGTAGCCCACGCGCTCCTTGAAGGTCATCGGCTGCGTGAGCGGGCCGCCGAACTCGTCGATGGAGGCGGCGCGCTTGGCGGCGTTTAAGGTCTTGTGGGCGTCGATCTTGGAGGCGATCGCGGCGCGCAGGCCGGACCGATTCGCCTGCGGCGAAACGCTTCCGGCGACTCCTTCGGTCTCGGCCTTCTTGTCGGTGGCGCCGTCGAAGTTGATGTCGGAGGGGGACTTCGCATCCGCGGAAACCTTGGGCGCGTCGGTCTTGCGGCCGAGCATCGCGGAGAGGCGCTGGCCCCAGGTTTTCTTTTCGACGGGGGCGGAGGCCTTGGGAGCGTCGGGGAGCTTGGGCGCGTCGGCGGCGGCGGATATGACGGGAAGACCTTCCGCGCGGAGCGCGGAAGGAGCGGTGGGGACGCTCGCGGAAGGACCGGCGGCCGAGACGGCGCCGTTTATAACGGGGAAGCCTTCCACGCGGAGCGTGGAAGGAGCGGAGAAGGAGCCGTTGAGGGAGGCGGCGCCGATGCTGAGGGCCGGAGCCATGCTGGGGCCGGAGGAGTTAATTCCGCCGACGGGTGACACCGGCATCGAGCCCGTCTGGCCGGCGATCACGCGCACCTGTGCCACGGCCTCCTGGGGAACCGAGCCCAGGAGGAGGGCGGCGGCCAGGATGGCGGCGAAGGCGCGGCGGGTGTCGGTCTTCATAGCGGTAGTGTAGTCATATACCGTCGGCGGGGCGGGGGTCGTAGGTCCCAGGGGGGGCCGTTCTTTGGTCCCTCCTTTATAGGCCCGTTGGGCCCCCTTCACGAAGACCCCCAAAACATTGCTTGGGGGAGTTTTCCCGATTACCGCCTCGGTGGCGGTAATCGGGATAGCTTATCCACCGATTTTCAGCGCTGAAAGTCCGTGGATAACTCTCTCAACGACCTTTCTTATGAGTCCCGGGACGGCTATAATTCTCGACATGACCGTGCGCGTCTATGAGTATGCGAAGTGCTCGACCTGCCGCCAGGCGCTCAAGTTTCTGGACGCCCGGAAGATCGCCTACGAAGCGTTGCCCATAGTGGAGTCGCCGCCGACCGTCAACGAGCTCAAGGCCATGCTCGCCTTCACGGGCGACCTCAAGCGCCTGTTCAACACCTCCGGGGTCGTGTACCGGGAAATGGGGCTGGGCGAGAAGCTTAAGACGATGAAAGAGGACGAGGCTTTGCGGCTGTTGTCCAAGAACGGCAAGCTCGTGAAGCGGCCGTTCGTTTTGCTCAAGGACCGCGGCCTGCTGGGGTTCAAGGAAGGGGAATGGAAGGCCGCCTTCCGTTCCTGACGCGCTGGAGCGCGCGCCGCTTTTCGATCTCCGTCTTCGCGCTCGCTTTGGCCGCGCGCCTCGTGGCGCTGGCCGTGTTCCAGGCGAAGGGTATCGGGGACTCGTACGGGCGCGACCTGTACTTCAACCTCGCCTTGTCCTGGCTCGGCTATCTGCCAATGCCCGAGTTCGACGCCACCCACCCGCCTCTTTATACGCTGCTGACCGCCGGCTTGCTGGGACTTCTGCGGACTTCCAGTCAGCTTCCCGTCTTGGTGGTGCAATGCTTTATCGGCGCATGCTCCGTCCTCGCCATGCGTCGCGTGGCCTCATTTCTCGTCGACGAAAAGACGGCGAGGCTGGCCGCGCTGTGGCTCGCGCTGGATCCCGCCGTCATTTTCTTCACGCCGCAATTGCAGACCGAAACCTTGTTCATCGGCATGATCCTCGGATTTTTCTGGGGATTGTTCTTTCTGTGGGACAAGCCGTTGTCGTGGCGTCATGCCGCGCTGGGATTATGGGGCGGGCTCTGCGTTTCTTGCCGTTCGGTGTTCGGCGCCTTCCCGGGGTTCTTGTTCTTCGTGATTTGGCAGTCCAAAGGCTTCGCGCGCGCTCTGTTCTTCTGCCTGCTTCTCGCGCCGGGCTGGTTCCTCCCGTCGGCGCTGTGGACCGCGCGCAACCACGAGAAGTACGGCAAGATTCTGCCGCTGTCAGGCCAGATGGGCTGGACCTTGTACGAGGGCTTCACGCTCGACCGCGAGGTTGTGCGCAACCATCCCCACGAAATGGCGGCCGAGGCGAAAGCGAACGGCGTGTCGCAGATCGAGATCGGGGGCTACTTCTACACGAAGTGGAAGAACTTCGTGCAGGAAAATCCGCTCCAGTCGCTTGGCATCGTCGTGGGCAAGGCCGTGCTGTACTGGCGCCCGTGGCTGTACGATCCGTACACCGGATGGCAGCGCGCCATAATGGGCGGCTATTTTACCTTCCTTTTTTCTTTTGCACTGCTCGGAATCGCCGCCGCGCGCGGCTCGCGCGCGCCGTGGGGCGCCGTTTACGCGGTGCTTCTATACCACACCGCCGCCCACGCCGTGTTCCTGACGACGCTTCGCTACCGCGTGCCGCTTGAGCCGTTCCTGTGCCTGCTCGCCGCCGCCGGGGCGGCGCCGTACCTGACGAAGAGGCCCCGTGCGTCGTAGGGCCAAGGCCGCGCCGCGGTCGCCTTGGTTCTGGGTGTTCGTCGCCGCCGCCGTCGCGGCCGTCGCGGTGCGCTTCGGGGCGATCGGCTACGGCCTGCCGCACACCTACAACGCCGACGAGCCGCACCTCGTCAACACGGCGGTGTCCTTCGGCGGCGGCAGCCTGCGGCCGCACTCGTTCAAGTACCCGACTTTATGGCCGACCATGCTGGCCGGGCTGTACGGTCTGTGGTTCGGGGTGTGGTCGGCGTTTGGGTTGCGTAAAAGCCCGCTCGACTTCGCGGCGCTGTACGGCTTCGCGCCGACGGGCTTTTACCTGATCGCGCGCCTGCTCGCGGCGGCGTCGTCCGTGGCGGCCCTGGCCGTGATCGCGCGCGCGGAGCGGTCGGGAAAGAACGAGGGGCGCGTGCCCTACGGCGCCTTGCTGCTCGCTTTCGCGCCCGTGCTCGTGGACTTGGCGCACGCGGCCAAGCCGGACTCGCTCATGCTTTTGTTCGTCGCGGGCGCGTGGGCCTGCGCCTTGCGCTTCCAGGACGGCGGCGCGCGCGGCTGGCTTTTCGCCTCGGCCGCGTTGACGGGTGCCGCCTGCACGACGCAGTACACCGCGGCGCCGATGGCCTTGATCGTGCCGCTCGCGTGGCTGCTGCGCGACGGCGGGCGCGCACCGCTGGCGTGGCTTATTCAGGCCGCGGCGTTTTCCGCGGCGGCGTTCTTTCTGGGCTCGCCGTATGTCGCGCTCGAGTTCGGGCGGTTTGCGGCCGACTGGCGCGACTACGCCGACCTCGGGCGCCTGCGCCCGTTTGATCCCGCCGGGATGGCCAAGACGGTCGCCTACAACCTGTGGACCTTCGGCGGCGAGGGCTCGCCCGCGGGTGCCGCCGCCGTCCTGGGCCTGGGCGTGCTTCTGTGGAACCGGACGCGGCGTGCGCTGCTGCTCGTCATTCCCATCGCGGCGTACTTCGCGGTGCTGGCAGCGAGCCCCGACGGCGGCTGGCAACGCTACTTCATGGGCGTGTTCCCGGCCTTGGCCTTGCTCGCGAGCGAGGGGCTGGCCTTGCTCGGCGGCGCGAATCCGTGGCGGCGTCTGACGGTCGTAGCACTGGCCGTCGCTCCGGGCTTGTTCCTCTCGGTCCGCCTCGTTGCCGCCTTGGCCTTGCCCGACACGCGGGTGCAGGCCGAGGCCTGGCTCAAGGACAAGGTTCCCGCGGGCGAGGCGATTTTGCTCGACCAGCCGCACGCCTCTCCGCGGGCCATCCCGTCGCAGGAGCAGTGCCGCCTCTTGGCCGCCCGCACCGCCGCCGCGGGCTCCCCGCGCTCGAGGCTGTGGACCGCGATGGCCGAGCGCCACCCCGGGGGCGGCTGGCGGGTGTACCGCATCCAGCGCACGGCGGCGGACCTGTTCTCCGCACCCAGGCATGTGGAGTCGTCGCAGGCCGACGGGGATTTTCTCGATGTGCGGCCGGGCCTTGATCCTGTGCGTGCCGTGCGCGCGAACTGGGTCGTGACCTCGAGCTTGGGCGCCGACCCGCGCCGCGCCCGTGAGCTCGCCACCTTCTTCACGGAGCTCGCCTCCGGGGCCGACCTCGTCGCCGAGTTCGCCCCCGAGCCGGGGAAGACGGCGGGCCCCTGGTTGCGCGTCTGGAAGCTCCGGCGCTAGGTCACATTTTCTATAATCTCCCGTCATGGCCAAACCCAAAGTCATCGTCGTTATGCCCGCCTACAACGCAGAGAAAACCCTCGAGCGCACGATCAAGGACATCCCCGAGGGGACGGTCGATGAGGTCATTTTGGTCGACGACTGCTCCAAGGACGGCACCGTCGCGCTGGCCCGCAAGCTCGGCTTGACCGTCATCTTGCACCAAAGCAATAAGGGCTACGGCGGCAACCAGAAGACCTGCTACACCGAGGCGCTCAGGAAAGGTGCGGATGTGGTGGTCATGGTCCATCCCGACTACCAGTACGATGCAAGGCTCGTGCCGATCATGTCGGACCTGATCAGCAACGACATCTGCGACATGGTGTGCGGCAACCGCATCCGCACGCGCTGGGAAGCGCTCAACGGCGGGATGCCCGTCTACAAGTATGTTTTTAATCGCCTTCTCACGATGTTCGAGAACTTCGTGACCGGCCAGAACCTCGGCGAGTGGCACTCGGGCCTGCGCGCCTACTCGCGCAAGTGCCTGGAGACCGTGCCGTGGGAGGGGAACTCCGACGACTTCGTATTTGATCAGCAGTTCCTGATCCAGGCCGCGATGATGAAGCAGCGCCTGGGCGATGTGCCCGTCGCCGCGCGCTACTTCCCCGAGGCGTCGTCGATCAACTTCAAGCGCTCCTGCGAGTACGGCCTGGCGGCGATGTGGTGCCTCGGCCAGTCGGTCCTGCAGCGCCTCGGCGTCGCGCGTTTCGCCCTGTTTGAGCCGAAGCGCGCTAAATGAGATTCGCTGCGGCAGCCTTCGCGCTGCTGACGGCGGTGCTCGCCGCGCTGACGGCCAACGACTCCCTGTGGGTCGTCCTGCGCCCCGGCTTCTTCCCGCTGGTGCTCCTCGCGCTGACCACCTTGCTCGCGACGGGCTCCGGCCGCGCGCTCGTCGGGAAATTGGGCCTGGGCGACATGAGCGAATCTCAGAAGACCCTTGCGGGGGCCACTTTAGGCCTGGGCATGCTGGCGCTGGGCGGCATGGGGCTAGGCGCCATCGGATTGTTCAAGCCGTGGGCCGCCTCGGCGTTGCTCGCGGCGTTGTGGATAGCAGGCTACACGCAGCTCAAGCCCGCGCTCGAATCGCTCGCGCCCGACCAGAGCCTGATGCGTGAGCGGCCGCTCGCGGCCGCGGCGGTCGCTTTGCCCCTGCTCGCCGCGCTGTGGATGTGCCTCGTGCCGCCGCATCAGTACGACACGCTCGTCTATCACCTGGCGTTGCCGCAGGCCTACCTGCGCGAGGGTCGGCTGTTCGCGCCACCCGGCACCATCTATGCGCACTTTCCGCAGAATGGGGAAATGCTCTTCTCCCTGGCGCTGCTGCTCGGCTCCGACCTGCTCGCCCAGATGTTCATGTGGCTGGCGACCGCGCTCTCGATCTGGTGGGTGTTCTCGCTGGGGCGGCGCGAGGCGCCGATGAGCGCGGTGGCGCTCGCCGCGATCTTCATCGCCACGCACACCGGCGTCTTGCTGATGTCCTCGACGACCTATGTCGAACCGCTGGTCATGCTGTGGGTGACGGCGTCGGCGCTGTCCTACGAGCGCTGGCGCCAGTTGGCACCCGAGGGCGGGGCGCCCCGCGGTTGGCTGATCCTGTCGGCGCTGTTCATGGGCTTGGCCCTGGGCACGAAATACTACGCGGGCATCGGCGCGGCGGCATTCGGCGCGCGCCTGCTGTTCGCGTTCCTCCGGGACCGCCGCAAGGAGCGGCTCATCGATCTCGCGCTGTTCACGGCGATCGTGAGCGCGCTGTTCGCGCCCTGGCTGATCAAGAATTGGATTTGCGTGGGCAACCCCGTGTTCCCGTTTCTCTACAAATGGTTCGGGGCCACCGGCGAGGGGCTCAACGCCGACCACGCGGCCGGCTACTTCGGAGTGCTGGCCGAGTACGGCCATGCCGGCCGCTTTCTCGTGCGGCTGATCACCTTGCCGGTCCAGCTCCTGCGCAATCCGCTGAACTACGGCGGCGGCATGGATGTGCTCGGCGACCTGGGCTGGGACACCCCGCTATGGCTGCTGCCCCTGGGCGCCTGGGCGGCGGCGAGGAACAAGTTTCTGCGAGGCCTTCTTCTTCTGTGCGGCGTGTGGCTCGCGGCGTGGTTCATGACGGCCGTCGTCCTGCGCTTCCTGACCTGCCTCGTGCCCCTGCTCTCCTTGCTCGCGGCGTGCGGCCTGGTCCGGCTCTGGGAGGGCCTCTCGCGCTGGGCCCGCGTCGTGCTGGGCGGCTCGCTGGCGCTCATGACGGCGTCCCACCTATTCCTGTTCGTCTTCGTGCACGCGACCTTCGGCTCCGGCTCGACGGCCTTCGGGCTCGAGGAGCGCGAGGAGTTCCTGACGCGCCGCCTCGACTACTACGCCTGCGCCGGCTGGCTCCGGAGCCATGCCATCGAGAATGATAAAATAATGGTGGTGGGAGAGCAGCGCGGCTACTACCTGACGGCCGAGCACCTTCCCAGCACCGTGCACATGCCCAACCTCTTCATCCGCCGCGCCAACGAATCCGCCTCCCCCGCGGCCCTGCGTGCCTCCCTGCGCGGCGAGGGGTTCACGCGCGTGCTCATCGTCCCGCGCGAGGCCGCGCGGCTGGGGCCGGGCCTGGGCGCACTCACGCCCGCCGGCGCCGTCAACTGGAAGGGCCTCGAGGACGGCCTCAAGACCGAGTTCGCGGGCCGCGGCTGCGTGGTGGGGCGCCTGTGAGCTACGCGGGCCTGCTCGTCGCCTCCTTCATCTGCTCGGCTGGCGTCTCCTTCTTCATGACCCCGCTCGTGCGTCTGCTGTCGCTGCGCCTGGGCGTGCTCGACTCGCCCGGCTCGGCGGTCAAGACGCACAAGGAACCGACCCCCGTGTTCGGCGGCGTGGCGATCTACCTGGGCTTCATGGCGACCATGCTCCTGCTGCGCCTGACCACGAATTTCCCGACCGGCACCTTGTACAACCTGCGCGCGCTCGTGCTCGGCGGGTCCTTGGTCTTCGCGCTAGGGCTGGTCGACGACCTCATGCGGCCTCAGGGATTGGACTACAAGCCCAAGTTCCTCGTGCAGATACTGGCCGCCGCACTCCTGATCGCCTTCGGCCTGCGCATGCGCTTTCTCCAGCCCGCCTATGTCGCCTACGCGGTCAGCCTGGTCTGGGTCGTCGGCGTGACGAATGCGTTTAACATCGTGGACATCATGGACGGCCTCTCCGCGAGCCAGGCGGCGGTGGCCGCACTCTGCTTCCTGATGATCTCGCTGCCGTCCGAGGAGCTCTATGTCAACTTTGCCTCGGCCGCCCTCGCCGGCGCCGCCATCGGCTTCCTCCCGTGGAACCTCTCGAAGAAGCGCAAGATTTTCATGGGCGACAGCGGCAGCCTCCTCATCGGCTTCCTGCTTGCCGGCATCTCGCTTGGCACGCGCTACTCCGATGTCAACGACGCCGGCGTCTTCGCGCCGCTGCTGATTCTCTTCGTGCCCGCTTTCGACACCTTCTTCGTGAGCCTCCTGCGCCTCAACCAGGGCAAGTCGCCGTTTCTGGGCTCCAAGGACCATTTCGCGCTGCGCCTGGAGAAGATGGGATTTGCCCGCGGCCAGGTCGTGCTGATGGCCGCCGCCGTCGCCGCCTTCATGGGCTTCTGCGCCTTTCTCGTGACCCAACTCCCGCTTAAGGGCTCGATTGCGGTGTATCTGCTCGTCGCGGCGTTGGTCGGCTGGGTCGGGCGCCGCATGGCGCTCGTCGAGATGAAATGAAGGTCGACACCCTGATCCTCGGCGGCGGCCTCGCGGGCCTCTCGGCCGCCTACCATCTCGGCGAGCGCGGCGTGCGCTCCCGTCTCGTCGTCGAGGCGAAGGCCCGCGTCGGCGGCACCGCCGGCTCGCTCACGACTGGCGGCTTCACCTTCGACTACACGGGCCACCTCCTGCACCTGCACGACGCCTACGGCCAGGCGCTCATCCTCGATCTGCTCAAGGGCAACCTCGCCTCCCACGAGCGCAAGGCCTGGATATACTCGTCGGGGGCCTTCACGCGCTATCCGTTCCAGGCCAACACGAAGGGCCTGCCGCCGGCGATCGTGGCCGAATGCGTCGCGGGCTTCCTTGAGACCGTGCATCGCCCGCAGGCGACTATAAAAGACCCAGACTTTCTGTCTTGGTGCCGCGCCACCTTCGGAGACGGCATCACGCGGCGCTTCATGCGCCCCTACAACGAGAAGCTGTGGCGCACCCCGCTCTCGAATCTCACGACCGAGTGGCAGGGCCGCTTCGTGCCCAAGCCGTCGCCCTCCGAGGTGGTGTACGGCGCGCTGACCGAGAACAACGCGCTGTTCGGCTACAACGCATCCTTCCGCTACCCCGTGCGCGGCGGCATCCAGTCCTTGCCCGACGCTCTTGCCGACCGCTTGGAACCGGGAATCGTGCGTACGGAGAGTCCGGTCATCGCCGTTGATTTGCGCGAGAAGGTCGCCCAGGTGAAGGGAATCGGGGAAGTCCGTTACGATCGTCTGATCAACACGATTCCTCTGAATATTTTCCTCGACCTCGCCGCTCCTCTGCCCGAGGAGGTCAAATCCGCTAGAGCCGACCTGCGTTGGAACACGGTGTGGAACCTCAATCTCGGCATCGACCGGACGGCGCCCGCCGACAAGCACTGGATCTACTATCCCGAGAAGAAGTTCCCGTTCTACCGCGTCGGCTACTCGAGCAACTTCTCCCCGCACCTAGCACCCGAGGGCCACGCCGCGCTGTACCTCGAGGCCGCCCGCCCCGGCGGGACGCGCGTCGACCGCGACAAGCTCGAGGCGGCCATGATCAAGGGCCTGCGTGAGGCCGGGCTGCTGCGCCGCAGCGACGAGATCTCCGCCAAGATCTGGATGCCCGTGCCCGTCGGGTATGTCGTCTACGACCGCGCGCGCACGCCCGCGGTCACGACGATCTTCCGTCACCTCGGCTCGCTCGGCGTCGAGTCCATCGGCCGCTATGGCGGCTGGAAATACTCCTTCATGGAAGAAACCATTCTCGACGGCAAGCGCTGCGCCGAGCGTCTCACCGGCGGCGCGTCCGCCCCCGAGGAGCCGTCCTCCGCCCCGCTGAGGGCCCTCAAATGAGGCGCGCCGTTTTCTTCGTCGCCCTCCTCCTGCTCTCCGCCTGCGTGGCCGAGACCGTCGAGCGCCGCCGCCCGCGCAAGGGACCCATCAAGGAAGTCGGCTTCGTCGACCTGGGCGGCGGGAAGATCCGCTACTCCATCGACGGCTGGTCCTGGTTCGTCTCTGGCCGCCGTCGCGACGCGCTGCGCCGCATGCGCAAGAACTGCGGCAAGAAGCTCACGCCCCAGATCGTCGACGAGTACCTGCGCCAGGACGCCGACATCGCCTACTCCGGCGAGGACATCTCGACGAACATCGACCGGGGCATGGACCATTTCAAGATCGCGCCTTTCGAGCACATGACCTACGAGTGCCGGCCGAGGGGCGCTCCCGTCGAGCCGGTTCGGATCTCGACGGCGGCGCCGCGCGTGATCCTCGTCGTGCCGCCGCCGCCCGAGATTTCCACGGCCGCCGTCGTCGCCCCCGCCGTGTCGTCGCCGACGATTCCCCAGGAGACGCCCCCATGATGAAGCTCGACCGCGCCATCTGCATCTTCGACCTCGAGGCCACGGGCACCAATGTGCTCGAGGACCGCATCGTCGACATCTGCGTCCTGCGCCGCGAGCCCGACGGGACCGAGACCGTCTTCTCCTCCTTGGTCAATCCCGGCGTGCCAATCCCGCCCGAGGCCTCCGCGATCCACCACATCACCGATGAGATGGTCGCCGACCAGCCCCGCCTGTCCGATCTTGCACCCAAAATTAAGGAAATCTTCAAGGACGCCGACCTATCCGGCTTCAACGCCTCCAAGTATGACATCCCGCTCCTGTCCGCCGAATTCAAGCGCTTTGGCGGCGAGTGGCCCGAGCCGGGCCGGCGCGTCGTCGACTCCTTCACGATCTTCGCCCGCAAGGAGCGCCGCGACCTGACCGCCGCCTACAAGTTCTACTGCGGCAAGGACCTCACCGGCGCCCACCGCGCCGAGGCCGATGTACGCGCCACCGCCGAGATTCTCTGGGCCCAGATCGAGCGCTACGCCGACCTCCCCAAGGATGTCGCCGGCATCGAGGCCTGGTGCAACCAGATTGATCCCAGCCGCGTGGATGTCGAAGGAAAATTCGTCTGGAGAAACGGCGAGGCGGTGTTCGGGTTCGGCAATAAGCATAAAGGCAAAAGCATCCGTGAGGTTGTCCGCTCGGACCGCGGCTACATGTCGTGGATGATCGAGAAAGGAAACTTCAGCGCCGATGTGATAAGAATTTGCCGTGAGGCGTTGGAAGGGAAGTTTCCGGAGAAGAAAGGGTAAGGCTGCTCGCTTGGTGGTGCCTGGCACCAAAGATGACATGACCAAGAAAAAACAAATCGCCGTAGTTCTCCTATCGGGTGGTCTCGACTCGACCACGGCTCTTTATTGGGCAAAAACGAAAGGGTTTACCCCGATTGCACTCTCCATCCGTTACGGTCAAAGACATGTTAAAGAGCTCTCCGCCGCGCGCGCCGTCGCGCGCGCGGCGAAGATCCGAATCCATGAAGTGTCGTTGACGCTCCCGTGGCTTAAAGGCTCGTCGTTGACGAACTCCAAGCTCCGGCTGCCGGACATGCCGTTGAAAAAAATAGGCCAAGGCGGCGTTCCTTCCACTTATGTCCCGGGCCGTAATACCGTATTCCTGTCGTTAGCCGTTTCTCTCGCGGATGCAGTAGGAGCCTCCGCCATCGTCATCGGCGCGAACGCGCTCGACTACTCCGGCTACCCCGACTGCCGCCCGCCCTTCATCAACGCTTTTGCCGTCGTCGCCAAGCGGGGCACGAAGCGTGGCGCTGAGGGCAAGCCCTTGGCCATCCTGGCGCCGCTGCTCCGCCTGGACAAGAAAGGTGTCGTGAATTTAGCTCGAAAGATCGGTGCCCCTCTCCAGTTGACCTGGTCGTGCTACGCCGGGGGCTCCCGCCAGTGCGGAGCCTGCGACTCCTGCAAACTCCGCGCCAAAGGTTTCAGCGAAGCGGGTGTTGAGGACCCCGCCGCATGAGCCAGACCCTCAAGCTGTCCGACGAAAGCCGCGCCCGCGTCGTCGAAATCTTCTCGTCTCTCCAAGGCGAAGGCCCGCGTCTGGGCGAGCGCCAGATCTTCGCCCGCCTCGGCGGCTGCAACCTGCACTGCGACTACTGCGACGAGCCCGACACCATTCCAATTCCATCAGGCCTCGTGCGATCCGCGGACTATGTAAAGGCTTCGATAGAATCTCTGGCTCACGCCCGCGCACATCGCTCAATCTCCTGGACCGGGGGGGAGCCCTTGCTGCACCCGCAGTTCCTGATGCCACTCATGCGCTGGGCCCGCAAGAAGGGGCTCGAGAACCATCTCGAGACGAACGGGACCTTGCCCGTGCCCATGGCCGCCCTCGCCCCGCTGTGCGATGCCGTCGCGATGGACATCAAGCTGCCGTCCTCGACAGGCCGCGAGACTTGGGGCCTGCACCGCGACTTCCTGCGCGTCGCGCCCCCGAACACCTTCGTGAAGGTCGTCCTCAGCGACCGCTCCACCGAGGCCGAGTGGAAGCAGGTCGTTGAGCTCGTGCGGCACGCACCCCTGCCGCTCCAGCTGTACCTTCAGCCCGCCACCCCGATCGGCAAGGTGAAGCCGATTCCCGCCGCGCGCTGCCTGCGCTTCGAGGCCCTCGCGCGCCGCGCGGTCAAGGAGGTGTTCGTGCGCCCACAATGGCATCACCTCTGGAACATCCCTTAGTTACAAGAACTCTCTCTCCGGTTGACTATAATGCGCAATGCCGTCCCGTCACGATAAGAAAAAGTCGCCCGTAGCCGCGCCGGACGAGGCCTTCCGGACGATCTACGACCGTTCCCCGGTCGGCATCGCCGAGCTCGACGACGCCGGGCGCTTCACTCGGGTGAACGCGGCCCTGCAGCGGATGCTTGGCCGCACCGAGGCCGAAATCACCACCCTCGCTTTCAATCAGGTCACGCATCCGGAGGACCTCGCGAACTGCGAGGCGCTGTTCGCGCGCCTCGTGAATGGCGAGATCGACGACTTCGAGATCGAGAAGCGCTTCGTGCGCAAGGACGGCCGCGTCATCTGGGGGCGCACGGCCGTCACCGCAGTCCGCGCCTCGGGCAGGGCGTGCAGCATGGTCTGCATGACCATCGATGTCACCGAGCGGCGCCTGGTCCAGGAGGAGCTTGAGCGTCGCGTCGCGGAGCGCACGGTCCAGCTGTCCTACCGCGACGCCGTCCTGACGGCCCAGCAGGAAAGCTCGCCCGACGGGATCCTGGTCGTCGACGCCGAGGGGCGCATCGTCTCCCAAAACAAGCGCTTCGCCGAGATGTGGGGGATTCCGGTGGAAATCGTCGCCTCGGGCTCGGATGAGCGAGCGATCGAGAGCGTGCTGTCAAAGCTCGTCGATCCACAAGGCTTCCTCGCGCGCGTGCGCGAGCTCTACGAGCACCGCGACGAGAAGTCCTCCGACGAGCTCGCCCTGCGCGACGGCCGGACCTTCGAGCGCTACTCGAGCCCGGTGCGCGACGCCGAGGGTCGATATCACGGCCGGGTCTGGTACTTTCACGATGTCACCGACCGCGTGCGGCGGGAGAACGACCTCCGCGTGAAGACCGAGGAGCTGAGCGTCTCGAACACGGGGCTCGCCGTCTACGCCTTCGCGGCCTCCCACGACCTTCAGGCCCCGCTGCGCAAAATAATCACCTTCGGCGACCTGCTCAACGAGCGCGCCAAGGGCAAGCTCGATGCCGCCGATCTCGATTTTCTTGAGCGGATGAGAAGCTCGGCGGCGAGCGCCTCCCAGCTCGTGGCCGACCTGCTGACCTTGTCCCAGGTCAGCCACGAAGATCATCCGTCGGAGCCGGTCGACCTCAACGCCGTTCTGCGCGAGGTCAGGCAGGATTTGGAGGCCGAAATCGCGGCGGCCGGCGCGACGCTCGAGGCGGGCGCTTTGCCGATCCTTCGCGCCCACCCCGTACTGCTGCGCAGCCTGCTGATGAACCTCGTCTCCAACGCCGTGAAGTTCCGCAAGACCGACCAGCCGCCCGTGGTGCGCGTCGACAGCCGCCGCGTGGGTGAAAAGGTCGAGCTCTCGGTCTCCGACAATGGCATCGGCTTCGACCAGGCCTACGCCGAGAAGGTGTTCCAGCCGTTCATGCGCCTCAACGCGTCGAGCGTGTTCCAGGGAAGCGGGATCGGCCTGACGATCTGCCGCCGCGTCGTCCAGCGCTATGGGGGGACTTTGACGGTCGTCAGCGAGCCTGGACGGGGCGCGACCTTTACCGTCCGGCTTCCGGCGGAGATGCTCGCGCTGGGCTGAAAATTAGGAGGCGCCGAGACAGGCGTCCTCTAAGGGACCGCCTCGGCGCCTCACAGAACCCGCTCCGAACCCATAACGCCGGGCGCACCCTCGCGTCTCGACGGGAACACCCGCGACGACGCGCCCGATACTACGGCTTGCGACATACGCTCCGACTGCCACTCACTTCATCCGCCGGTTACGGCCTCGGCCTCAACTCGGCGTCCACTTCGCGGCACCGACATGCACCGGTTTCGGAGCGGGTATGAGTTGAGTATAGCCCCGAAACCGCGGGCGTCAAGACCCACTCATGGTAAAAAATTTTTAAGTGAAAACATTTTTCGTATTTTCGTCAAGTGATGATGCTAGGATTCGTTCATGATCACGATCCTATTTTTCCTGCTGGCCGCGCCCACGAACGCCGCCGAGACGCTTCCACTTCCGGGCATGGCGGGAGCGGCCGTCGCCGTGTCCACGCCGGCCGCCGTCGCGCCCGCCGCGGAGCCCGCGCCCCAGGCTGAGGCGAAGCCCATCCTGTTGCCGCCCAAGGTGCCCGCGCGCCCCAAGGGCACGCTCGACACCGCGGGAGAGGTCGCCCGCGACTTGGCGATCCGCGTCGAGTACTTTGAGAACGGCCAGTCCTACTACCGCGCCTATACCAAGGGCTCGCACTCCCCCGAGGAGAACAAGGCCTTCGTGCGCTTCCTCGAGGACTATGAGAACGAGCTGAACATCGCCAAGCGCACCCACGCCATCCTCGGCGTGTGGCTCGAGAAGAAGTCCGCGATCAAGGACTAGCAACCTGGGCGGTTGGGGCCTTTCGACCCATGCGGCGGGGCGGATTCACGGTATAATATCCTCATGATGATCGCTCCCCTGCTCGCCGCCATTCTCTCCGTTTCCGCCGTTTCAGCCCATGCCGCCCCGTGCGAGTCCAACGAAATGACGGTCGCCTGGGAAAAGATCAATTTCGCGCTGTGGCTGACGGACTACACGATTCCCGACAGCTCGCCGCGCACCGCGACCCTGTCCTACCAGGGCTGCTGGGCCGGGGACGGCGCCGAGCGCCTCGAGAACCGGAGCTTCGCGAGCGCGGACGGCGTGTTCGTCATCACCGCCGTCATGACGCCGGGCGGCTCGGACGGCGCTGGGACCTTGCTGCTGCGCCGCAACGGCGAGACCGCGCACCTCGGCACCTGGGGCTTTCATAAGATCTTCTACAAGGGCGTCGGCATCGACAAGGTCAGCGTGCCCAACGGCAACGGCCGCATGGTGGTCAAGAATGTGTTCGTGATCCCCGAAGGCGCCGTCGTTAAGCCTTAGCCTACTTCCCAGCAAGAAAGACGCCCTTCGACGAGTAAGTCGAAGGGCGTCTTTCTTTTCAGGGGAGAGCTTCTGAAGAGGTTGAACAGATCGAAGGTTATCCACACATTTTCAGCGCTGAAAATCGGCGGATAACTTTTTTATAGCCCTCCGAGGGCGAGCGCGACGGCGAGCAGCTTCGCCTGCAGGGCCTTCTGATTCTTGGGGCCCATGCGCAGCAGCTGCTTCTGCGCGGGGCTGAGGTTCTCAAGCTTCTCGTCGGTGTAAGCCCAGACGATCCCCTTCTTGCCTTCTTTGAGCGGCGTCTCCCCTTCGGGAACCGGCGCGTCCATCAGGGGCCGAACGGCCGCGAGGAACGCCGCGCGCGGGCGCGCGGCCTCGCCGAGCCCGCTTTGAGCGGCGTCGAACAAAGGGTACAGGCGTTCGAACAGGCGCGCGACGGCGACGGCGTCGACGGCCGTCACCATGTGCGCGAAGGCGTCGTAGCGCGAGAAGGAGGCGGGGTCCGGTACGGCGCGGCCGTCCTTCTTGAGGACGCGGAATTTCCCGCGCGGGGCGAAGGGCGCGAAGGTGTCGTGCGGCACGGAGCCGTCCGCGAGTTGGGCCAACGCGGAAGTCACGCGGGCCACCAAGGAGTCGAGCTTGAGCCAGGTCTTGAATGCCGGCGCCTCGGAGAGCTTGGCCGCCTGCTCGCGCACGAAGCCGTCGCTGTCCTCGAGCATGGGCAGGTCCGAAGGGATGGCGGCGGCGGGCGGGGGAATGGGCGAGGAAATCCCCGGTTTCGCGGGCACGGAGGAGGACCGCGAGCCGTAAAGGCCCGCGGCGACGACGGCGGCGATCAGCACGGCGGCGATCGGAAGTCCTTTGTTGGTCATGTTTGGCCTCAGCGCCAGAGTATACGCGTCTCGCGGGGAAAAGTTGACATATCCGGTGTAACGGTTAGGTCTACACGGCCCAGCTCGCGGCCGTCCGAGGTCGTGATCTGGACGCGCCAGCGGCCGGGCTTGTGGCGCGCCTTGACCGTGAAGCCGCGCCAGCCCTCGTCGCGGCCGCCCGTGATCGGCAGCGGTATCGCCTCGGGCTCGCCCCAGCCGTCCGCTTCGCGGTAGCGCCAGTGGACCTCGAGGCGCTCGCGGAAGTTTGTGGGCGAGAACACGCTGACCCAGCAGTAGATCGCGTCTCCGGGGCGCGCGCGGAAGTCCTGGTCGCCGCGCTGCCAGAACTTCCAGCGCGGGCGCGTCGACACGAGCGCGAAGCGGGCGCCCTCGCGCCGCACCTCGTGGTAGACGCCGATCTCCGTCAGCGACAGAGGCACGGGCGGGATGGCCTTGGCGAAGTAAAGCGCGGCGAACAGCGCCGCGACCGCGGCGAACGGATAGACGATGTGCCGGCGCACGGCATCCTTGTGCTCCGGCAGCCGCTTCTCGAGCCGCCACGCGAGCGCGGCGACGACCGCAGCGGCCGCCAGGAGCGAGCCCAGGAACGGCAGCGCGCCGATGCGTCCCATCAAGGTCGGGATCAGGTAGGTGAAATAGGAGACGAGGCACAGGCTGAACAGGCTCGTGCGCAGCAGGGTCCCCGACGCCTCGAAGGGCTTGAGCTCGTTGACCGCGAGCAGTGCCGCGAGGATGAGCAGGAACACGAACGAGGCGCCCATCGACGCGCTCTTGAAGTAGAAGAGCGTGTAGATGTTGAGCAAGGTGCCGAGCATGAAGTGCGTGGCGCCGGCGTGGTAGCGCCAGAAGGTTTTGAAGCGCTCGGGCGGAGAGAAGCCGCCGTGACGCTCGCGCAGCTCGAGGCTCGTGAACCAGGCGCAGAGTGCCAGGTAGCTCGCCTGATGGAGGATGTTGTGGAGCTTGTCGATGCGGCCGACGACGAGCGTGTCGAACAGGAAGCCGGCGGCGAAGAAGCCGGCGGTGCAGGCCGGCTCGTGGTCCCGGTAGAACGCCTTGGCGCGCTCGAGCATCAGCGCGGTGCCTGTACGGAGAATGGGAGGCGGTCCTTGGAGTCGGAGGGGGATTTCACGCGGTCATAGACGCTGATCTGCTCGACCATCCACATGTAGGGAGGGCGCGCGGCGGTCAGCTCGGTCAGCAGCCGCCCGGTCTCGCGGCGATTATAGGCGAAGCCTTTCTCCGCGAGCTTGGCGACCCAGTAGCGCTTGGGGCGTTCGTTGACATGGTGATGGCCGCCCTGGTTGGGCTGGGCGGCGGAGAGCACGAGCCGGTCGCTGAAGCGCGATAAATTGTCGAGGAAGACGCTGGCGAATTCCTCGGGAATGTGCTCGGCGACCTCAAGGCACAGAGCAAGGTCGAACTCACCCCAAAGGTTATCGAAGGCCACGGTGAGGTCGCGCACCTGGACAGGGATGGGATAAGCGTGCTCGGGCGGGGGCACGACGCCGTCGATCGCCAGGACCTCGACGCCCTTTTGGGCGAAGAGATGGCTGTAAATCCCGCAGCCGGAGCCGAGGTCGACGAGACGCTTGGGGCTGAGCCGGGCGTGCAGCACGGACGCGATGATCTCGGCCGAGCGGATGTATTGCTCATGGCGCGGGCCCCACTCCGCGAAGAACGCCGGATCGTAGATCCGGTCGAGGTCCGGCATCATGGGGCTTTCGGAGCGTGGGGGTGAATCGTCCGGTAAGCCTTGAGCGCGTCGTTGACGGCGCTGACGAGCGCGCAGGTCGCGAAGGCGATGAGCATGAGGTTGTACTGCTTCTCCGTGTTGGCGCGCGAGACGCCGAAGGCCGTGGCCGTGGTCGCGAGGTGGAAGGTGAGGATGGGCCAGGGCTGATTCCAGCCCAGCATGAGCACATCCATCGGCATGAGCACGAAGGCGACCAGCGGCTTGATGGCCGCACCGCCGAAGAACAGCGGGAACCAGACCGATCCGACCATCAGCAAAGCGTACAAACTGATGCAGACGAAGAACGCGAAGACGGCCTCGAGCAGGCGGCGCACATGGCCGCGCGTGTGCGTGTGGGCGTGCGCGGGCGGGTGCTTCGCGCTCACGAGAGCGGCACGGCGCCGGGACGCTGGAAGCGGCGCGCAAGCTCATCGCGGTTGAGGGACAGCATGGCGCGGCGTCCGTGCGGGCAGGCCGAGCCGTCCTTGCAGTCACGCAACGCGTCGAGGAGCTTGTAGGCCTCCTCCTCGCTCAAGCGGTCGTGGGACTTAACCGCGGCCTTGCAGGCGATCGTCGCGATCGCATCGTGTCGCAGGGTCTCGGCTTCGGCCACGGGATCAGATAGGGAGTCGACGACGCGGTGGATCAGCTTCTTGGTTTCGTCGGCTTGATAGAAAAGCGCTGGCACGGCCGTCACATGAAGGCCGTTCTTGCCGTACGCGACGACCTCGAAGCCGATCTTGTGCAGACGGTCGGTCTTGTCGAGAACGGAGCGCACCGCGGAGGCCGGGAGGTCCAAGGGGACTGGGATCATCAGCTTCTGCGACTTGGCGCCGCCGGCCTCGATCTCGCCCATGTACTTCTCGTACAGCACGCGCTCGGCGGCGGCGTGCTGATCGAGAACGAAGAGGCCGCCGTTGGCCTCGAAGACCATGTAGCTGCGCTCGATCTGCCCCACATAGCGGAAGGGCGGCGTATACCA
>Ga0163144_10009375_pt1 | contig 21037 bp, 17 predicted proteins | sample OliLak19BULKMAT1_FD_123175 | JGI IMG/M metagenome (GOLD analysis project Ga0163144, IMG submission 123175) | Freshwater microbial mat bacterial communities from Lake Vanda, McMurdo Dry Valleys, Antarctica - Oligotrophic Lake LV.19.BULKMAT1 | ecosystem: Environmental > Aquatic > Freshwater >... | reverse complement strand
CTTTCCCACCTCGGCTCATTTTTTACCGGTTCCATGGTTTAAAGTGTAGAAGAAAGGTGTAGAAAAAGCCAACTCGCGAAAATGATGAACTCCGGTAGTTGTTAAAGTCCAAGTATATAGTGAAAAAGCCCGGGTGGTGGAATTGGTAGACACGCAGGTCTCAGAAGCCTGTGCCGAAAGGTGTAGCGGTTCGAGTCCGCTCCCGGGCACCATCTCACCGCCACGCGGTGATTCAGGGAATGTTACGGGGAGTGTCCTCGTCATTCTGGTTCTACACCAAAGTTCACCGTCCATCATGACCATGAAACGCAGGAATTTTATTGGTACTTTCGCCGTGGGCGGAGCCGGCAGCGTGCTGGCGCAGAACGTTCCGACGCCGGCGCCAGCACCGCTCGTCCGGACGCCGATGGTTCTCATGGCGCCCCGGGCCGATGGCATCGAGGCGGTGTGGGCGGTCAGCCGACTGAGCCGGGGCCAGCTCGAATGGGTCGCGGAGGATGGCGCAAAAGGGACGGCCGCGGCGGACTCGTTTGGTTTTGTGCCACAGAGTGAGAACGTGCTGAAGGTCCGGTTGTCGGGGCTGAAGTCAGGGATGACCTACCGCGTGCGGTCCCATACGACTGCGGCGGACAATCAGGAAACCATCACCAGCGCATGGAAATCGTTTCGTCCGCTGAATGCGGCCGCGGCGGGGACGCGCTTCGTGATGTGGAATGACACGCACCTCAACGATGAAAGCATCCGCGCGCTGCAGGCGGCGACGCCGGCGGGAGATTTTTTATTGTGGAACGGCGACACCTGCAGCAGGATTATTCGAAGACCGGGTTCGACCGGCATAGTGGCCGCAGTCGCGCGGCCTGGCACGACGCGCTCGTGACGTGGAAGGCACAGGTGATTCTGTCGGGTCACACCCATCGCTCCGAATGGCTGCCGCCGACAGCGCAGTTTCCTTACGGCCAGCTCACCGGGGGAGGTCCGCAACTGGATCGGGCGACCTGGACGGAAGGCGTGGCGGACGCGTCACAGCTCCGCCTCAAAGTCACGAATCTGAACGGAGCCCTCCTGCACGATCTTACGTTCAAGCGGTTCCGATCGTAACAGCGGACAGCGAAGGGAAGCCGGTTGAATGCCGACTTACCCTGGAGACTTTGAGGGGAACGAGGCGGCGGGTACCTGGTCCGGCCGAACGCATTTTCGGTCCCTGTCGCCCGGAATCAAGGCGTGGAGGCGACGATGGCTTCCTTCACCGTCTTCCGGCCCAGGATGGGGACGTTCTTGGGGGCGTCCACGCCATCGCGCGGAATGGCGTCGGCGAATTGGCCCGTGTCGCCGAGTTGCTTTTGCAAGCGGACGATCTCGGCCTTTAACGCCGTGACTTTGCCTGCCTGGGCAGGATCGGTGATGAGATTCTTCTGTTCAGTTGGATCACGCTGCAGGTCGAAGAGCTCCCACGCATCCTTTTTCCAATAGTGGATCAACTTGTGGGTGTCGGTGCGGACACCGTAGTGGGCACGCGTATTGTGATGCCCCGGGTCGTGGTAATAACGATAATACACGGAGGTGCGCCAGTCGGAGGGCGCGGCGCCGCCGAAAAGAGGTGTAAGTGATCGGCCGTGCATATCGGCTGGAATTTGCACCCCGGCCAAAGCGAGAAACGTGGGGGCGAAATCGGCGTTGAGGGCGAAGCGTTTTGTCACGGTGCCGGCTTTCACGCCGGGTCCTCGGATGATGAGAGGGAGGTGGAGGCCCGGTTCATACATGAAGCGTTTATCGTACATCCCGAGGTCGCCGAGGTACCAGCCGTTGTCGGAGCTATAAATGACTATAGTATTTCGGGCGAGGTCGTGGCGGTCGAGGTAGTCGAGCACCTCGCCGACGCCGTCATCGACGCCTTGGACACAGGCGAGGTAGTCCTGCATATAGCGCTGGTATTTCCACTGGACAAGTTCGCGGCCGGTGAGTGTTTTCTTGCTGCCGTCCGGGAGCGTGATCTCGACCTCGGTGGGCTTTACGTTCAGCCACTGCTGGCGTTGCGGTCCGGGCGGGAAATCAGCCGGAGGCGGAAGCTTGAGATCGCGGTGGGTGAGATCGTGGGCGATCGTCTGCCGGTTTTCCGGGAGTGCGGCGGGACGGGTGGCGTAATCGTCCCAGAGCGTGGCGGGTTCAGGAATGACCTTGTTGGCGAAGAGGGCGCGGTTCTTTTCGTCGGGCTCCCAATTGCGATGGGGCGCCTTCTGGTGGAGCATCAGGAAGAACGGCTGGTCCTTCGGGCGCGTATCCAGAAACTCGAGACCGAGACGGGTGGTGACCTGGGTGGTGTGGCCCTCGACGGAGACGCGGCCATGCGGGGTGAGGAAATCCGGGTTTTGATAGATGCCCTGGCCGGGAAGAACGATCCAGCGATCGAACCCGGTGGGGTCGGTCCCGAGATGCCATTTTCCGATCATGCCGGTGTGATAGCCGGCGGCCTGCAGCATCTTCGCGACGGTTGGTTGCGAACCGTCGAACACATTGAAGACGGGTGTGCCGTTGGCGTGGGAATACTTGCCGGTGAGCACGACGGCGCGACTCGGGGTGCAGATCGAGTTGGTGACGAAGGCGTGATCGAAACGCATCCCCCCGCGGGCGAGACGATCCAAGTGAGGCGTTTGATTTACCTTGGAGCCGTAGGCGCTGATCGCGTGCTGGGCGTGATCATCGGAAAAGATGAAAAGAATATTGGGACGAGGCGTCGCAGCGAAGAGCGTGGCGCCGAGAAGGGCGTGGATAACGAGGATGAGCGCGGGGCGGAGTTTCATGGAGCAAAGGGAGGTCTCGATGCGGCGGCTTCAGCAAATCAGAGAGCCAAGGTGCGAATCACGAGGCATGCATTGAGATATCGCGCGGCCGCCGGGATTCAATGTCAGAACGCCCATCGGACTTCCCGGGTGGGTGGGTTGGAGGTGGGGCGCAAGCGAACCGCCGCTCGCAGGTGCGGGTAGGAAACCTCGCTTCCCACCGCTTTCGTCAAGGAGCGGGAAGCTCGCCGCGGCGAGAGCCCATGCCGAGCAAGTCACCCAGATTATGCGGGCGACCGTTGAGTACGATCTGGAGGTTCTGAGCTAGGCTGGCCTCGATGAACACGGGGCCTGGCCGTGGGACGGAGTGCTTTTCGCCGGCGGTCAATGTGCGCGAGAAAAGGACATCGCCATCGGTGCCGTCGGGATTGGCGCGGTGGACCGTGACGCGGACCGGACCGATCGCTTCGAGACCGAAGACCGCGGAGCGTGACGGTGCATTCGTGATTGCGCTCGGGTTGGACGAGCCGCTGCGCGGTCCGCTGACCAAGCTCCAAACCAAGAGGAGACTTAGAATAACGATGACGCCTCCACCGCCCCATTTCAGGTATTTGAAGATAATCGCCGGATCGGGCCCGGTGGGTAGCGAGCTGCCGGTTTTGGGATAGTGAGGCTGGTGTGCGGAACTTTGCCCGGCCGGCGACTTTTCTGGTGGCGTTTCGGTGGGCGGGTTGCCGCCGCTGTTGCCTTCGGACGTGGCGACGGAGATATCCATCCGGCCATAGACCTCGCGGGCGGGTTGTCGGGGTCGGGCCTCGCCTCGTCCCAAGGCCGCATAATCGTTGATGATTCGATCGCTGGGGATCTTCAGGAAATTGGCATACGTGCGGAGAAAGCCGCGCGTGTAGATTTCAGTAAGGCCGATGTCGAAGTGGTTGCTCTCGAATTTCTGGAGATAGTCACCACGAATTTTCGTCGCTTCAGCGGCTTCCCGGATGGAGATTCCCTTCTTCTTGCGCGCCTCCTCGAGGCGTTCGCCGATAGTCTGCATAGGGGTGGCTTAGGTGTTTTGAAGCGGGAGGGGAAGTGGAATCCAAATTCCAGCCAATCCAAAATGAGCGGATTGGTTGGGGCGGAGGGTGCAGCGTCTCCGCTTCTAAATTAAAACGAGTCGAGATCAACGAGGATCTCGCGGGGGCTGGAGCCATTTTCGGGGCCGACGATGCCTTTCTCTTCCATGATCTCCATAATGCGAGCGGCGCGATTGTAGCCGATTCGCAGACGGCGTTGCAGCATGGACGTGCTGGCGCGCTTGGTGGATTTGAGGACATCGAGCGCTTGTTGATACAATTCCTCATCGTCGCCGAGGTCGTCGTCACCGCCTTCATCTTCATCGTCATCCTCGCGCGCGGCGCGATCGATTTGTTGCTGCACGGATTGCGCGTATTGCGGTGGTCCATTGCGTTTGAGAAACTCCACCATCTCGTGTACTTCTTCGTCGGAAACGAAGGCCCCTTGCGCCCGCACCAACCGGGACGTGCCCGGAGGGGAAAAAAGCATGTCGCCGCGGCCGATCAGGGTATCGGCGCCCTTCGTGTCGAGGATCGTGCGGGAGTCGACTTGGGAGGCGACTTGGAACGCGATCCGTGACGGAAGGTTGGCTTTGATCACGCCGGTGATCACGTTGACGGAAGGCCGTTGCGTGGCGATGATGAGATGGATACCGGCGGCGCGGGCGAGCTGGGCGAGTCGGGCGATGCTCGTCTCGATCTCGGCGGGCGCGACCATCATGAGATCGGCGAGCTCGTCGATGATGGCGATGATGTATGGCAGGCGATCCGGCACTTCGAGATCGTCGAGCGGATCGGCGACCCCGGTGAGCGCGGCTTGAGGATCGGGTTGCGGTGGTTCGGCCTTGGGGCCGCGCTTGCGATTGTTGAAGCCAACGATGTTACGGACGTTGGATTTGGCGAAAATCTGGTAGCGTTGCTCCATCTCCCCGAGCAGCCACTTGAGGGCGGCGGGCACCTTTTTCGGCTCGGTCACCACCGGGATGAGCATGTGGGGCAGGGAATTGAAAATCTTTAATTCGACCACTTTGGGATCGACCATGATCATACGCACATCCTTCGGGCTCTTTGAATAGAGGACGGAGGCGACAATCGAGTTGAGACACACCGATTTGCCGGAGCCGGTGGCGCCGGCGATCAGCAAGTGAGGCATCTTGGCCAAGTCGGAGATTAGAGGGCGGCCGGAGACGTCCTTGCCGAGTGCGATGGGTAGTTCGGCCTTGGCTTCGGCCCAGTCGACGCTCTCCAACAGTTCGCGCATGCCCACCGGCGTCGGATGTTGATTGGGAACCTCAACGCCCACGGCGGCTTTTCCTGGAATGGGAGCCAGAATCCGAACGGATTGGGCGCGCATGCCGAGCGCGATATTCTTGTCGAGGCCGGCGATCTTTTCGACGCGAACGCCCGGAGCCGGGACCACCTCGTAGCGGGTAATGACGGGACCGACGTGGATTTCGCCGAGTGACACCTCGACGCCGAATTCACCTAGAATGCGCAAGAGCGTTTCTGCGTTGTGACGGTGTTCTTCTTCCGAGTTTCCCTGCGCTGGTTTTACCGGTTCCTTGAGCAAAGAGAGGGGAGGGAACTGATAATTTGCGTCGTCACTCTGGGGCAGTGGCGTCCTGGCGGCTTTGCGTGGCTCCTCGGGTTTGACGATGTTGAGTTCCACCTTGCCGCCGGCGGCAGCGGCCAGGGCTTTGACATCGGTCGCTGGCTCTGAATCGGGAGTTGCCGCTCGCGCTGGAGCGATCTTGAGCGGGGCAGCAGGGGCGCTGCCCTTGGTTGCCTTGAGAGCTTCGTCAGCGAGTTCCGGCGTGCGTGCGCTGGCGGCTTTGGCAAGCGGATCGTCCGCAGACCTGGGTACAAACGCTTTTTTTCCAGTGGGGCCAACGGGCACCAGCGGGTGTGTGCCTGCGTTGAGGCCTCCGGTGGCGGCGAGGGTGGCGACCGCCGTTTTCTGTTTTGCACGCGCTTCTTTATTCAAGCGCTTCATCTCAGCGATCTCAGCTTGCTGTTTGGCCCGTTCGAGGCGCCAGGAATGAAAGCCGGTCGTCATCTTTTCGAATTCGGCGCCGATATCGCGGGAAAAGATGAACAGCAGGGAGCCGGCGTAGAGGGTTCCGAAGATAAGACCAGAGCCAAACGGCCCGAGCGCGTCGGCCATGACGCGGTGATAAAGGGTGACGCCGACCAAGCCGCCGTAGCCATGAGGAAAGTAATCGCTGCCCCATTTGGCCTCGTTGAGCATCGCAAGTAAGCCAGCGAGCGAAATGCACGCGGCGACCATGGCGAAGGCCCGCGTGCCGTTGAGGTGCTTCGAGTTTCGGACGGAAACGAACAGCATCCACAGCAAGAAGAACGGCACGAGCCAGGTGCTGATACCGACGGTGTAAAGCATGGCCCAGACGGTGTTTGCGCCGTACTTTCCCGCTGGATTCTTAAGAGTCGGTCCGGTCGTGTGAAACGCGCTCTGAGCCGGTTCATAAGCGACCAGCGCCACAAGAAGAAAGGCGCCCAGCGCAAAACACACCAACGCCGCGATCCAATTGGGTCGGTACCGTGGGCCATGGAAAGAAGGGCCGTCGATTGGGTTTGAAGTCTCGGACTTGGACATTTGTGTGTGGACGGCCTTGCGAGCTGGCTGCGGATTCCACGCCTATAAGATGGGTCGTCAAATGTAAATGCCCCTGCTGCCTTTTAACAAAAAACTCGTCACTTACTATGCTCGAACTGCTTTGTTTCCGACCCCTTTATCAGGAACGCGTTTGGGGTGGCCGGGCGTTGGAAACGGCCTTGGGGCGGACGCTTCCTGGCGATCGCCTGATCGGGGAGAGTTGGGAGATCGTCGATCGTCCCGAAGCGCAGTCCGTGGTGGATCGGGGGGCATTTCGCGGCGAAACCTTGCGCAGCATGATTGCGCAGCATGCGGCGACGATCATGGGGCCGACGTGGGAGGCGGCGAAGCCGTTTCCGATTTTGATCAAGTGGCTTGATTGCCGTGAGCGGCTGAGCCTGCAGGTGCATCCGCCGGCGGTCGTGGCGGGTGAGCTGGGAGGAGAACCCAAGACGGAAAATTGGTACATCGCGCAGACCGCACCCGGAGCCGAGTTGATGGTGGGATTGCGTCGTGGGATAACCCGCCGGCAGTTCGAAGCTGCCTTGGTTCACAACACGGTAGAGAACTGCGTGCACCATTTCCGCGTGGCCGTAGGTGACTCGATTTTGGTGCACAGCGGTCAGGTGCACGCCATCGACGCGGGAAATCTGATCCTCGAGATCCAGCAGAATTCCGACAGCACCTACCGCGTTTATGATTGGGGCCGGGTGGGGACGGACGGAAATCCGCGCCAACTGCATCTCTCGCAATCGCTGCGTTCGATTGATTGGACCGATTTCGAGCCGGCGCCCGTGCGCGCCAAGCCCACCTCGGGCGTCATTGCGGATTGTGCTGAATTTCGGATCCGGCGGGTGGTCCTTGAAGCAGGGGAGCGTCTGCGTCTGCGTCCGGGAGTGCAGCCGAGGCTGTTGAGTGTCGTGAGCGGCGAGGTGCGGATCGAATCGCAGGGGGATGGCTCCCGCGCGCCCTTTGGACAGGGGCTGGAGCGGGGCACCACGGCACTGGTGCCGTTTGCGGGTGATTTCACATTCTCCGGCGAGACGACGACCATTCTTTTGGTAACGGAAAACTTCGCCCATTAAGCGTCCGCAAACCCACACCGCAAAACTGCCGGTGTACTCGCCACTTGAAGAAAGCCAAAAGGCAGAGTTTATTCCGCGGTCTTTTCAATATGCCTGAGCCTGAATCCAACGATACGATCTCTTCCACGACTGCTGCGACCAACGAGAATTCCTCTGGCGCCGAGACCCCGCCGCAAGACGGCACGGCGGCGAACGACGCGGCCTCACCTGATCTGGAATCCCAGTTGGCCCAGGCGAAAACAGACGCGGCGGCAAATCTCGACAAGTTTCTCCGTACGGCGGCTGATTTGGAAAACTTCCGGCGGCGCACCGTTCGCGAAAAGGATGATCTGCGGACTGCCGCCACCGGCCGCGTCCTTGAGGATATCTTTCCCGTGCTCGATACATTGGGCCTGGCCATTCAGGCGGCGCAACAACCCAGCGCCGATTTGAAGTCGCTCGTGGGTGGGGTCGAAATGGTGCTCAATCAACTGAAGTCTGCGCTCGCGAGTCACGGCTTGAAGGAAATCAATCCGATCGGTCAAGCGTTCGATCCCCATCAGCATGAAGCGATCTCGCATCAGCCGAGTAAGGACGTGCAAGAGGAGCAGGTGCTCACGGTGGTGCGGACCGGTTACTCGCTCAACGGACGCTTGCTCCGACCTGCTTCGGTCGTGGTCTCAAGCGGTCCCGGGAAAACTGACAAAAGCTGAGGCTTTTTTTAATCGCACCAGACGTGAAGCGCACGCCTGTTGCCTCCAGCTGTATACAAAATCATGGCCAAGGACGATTACTACGAACTTCTCGGAGTCCCAAAAAGCGCAACCGCTGATGAACTGAAGAAAGCCTATCGCAAGAAGGCGGTTCAGTATCATCCGGACAAAAACCCCGGCAACAAAGAGTCGGAGGAGATGTTCAAAAAGGTCTCGCACGCTTACGAGGTGCTGACCGATGCGGACAAGCGTGCGGCCTATGATCGCTACGGAGCGGCGGCGTTCGAAGGCGCGGGTGCGGGCATGCCACGCGGTCCTGCAGGAGGCGGTTTCCATGATCCATTTGATATCTTCCGCGAGGTCTTCGGCCAGCAGGGTGGCGGCGGGGGCGGGGGCGGCGGCGGAGGCATCTTTGATGAGATGTTCAGCGGTCGTGCGGGTGGAGGGGGCGACGGTGCCCGCGATGGCTCGGACCTGCGCTACGATCTCGAGATCACGCTCGAGGAAGCGGCGCGGGGTGTTGAAAAAGAGATCTCCTTTCGCAAAAACGTCACCTGCGAACGCTGCGACGGCAACGGAGCCGAGCCGGGTTCCAAGCGGATCACATGTCCTACCTGTCGTGGTGCAGGCCAGATCCGCCGTTCGGGCGGAATCATTACTTTTACGCAGACGTGTCCGACGTGCGGTGGCGCCGGCAAAAAGATCGAGAAACCGTGTTCGGCGTGTCACGGCGAGGGCCGCGTCCCGAAAACGACCAAGCTCAATGTCCGCATTCCGCCTGGCGTCGACACCGGGTCGCGCTTGCGATCCACCGGCAATGGTGAAGCGGGGATGGCGGGCGGCCATCCGGGCGATTTGTACATTGTGCTCTCGGTAAAAGAGCACGAGTTATTTGAGCGCCAGGGCGAGGATCTCTTTTGCGAAATCCCGATCAAGTTCACGTTAGCGACCCTCGGTGGGAATATCGAATTACCGACGTTGTCAGGTAAGGCTTCACTCAAGATTCCCTCCGCCACCCAGAGCGGTACGACCTTTCGCCTGCGCGGAAAGGGCATGCCGAGCCTGCGGGGTGGGACGTCAGGCGACCAGTTGGTCCGCGTGCATGTCGAGGTGCCGACATCCCTCTCGAGCGAGCAGAAGCGAATTCTCGAGGAGTTTGCCCGCGTGGGCGGTGACGCCGCCGAACCGACGTCGAAGTCCTTTTTCGAAAAGGCCAAGAAGTTCTTCTGAGCGACTGAAGCCGTCTCCGCTCCAATCAGCGTTGGGAAACCAAGTCGCGGGTTGGAGCGTTCTGCCCGGGTCGAATCTCAGCGGCGGCCGAGTTTCACATCCATCCACACGGCGAGCGTGAGCACGACGCCGCGCGCGATGAATTTCGCCTCCGGAGAAACGGCGAGCAGCGTCATGCCGTTCAAGAGGGAGGTCATGATCAGGGCCCCAAAGATGACGCCGACGACCGAACCGCGTCCGCCCCGAAGGGCCGTGCCGCCGATCACGCAGGCGGCGATCGCATCGAGTTCCATCAAGTCGCCGACGGTGGTCGTCGATGCGCCGGAATAGGCCGTGGTCATGAAGCCGGTCAAGGCCACCGCGACGCCCATCAACGCATACGCACCGATGAGCACGCGCTTCACGGCAATCCCGGAGAGCACGGCCGCTTCCTCGTTGCCGCCGATCGCGTAAAGATAGCGTCCAAAGGGTGTGTGACGCGTCAGGAAATATACGGCGCCCGCTGTGCTCGCGAGAATGAGCAGCGTTAAGGGAACACCGCGGAATTGGTTGCACACGAGAACGAGTGTCAGCACGGCCACGGTCGCACCGAGCCAGACGAAAATCGCTTGGCTCGCCGACGGAACGGGCAGACCGTGCGCTTGGCGGGTCTGGCGGGTGCTCCAAGTGAGAAGCGCGAGGAGCAGCAGGACCCCGGCGCCGAGCGCCAGCCCGACGTACTTGGAAAGATAATACGTCGTGAGCAGCGAGTAGAGATTGTCCTCGTCTCCCCGCGAGACGGGCACGGTCGAGTTTTGAATGACGAGCCAGAAAAGCCCTTTGAAAATGAGCAGACCGCCGAGCGTGATGATAAACGAGGGGATGCGTTCGCGGACGATCAGTGCGCCCATGGCGGACCAAAGTCCGATGGCCGCGACGAAGGCGACGAGCATGGCTGCGGGAGGCGACCAGCCGTGATGAAAAATCAGCACGGCCGCGATGCCGCCAATCAAGCCCACGCCGCTGCCCACGGAGAGATCGATCTGCCCCGTAAGCAGAATCATGAACATGCCCAGGGCGAGAGTGCCGGTGATGGAGAACTCGACCAGGAGCTGCGTGAGATTGCGGGGCCCGAGAAACGCCGACTCGCGAGTCGCGAAGAAGAGGCAGATCGCCAGCAGGGCGAGCGGCATCGCGAGGTTTTGCAGGAGCTGGCGGGATTTCATGAAAGGGGAAGTTAAGCGGCGGAGCGGCCCATGGCGGCGGCGAGGAGTTTTTCGGGATGGAAGTCGCGGCGGCTGAATTCACCGCCAATGCGGCCTGCCGCGAGCATGATGATGCGGTCGCTCATGCCGATGAGTTCAGGCAGTTCGCTGGAAACGAGAATCACGGCTCTGCCTTCGGACGTGAGCCGGTTGACGAGTTCATACACTTCGAGCTTGGCGCCGACATCGATGCCGCGGGTGGGTTCGTCGAGCATGACGACGGCGGGTGCAGTCATGAGCGCTTTGCCCAGCACTACCTTCTGCTGATTGCCGCCGGAGAGCCCTGCGGTGCGGGTGAACTGGCCAGGGGCTTTGATCCGCAGCGACTCGAAGAACTGCTGGTTGCGCACGTATTCGCCGGCCTGATCAATCCGGGCCGGCACGCGCGTAACCGCGCGCAGGCTCGAGAGCGAGAGATTGAATCCCACGGACTGCTCCAGCACGAGGCCGTAGCGCCGGCGGTCCTCGGTCGCGAGGACGAGTCCCCGCGCGATGGAATTGCCGGGAGTGGGATTGATATAGGGTTGGCCACGCAGCGTGACTTCGCCGCCGATCCGGTGTCCCCACGCTCCGAATACGTGCATCATCAGCTCGGTGCGGCCAGCGCCCATCAAGCCGCCGAACCCGAGTACTTCTCCGGGCCGAATCGCGAACGATATATCATGGAGGAAAGGAGCTTCGCCGCGGCTGGGCGCCACGGTGAGATGACGGACCTCAAGCAGGTTTTCGGCGCAGTCCGGGAGGGCTTCGAGCCTGCCCGCGCGCCGGGGATAGAGATCGGTGATTTCCCGGCCGACCATGTGTTTGATCACGGAGGGAATGGTGGTCTCGGAGCGCGCGAGCGTCACCACACTCTGCCCGTCGCGGAGCACGGTGATGCGATCCGCGAGCGCGAACACTTCATCGAGTTTATGTGATATATAGATGCACGCCGTGCCTTGGGCACGCAGCCGGCGCAAATGGTCGAGTAACACAGCGACCTCCGCGCCGGTGAGCGCAGCGGTGGGTTCGTCGAGGACGAGCACGCGCGTGCGCTTGTCCATGGCGCGAACGATTTCGATCAGCTGTTTTTGTCCGATGCCGAGCGTCCGCACGGGAGCTTCCGGCGCGACCGCGAGGCCGAAGTCGAGAAGCAGGGCGGCGGCCCGGCGGTGCATCTCGAGCCAGTCCACCCGCCAGCTGCGACGGGGAGGACGGCCGAGGAAAATGTTTTCCGCCACGCTGAGCTCATCGATCAGCGCGAACTCCTGGGTGATGACGGCGATTCCGGCTGTCTCCGCATCGCGGATACTGCTGAAGCGAACCGGGTGATCGTCGACGAGCAGATCGCCCTCGTAGCTGCCGCGCGGGTGAATGCCCGAGAGCAGCTTGATCAAGGTGGATTTACCGGCGCCATTTTCTCCACACAGCGCATGGATCTCGCCGGCCTGCAGTTCGAAGTTCACCGTGTCGAGCGCGACGACCCCGGGGAATCGTTTGGTTAAGTGCCGGGCGGCGAGAAGGGGCATGAGGAACGGGGCACTGCTCCAATGTCCGTTGCGAGGTGCGGCGCAGGCCGACCACGACGAACGAGCGGAGAAGCGGATGCGCGGAACGCCTCTGCGGGGACTATTTCAATGCCGCGGCGGGATGGAAGCCGTCGGCGATCACGGTCGAGGCGAGGTTATCTTTATCCACTGAGATAACCGTTTGAAAAACGGAGGGCACGTCGCGGGATCCGTTGTTTAGCGTCGCGGTGGTAATCGGTTTGTTGCCCTTGGCCACATCGACCGCGATCTGGGCGGCGAGCGTCGCCAGGTTTTTAAGAGGCTTATAGACCGTCATCGATTGCGTGCCGCGCAGGATGCGCTGACAGGCGGCGAGGTCGGCATCCTGACCGGTGACGAGCACCTGGCCCGCGAGCCCCTCCTCGAGCAGCGCCTGAATCGCGCCACCTGCGGTGCCATCGTTGGAAATCACGACGGCGTCGATGTTGCGTCCGGCCTTGGTGATGGCGGCGTTCATGATGCGCTTCGCGTTCTCGGGTTTCCAATCGAGAGCCCAGTCCTCGTGTACCACTTCGATTTTGCCCGCTTTGATCAGCGGGAGGAGAATATTATCCTGACCCTGTTTGAAGAGCTTGGCGTTGTTGTCGGTGGGGGCGCCGTAGATCCGGACGATACGCGCGGTGCGATCGGTGGGGAGCCGCGGGACAATATAGTTCGCCTGTGCTTCGCCGACTTTCACGTTGTCGAACGTCAGGTAATAATCGATTGGGGCGTTGAGGATGAGCCGATCGTAGGCGATGACGGGAATCCTGGCCTCGTTGGCGGAGCGTACGGCGCGAGTCATGGCGGCGCCGTTGTGGGGGACGATGACGAGCACGTCGACCTTGCGGCTGATGAGGGATTCGACATCGCGGACCTGGCGCGTGTCATCGCTGTTGGCCGATTGCACGATCACGGTGGCGCCGAGGGCTTTGGCGGCGGCGATGAACGTATCGCGATCACGCTGCCAGCGTTCCTCCTTCAAGGTGTCGAGGGAGAGACCGATGACGGGTTGGGCTTTCGAGGCAAAGACGGGCGAGGCCAGGAGGAAACTGAGGAGCAGCAGGCGAATAGTCATAACGCGAGGAGGGGAGTTTACTTCCGCGGGGGAATCGTGAGGCTTGCGAGTGCGTGACACTGGACAACCCAAAACTGCTGACGCTTCCCGAAGCCCAAGCGTGGCGCGAACACGTGCGGAGCGCGGGTCGCCGGGTGGTGCTCACCAATGGAGTGTTTGATCTGTTGCACACCGGGCATCTTTTTTATCTCAAGCAGGCGCGGGCGCTGGGGGACGCGTTGATCATTGCGCTGAATTCCGATGCGAGCGTACGGGCGTTGAAGGGGCCGCTGCGTCCGGTGCAGACGGAGGAACAGCGGGCGTATGCCTTGGGGGCGTTGGAGTGCATCGATGCGGTAGTGATTTTCCAGGAGCCGCGGCTCACGGGTGAGATCCGTGCCTTGCGGCCGGATGTGTACTGCAAGGCGGGCGATTACACGCTCGAAAAATTGAATCCGGAGGAACGTACGGCGTTGGAGGAAGTCGGGGCGAAGATCGCATTTTTGCCCTTCCTGCCTGGATTCAGCACCACGCAATTGATTGGCCGAATCAAGGCGGCGGGTACAATTTGATCCTATGCGCATCGTGATTCTGGGTTCTGGCCGTGGCTCCAATGCCGAGGCGATATTGAAAGCACAGCAGGCGGGCCGGCTGGGCGCGGGTCGGGTGGTGCAGATTTATTCGGATCAACCGGAGGCGGGCATTCTGGCGCTTGGGCCGCGGTTCGACGTGCCGGCCAACTTCCTCGATCCGGCGCCGTATAAAACGAAGTTGGATGGCGAAGGAGAGCAGCATTACATCGTGGCGATTCTGGCGTGTCAGCCGGACCTCATCGTGCTGGCCGGATTCATGCGGGTGTTGAAGCTGCCCTTTCTCATGATGTTTGAAGGCAAGATTGTGAACCTGCATCCCAGTTTGCTCCCGAGCTTTCCCGGGTTGGACGCGATCGGGCAGGCCTTTCGCCGCGGCGTGAAGATCACGGGGTGCACCGTGCATTACGTCACGCTCGACGTCGACGGTGGGCCGATCATCGATCAGGCCGCTGTGCGTCTCGAAGAAACGGACACACTCGAGATCGTGGCGAAAAAAGTCCACGCGGCCGAGCACGCGCTGCTTCCGGAGGTGATTGCGCGGTTGAGTCAACCGGGCGCATGAGCCCGTGATTCGGTGGTGGACGCATTCGCACCGGCGCGCTGAACGGCGTTGCCAAGGGTGTCCGCGGGCGTGACTTTAGCCGGGATGTCGCTTGTTGAATTGAAGGTTGAGATTGCGCCGGCTGGGGCGGAAATCGCGGATAACGTCCTCCTTGAAGCGGGGGCCGATCGCTGGAACGTTTTTGAAGACGTGATCATCAAGCGCGCCTGGATCACCGGGCTGTTTCCATCCGCGGACGAAGCGCATGCGCAGTGGAGAACCCTCAGCGCGAGTCTGGTTGAAGCTGGGGTGGAGATTACGGGTGGGGTGGAGGTTCGGACGATGGCCGACGCTGACTGGCGCGACAGTTACAAGGCGCACTTTCACGCCTGGCAGTTCGGTCGGTTACATTGGGTACCGGTGTGGGAGCGCGAGACCTTTGTGCTTCCGGAAGGCGACGCTGTGCTCTGGCTCGATCCTGGGTTGGCTTTTGGCACCGGAAATCACGAGACCACCCGACTCTGCGTGGAACGGTTGGCGGCCTTGGCGGAGGCGGAAAGTTTGCGCGGCCGGGTGGTGGATGCCGGGTGCGGATCGGGCATTCTGGCGCTTTCGGCCGTCCTCCTTGGATATCAGAATGTGGTGGGATTCGACAACGATCCGGAAGCGATCCGTGTCAGCCATGAGAATGCGGCGCTGAACGGACTTGGGGACCGGGTCCGCTTTTTTGTGGGCGACCTAAAAACTGGGCTCGCGGGTGAAAAGGCGGATCTGCTGTTGGCGAACATTCAGGCCGACGTTTTGTGCCGGTTTGCGGAGGATTTGGTGGGAGCGGTGGCGCCAGGGGGCACTTTAATCCTCAGTGGAATTCTCGCTGACGAGAATGCTCAGGTGAGGACGGCGTTTGAGGCGGCCACCCCGAGTTGGACGATTAACGCGCGAGTGATGGGCGAGTGGAGTGACATTCTGTTACGGCGTCCGTCGAAGTAACGGGGTAATGGCGGCGGAGCGCTTAAAAGAGCGCATGGGCGGCGCGTTGCTCCGCCTGCAGGCGTTGGAGGAAATCTTCACGTTTGATTTCACGTGCTCCCAGCAGCTTGAAGTGTGGGGTCAGTTGTTGGATGTCGATCCACGTCGCGCCGCGTTCCGCGAGATGAGAAATCAGATGCAGGACGCAGACTTTGGAGCCATCGTTGACCCGGTGAAACATGCTTTCTCCGGTGAATATGCCACCGGCCGTGATGCCATAAAGGCCAGCGATCAAGGATTCGCCGTCCCACAATTCGACGCTGTGGGCGTGGTCGCGGCGATGGAGCTCGGTATAGGCGGCGATCATGGCGGGTGTTATCCAGGTTCCGCTCTGGCCAGGTCGTGGAGCGGTGGCGCAGGCGCGAATCACGGCGCCGAAAGCGCGATCAATCGTAAACTGTTTACTGGCCAGGTTTCGCAGCGAGCGACGGAGGTTTCGCGAGACGTGAAGTTCGGAAAACTCCAGAATCGCACGGCGAGGAGGGCAAATCCACGGGATCGGGCTGAACAGCCCGGAGTCAGGCCAAGGAAAGATTCCGCGCCGATAGGCGGAGATGAGCCGTTCGGGTGAAAGGTTGTAATCCAATCCGACCAAGCCCAATTCGTCCTTTGGGTCGGGCGACGGCCAGGAGAAATCCACGGTATTCATCACAGTGTCCCTTTAAAGCTGCCGAAAAACTATCTGAGTGACGTGTTGGGCGACGGCGGTCTACGTTCCGCCGGAGGGCCGTCTGACCGAAGTCTGGCGTCGGGAATCGAAGGGACCAGTTTGAATTTTTCCGTGGAAGACATGGGATTTTTGATGGGTGGCTGCATGCGGCTTGACCGGGGGAGTGGGGGACGATGGCTTCGGGGTAACGTGATAATTTCGGGCCTCCCCAAAACCCCAGGATCGGCACATGCGCTGCTGGCCAGATTTCGAACCATGCTCACGGCGTTGGTTGTCGGAATGGCCATCTCCCTGATTGCTCCGCATACGCGTGCACATGATACTGGAATTAGTACGGTCGAGGCGCGAATGCAGGCAAGTGGGTTGAAGATGACCACTGGGTTCGCACCAGACGATGCGAAACAGTTTCTTCCGCCTGGATTGCGCACGGATGAGCGGTGGGATGAGGCCGCGTTCGAAGGGGTTCAAAAGGCACTGGAGCAGGTCGCTCCGCAATTGTGGGAAGTCCAGGTAAAGGGCGAAGTGATCGAGTCGCGGAACGGGCGCGTCCAATTACTGCCCGGAGACAACGTTAGCTTCTCTCAGGAGTTTCTTATCGAACGGCCGGGAGGTGGCATGACGTTAAAGGCGTTGAAAATTGAGGGACTTCCGGCGGGACATCGCCAATTTATCATGGTTTTCGATGAACGCGGGTCGGTGATCTCGAAAAAACTACTGAGCGCGCGCGATTACACCCTTGAGGTGGCTGGGGTGGGTGAGGTGGGCGCGACGGCAGGCAATAACGATGAAGCAATGGACGCGAACTCGAGTGAATCCAAAGGGGGAACGTTCCGGGGCTTTTTTCAGCTTGGGGTGGAGCATATCTGGACGGGCTACGACCACCTGCTGTTCTTGTTCGCTCTCTTGATTGTGTGCCAGAGTTTCCGCTCGATCGTAAAGATTGTGACGTGCTTCACCGTGGCGCATTCGATCACCTTGGGCTTGGCGACCCTCGAGGTTGTCAATCTACCGGCAAGATTGGTTGAGCCCGTGATTGCGGCGTCGATCGTATACGTCGGCGTCGAAAACTTGTTGCTCAAAGGAAAAGAGCCAGCCGGACGCTCCCTGCTGACCTTTCTTTTCGGCTTGGTTCACGGGTTTGGATTTGCGGGCGTCCTTCGGGATCTCGGTGTGGGACGTGACGGTTCCAGCGAAATCGCGCTGCCCCTGTTTAGCTTCAACCTCGGGGTTGAAATCGGGCAAATTGTGATCGCGGCGATCGTCCTACCGCTCATTTGGAAGCTGAGGATGCGGCCGGGATTCGTCACTCGCGGAGTTCCGGTACTGTCGGGAGTCGTCGCCGCCGCAGGCCTGTTTTGGCTGCTGGAGCGGACGCTATTTTAATTCCTCGCGATGGTTAAGAGGTGAGAAAGCAGGTGGCGCAGAATTCGATCTGAACGGCGCGGTCGCGGCCACGGTATCACACGAATCAACGACGGGAGCACGAACCGAATCGAGGCGAACGAGTGGTCCCAAGAGACAACCTTTAAGAAAAAAGGTCGGTGGCGGTGCGGCCCAGGAAATCCTCCATATAGGCCGTTGTTGCCTTCCCCTCGATGAAAACGGGGTCCGCCATGATGGCGCGATGAAGCGGGATCGTGGTCTTGATTCCTCGAATGAGATATTCGCTTAAGGCGCGGTAGGCGCGTTCGAGTGCCACCTTTCGGGTGGAACCGAAGCAGATCAGCTTACCGATCATGGAATCGTAATAAGGCGGGATCGTATATCCGCTGTACGCATGTGAATCGACGCGAACCCCGTGTCCGCCTGGGGCATAGTAGAGGCCGATCGTGCCGGGGGATGGCGCAAAATTACGAGCGGGATCCTCGGCGTTAATTCGACACTCGATAGCGTGTTTCTCGAATTTGATATCGCTCTGGTCGAACTCAAGTTTATCCCCGTTAGCCACGTGGATCTGTTGCTTGATGAGGTCTATGCCGGTAACTTCTTCGGTAACAGGATGTTCAACCTGAATTCGGGTGTTCATCTCGATGAAGTAGTAATTACCTTTCGCATCGACGAGAAACTCGATTGTACCGGCGTTTTCGTACTCGGCGGCAGTTGCTGCCTTGATGGCGGCTTTTCCCATCTTCTTCCGCAAGTCAGCCGTAAGGAAGGGAGAAGGGGACTCTTCAATCAGCTTCTGGTGCCGGCGCTGGACCGAGCAATCGCGCTCGCCCAGGTGGATTATTTTTCCATGCGAGTCGGCCAAAATCTGAAACTCAATATGACGAGGACGTTCGATATACTTCTCGATGTAGACGGTCCCGTTACCAAACGCCTTTTCGGCTTCGCCCCGGGCAACGTGGTATTCCTTGGCAAACGAGACGTCATTGTGCGCGATGCGCATTCCTCGACCGCCGCCACCGGCGACGGCTTTGATAATCACAGGGTAACCGATTTTGCGGGCGGTTTTTACCGCATCGGCTTCGGTTTCCACCGGGCCATCTGAGCCGGGTACAATCGGAACGCCCACTTTCCGTACGGTGTCTTTCGCGACCGCCTTATCGCCCATCATCTTAATCGACTTTGATTTGGGCCCGATGAACTTGATATTACAGGATTCGCATTGTTCGGCGAATTTTGCGTTCTCGGAAAGAAAGCCGTAACCAGGGTGGATCGCATCAACATCCGCAATTTCCGCGGCGCTGATAATGCGATCCGCGCGTAGATAACTGTCGGAGCTGCGATTTCCTCCGATGCAGATTGCCTCGTCGGCGAGCTGCACGTGAAGCGATTGCACATCGGCTTCGGAATAGACCGCAAGCGTCTTAATTCCCATCTCGCGGCAAGCGCGTACAATCCGGAGAGCGATTTCACCGCGATTAGCGATGAGGATTTTTTGAATCATCGGGAGGCAGTAATAACGTGGAGCGAGGATGGAAAGTTGAACGAGCAACTCTGGTTTCGACGTGGACCGGTTACCCTTGTCCCACCCCCCACCCAACTCACAAGTTGGGCGTTTAGCCCTGTTTAACCTTGAAGAGGCGCTGGCCGTATTCGACCGGCTGCCCGTTTTCGACGAGAACCTCCACGACCGATCCCTTGATTTCAGCTTGGATTTCGTTCATGATTTTCATCGCTTCAATAATGCAAACGAGAGTGTTCTCTACGACTTGGGCGCCGGGCTCGGCGAACGGTTTGCTCTCCGGAGAGGCGGAACGATAAAACGTTCCTACCATTGGGGACTTAATGTAGATAACATCTGACTCATCCTTTGGCTCTTCATTCCCTGAAGGAGAGGATCCGATCGGCAAGGCGGTGTTAAAGCCTGCGTCCGCGTGGCCCATGGCCGGATCAGGGCTTCGGGCACCGCTTACGAGCGGGAGTCCATTCGAGCCCCTGCGAATCTTGAGCTTAAAGCCCTCTTCCTCGACGGCGAACTCGGTTAGCTCCGAGCGCTTCATGAGGTCGATGATTTGTTTAATCTGCTTGAGGTCCAAAGGGTCGCCTTGGTTGTGAGTTGAAGTGACGGGAAGGTAAGTTGAACTCGAGGTTGGCGGTTCAAAACAATTCGGCCTTGCGTAGCAATCTTTGAATTCTGAGGCGGGTGCCCGACATAGTCCCTGATGGCAGGTATCGACGGGGGAAAGGAGGGAACTCGGGCGGGGATGGCCGAAATTTGGGTGAATAGCCACGTATTTCGCTGCCGGTGAGTCAAACCCCCCATCGAAGGAAAGAGCAGTCATCGGGTCGAATTCGATCCGAAAACTTCGCTGATTCTGGCTCAATCAGGGAATTTTCGACTGAATTCAGCTGCTTTGGGGCAAAATCCTTCAATCTGGCGGGCTTTGGCCGGCTGGGCCTGCGCAGGGACGTTCAACGCGGGCGGGGTGCGTCCTGCGCCGCTTCAGCCAGCGCTGAAGCCTGGACAGGACAGTGAATCAAGAACGAGGCGCCGGTCCACTTCGTAGGAGAGCGAGCGTTTCGACGCGAGAGAGCCGGCCCCCGGCTTGGCTGAAAGCGGAATGGGATCGGGATGTCCTTATGATAAACCGCGCAGCGCGGGTGCGAAGCCATCGCTGGGGGCCCGGAGGCGAGAGCGACTCCACTAATGGGGATGGATCCCCTTCACGTTTGTCCCCCGAGAACGACCGGCTCGCGTGATTTTCGCCAAACAGCTTTGCGGTTCATCGAACGCGGTACGACTGTAACGACATCAGGCCGGTTGGCCGCCTGTGTCCCGGGCGGGTCTTCTTGCCGCCGCTCGGTGGTCTCAACGGGGACGCCTGCCTCGATGAAATGATGCCATCGGCGGAATTCGCCACCCTGTGTTTACTTGTAAGCCTCTGCTTATGGGCCCGGTATTAAGCATCAAACGGGGTCCCCGAAATTTCCCTTGAGGCAGCGCGCAAGGTTCTCATCGTCCGCGCTCCTTCGGTTCGCGAGGGCTATTCAGATTGGTCACCGCGGTTCGAAAGCGACGTTCTTTGTTTCTAAGGTCCGCCAGGGGTCTGTCGGACTTAGCCCGTCGAAGGCGTCTATAGCTGCATATAAGGCGTTCTCGACTGACTCCGATGGCGAATATCGCGCTACAGATGGCTCTAATTTCTAAGTCCGACAGCCTGCTAGGAAATAGTTCAAAAACTCCTTGCAACGCGAAATGAAACCGTCACGGTCTTCCTTTCTAGTCGGCGACCTTAGCGAAAAACAGCGGCGGTAGCGGTCCTCAGGTTTTCAAAAGAAACCTGAGAAACCGATTGACGCCGAAACAAAAAGTCTGTCGGCTAATTCTCTTTCCCTCCGTGGGAGCTCTTTGAAATTTACTTTGTGCGATTGATTGGGACCCCCAATCAACAATTCAAGAAGTCGGTTATGGGAGTAAAATCCTGTAGCTGCAAAAAGTAAGTAGTAGTTCATGAATCACTAG
>Ga0163144_10009374_pt1 | contig 21038 bp, 14 predicted proteins | sample OliLak19BULKMAT1_FD_123175 | JGI IMG/M metagenome (GOLD analysis project Ga0163144, IMG submission 123175) | Freshwater microbial mat bacterial communities from Lake Vanda, McMurdo Dry Valleys, Antarctica - Oligotrophic Lake LV.19.BULKMAT1 | ecosystem: Environmental > Aquatic > Freshwater >... | reverse complement strand
GGAGCAAGCCGCCTGACGCAACGCATCGGCCGCGCCAACCACCGCCTCGATGAACCATCGAAGGCTTTGCTCGTGCCGTCGAACCGGTTCGAGGTGCTCGAATGCCGCGCGGCCCTCGATGCGGCAGCCGCTGGCGAGCAGGATGCCGTATTGTCACGCACCGGCTCGATCGACGTGCTCGCCCAACACGTGCTCGGCATGGCGTGCGCGGCTCCGTTTCACCCCGACCGCCTGTTCGACGAGGTCCGCAGCGCTGCCCCTTACGCCGGATTGTCTCGCTCGACATTCGACAAAGTCGTTGGTTTCGTCACCAATGGCGGTTACGCGCTCGCCGCCTATGACCGATATGCCAAACTCAGGCCGAGCGCTGACGGCGATGGAACCTTGCGGCTCGCCCACCCACGGCTTGCCAATCAGTACCGCATGAACGCCGGCACGATTGTCGACAGCCCGATGATCAAGGTTCGCCTCGTCGGCTCGCGCGCCGCGATGCCAGCGCGGGAAGCCGGACGATCGGCTGCAACACTGCGGCGGTCTTCAAGCAAACCAAACAAGCCGATGATCGGCGGACGCGTACTTGGCGAGGTCGACGAATATTTCATCGAGCAATTGCCGCCTGGCTCGACGTTCGTGTTCGGCGGCGAGATCGTTCGCTTCGAGGGCCTGCGCGACACCGAAGCGTTCGTCTCGCGGGCGTCATCGTCCGACCCGATGGTGCCGAGCTATCCTGGCGGTAAGTTTCCACTTTCAACACACCTGGCACAGCGCGTGCGCAACATGCTGGCCGACGAGACCTCGTGGGCTGGCCTGCCAGCTCCGGTGAGCGAATGGTTGCGGCTTCAAGCGCACAACTCGGTTGTGCCGAAAGCTGGCGAAGTGCTGGTCGAGACATTCCCGCGCGGACCCAAGCACTTCCTCGTGGCCTACCCGTTCGAAGGCCGCCTCGCCCACCAGACGCTCGGCATGCTGCTGACGCGTCGCCTCGAACGGGCAGGTGGCAAGCCGCTCGGCTTCGTTGCCAACGACTACGGCTTCTCGATCTGGGGCCTGACCGATCTCTCGGCGATGATCGCCAGTGGCCGACTATCCCTCGAACAGCTGTTTGCGCAAGACATGCTCGGCGACGACCTCGACGCATGGCTCGCCGAATCGTTTCTGATGAAGCGCACGTTTCGACACTGCGCGGTGATCGCCGGTCTGATCGAGCGCCGCCACCCCGGCAAGGAAAAGAGCGGCCGACAAGTGACCATTTCGACCGACCTCATCTACGACGTTCTGCGCCGCCATCAGCCCGACCACATCCTGCTCGAAGCCGCATGGGCGGACGCCGCGACGGGGCTGCTCGACATCGCCCGCCTCGGGCAGTTTTTGGAGCGGATCAAGGGCGCTATCCGCCATCGGCCATTGCGCCGTGTGTCGCCGTTGTCGGTGCCGATTTTGCTCGAGATCGGCAAGGAGCCGGTGTTCGGCGCGGCCCGCGAGGACATCTTGCGCGATGCTGCCGAAGAACTCATCGCCGAAGCGATGACGCGGGGTTAGCCGACACGCGGGGTTAGCCGGTTCGGCTGCGGACTGTAGCAACCCGCGCTGCAGCGATCCGCCGGACGAGATCTCGCCGCCATCCCATCAAATGATCCGTTAACCGCTGCGGTCTAGCCATGCTGGGCCCGTTTTGCGGTGATCTCGCGGCTTGACAACGGCACGCCTCCCGCACATATCTCGCGCGTTGGCACTCATCCAACATGATTGCTAACAGACCATATTATTCCATACTCGACCGGGGAACGGCGTTCCGCCCATCCCCGCACTGGAACCCGGAGAAACTATGAAATTTCGTCCTTTGCACGACCGCGTGGTCGTGAAGCGTGTTGAGAATGAAACGAAGTCGGCTGGCGGCATCATCATTCCCGAGACGGCCGCAGAGAAGCCCCAGCAGGGCGAAATCATCGCCGTCGGCCCTGGTGCCCGTGGCGACGACAACGAAATCGTTCCGCTCGACGTCAAGGTCGGCGACCGCGTGCTGTTCGGCAAATGGTCTGGCACCGAAGTCAAGATCGACGGCCAGGAGCTCCTCATCATGAAGGAGAGCGACATCATGGGCATCATTCAGAAGTGAACGTGAGAAGCTGAAACCTCACAGTTGGACCGCCGGGCTAATGCCCGGTGCGCGAGACCACAGTTTCGGTACGACGTCACCTGTTTCGATACCAGTTCAAGTCACCCAATTATTAGGAGCAAGCCCATGGCTGCTAAAATCGTCCACTTCGGCCCCGACGCGCGCGAGAAAATGCTGCGCGGCGTCGACATCCTGGCCAATGCTGTAAAAGTCACGCTCGGCCCCAAAGGCCGTAACGTTATCATCGAGAAGTCGTTTGGCGCCCCGCGCACGACGAAGGACGGCGTCACCGTCGCCAAGGAAATCGAGCTTGAGGACAGGTTCGAGAACATGGGCGCACAGATGCTGCGCGAAGTCGCGTCCAAGACCAACGACGTTGCTGGTGACGGCACCACGACGGCGACCGTTCTTGCTCAGGCGATCGTCCGCGAAGGTTTGAAGTCGGTCGCTGCCGGCATGAACCCGATGGATTTGAAGCGCGGCATCGAAAAGGCGGTCATTCAGGTCGTCGAAGAAATCAAAAAGAAGTCGAAGAAGATCAAGAACTCCGATGAGATCGCACAGGTTGGCACGATCTCGGCCAACGGCGAAGAATCGATCGGGCAGATGATCGCGGAAGCGATGCAGAAGGTCGGCAACGAGGGCGTCATCACGGTCGAAGAGGCCAAGAGCCTCGAGTCCGAGCTGGTCGTCGTCGAAGGCATGCAGTTCGATCGCGGGTATCTCTCGCCGTACTTCATCACCAACGCCGAGAAGATGGTCGCCGAACTCGACGATCCCTACATCCTGATCCACGAGAAGAAGCTGTCGAACCTGCAGCAAATGCTGCCAGTGCTCGAAGCCGTCGTGCAGACCGGCAAGCCGCTGTTGATCATCGCCGAAGAAGTCGAAGGCGAAGCTTTGGCGACGCTCGTCGTCAACAAGTTGCGCGGTGGCCTCAAGGTCGCTGCCGTCAAGGCGCCTGGCTTCGGCGATCGTCGCAAGGCGATGCTCGAAGATATCGCCGTGCTCAGCAACGGTCAGGTGATCTCTGAAGATCTCGGCATCAAGCTCGAGAACGTGACCCTCGACATGCTCGGCCGCGCCAAGCGCGTCACGATCACCAAGGAAGACACGACCGTCATCGACGGCGCTGGCAAGAAGAAAGACATCGACGCCCGCGTCAACCAGATCAAGGCGCAGATCGAGGAAACCACCTCGGACTACGACCGTGAGAAGCTGCAGGAGCGCCTTGCCAAGCTCGCTGGCGGCGTTGCCGTCATCAAGGTCGGCGGCGCGACCGAGATCGAAGTCAAGGAACGTAAGGACCGCGTCGATGACGCGCTCAATGCGACCCGTGCGGCCGTCGAAGAAGGTGTGGTTCCAGGCGGCGGCGTGATGCTGCTCAAGGCGACCAACGCCATCACCGTCGAGGGCCTGAACTCGGACGAGGATGCTGGCATCCAGATCATCCGTAAGGCCCTCCAGGCCCCGATCCGCCAGATCGCCGACAACGCCGGCGTCGAAGGCTCGATCGTGGTCGGTAAGGTTCTCGAAAGCCGCGCGGCGAACTTCGGTTACGACGCTCAGGCCGACGAGTACGGCGACATGATCGAAAAGGGCATCATCGACCCGGCCAAAGTGGTGCGCACCGCACTGCAGGACGCCGCTTCGATCGCAGCTTTGATGATCACCACCGAAGCAGCCGTTGCCGAAGCCCCCAAGAACGACAGCGGCCGCGGCGGCGGTATGGGTGGCATGGGCGGAATGGGCGGTATGGACGGCATGATGTAATTGCCGAGCAGCGCCCTAAATTCCAACGCCCTTCGCGGCCCCTGGCATCATGCTGGGGGCCGTTTTGCTGTCAGATGTGCCAATCTGGCGGAGTGAAACCGCATCAGACGTCAACGCGTTACTAATTTCGCTGCTTGATTTGGCCGACCAGCTTTAAGCAAGTCGCTACGGTGATCGGGTTAACCTTACCGTGCCCGCCGTCCTGTCCCGCGTTCGGAGTTTCTCATGCCGTTGCTTAGCCGCGCCGCCTTGCGAGCCGTTGTCGCTGTTGTATTCGCACATCTAACCGTCGACGCCGCGTCGGCGACTGGCATGGCGACCGCCGCCGCGACCCCTGCCGAACAGGCTAAACCGTCGCTCACGGCGACGATGGCTCAGCCGCCAATGAGCAATCCAATAGCTACGGCGCCAACCTCGACCGCGCCAGCCTCGACCAAATCGGCCCCGACTGCCCAACCAGCCCCGTCTTCCCAACCAACCCCAGCTGCCCAATCCACCCCAGCTGCGACGCCCGCAGCTGCGACCAAGCCCGCACCCCCACCTAAGCCTGCGGTCACCCTGACGTTCGACATCGATCAGACCCGTCAACACATGACAGTCCGTGAGTACGGTAACGTCGTCGGCAGCTGGCCGATCTCGTCGGGCCGTGCCGAATTCAGGACGCCAAATGGGGGGTTCCGTCCGTCGTGGATGGCGAAGATGTGGTATTCGCGCAAATACGACGATGCTCCCATGCCGCACTCCGTGTTCTTTAACGGCGGCATCGCCATGCACGCCACGCAAGCGATCGGGATGCTCGGCCGTCCCGCGTCCCATGGCTGCATCCGACAAGCTCCAGCCAATGCCGCCCGCAGCTATGCGCTGGTCCAGAAACACGGTCTCGCCCACACTCGGGTGACTGTACGCGGAACGCCGCGCGATAGCGCGCCAGAGATGGCCGAACGCAGACTGGATGCGCCGCGCCTCGCAAGAGCCGCACCCATCCGGCGTTCGTTTGCGACGTCGGCATATGCTGGCCCCAACTATGCCAACTCGGGTCGCGTTTACGACACGGCACCTTCGAACGTCCGCCAAGTCATTTTCGTCGACAGCTGGGGTAACCGCCGCATCGGCTATGTCGCGGCCAACGATCCGCGCTTGTCGGGTGGCTATCGTCGGCCAGCCTACAGCACCTACAACGGCTATGGCGCGCGCTGGTGACACGCCGGTGCCGGTAGGGCAAGACAACTGAACTTGGCGTGGCACTTGAAGTGAGATACCGCGTCTCTATGTCGACAATGTTCGCCGGTCGTCCATTGTCGCGGGCGCCACGTTAAGAACATCGTCGTGTCGTGCCGTAAAGCTGCGGCCGCCCAAAGCGCGCCAAATGCGAGGTACATCGACGATGGGGTTGCGAACGACGCTTGCAGTTGCGGTCTTGGTGTTCGCTGCTGCGTATGTGCTAGTGCCACAGGTATCTGGGCGATCGTGGGACGTTATTTTGAGCGATGCCGAAAAGACGGCGCGTGAATTGGCGTCCTCCAGCGTCCGGCCGCCACAGTCCACGCTGACAGCTGGCGCCAAGGTCCCCGCCACGGCGCCAGCCGCTGGCGCACCGCCGCCTACGCAATTGTCCGTCAGCCTCCCGATCACGCGGCAGATAACCGACAAGATCGTTGCGACCGGCCGGTTCGAAGCCGTTGAAACCGTCGATCTTCGCGCCCGCGTCGCAGGCTACCTTGACAGCGTCCATTTCAAGGACGGTCAGGACGTCACCAAGGGTCAGCTGCTGTTTGTCATCGACCCGCGACCGTTCGAACGCGCGCTCGCCCAGGCCAAAGCCGAACTCAATCAGGCCAAGGTGCGCATTGCCAATGCCAGCCTTGATGTCGACCGCGCCCGTACCCTCGTAGACCGCCGGATCGTGTCCGAAAAAACCTTCGATGACCGTGAAAACCTCGTGCGTGAGGCCGAAGCCCAGGCGCGGATTGCCGAAGAACGCATCAAAACCGCCGAACTAGATCTGTCCTATACGCGCATCATGGCGCCGGTCTCGGGCCGCATCGGACGTGCACTCGCATCGCTCGGCAACTTCGTACCAGCCGCTGGCGGTGTCGCGTCGGCGGCCACGCTGGCTACCATCGTCGTCCAAGACCCAATCCATCTCTATTTTGAGCTGACCGAAGCTGAAGCCCTCCGGTTCAAGCGGATGTCTCCATCTGCCGGGGTCGCCAATGCGCTTGCCGCCGCACGGGTCGACGTTGAACTTCCCGACGAGGGGGATTTCAAACACCGCGGCACGTTGGACTTCATCGACAACCGGCTCGACGCCGCCACTGCATCGTTGCGCGTGCGCGCCGTACTCGACAACAAGGCCCGCCTGTTCACGCCGGGACAATTCGCCCGCGCCCGGATCGAAGCGTCCGAACCTTACGCTGCGATGCTTATACCCGACAGCGCGATCGGCAGCGATCAGACCAACCGCTTCGTCATCGTCCTGGGTCCCGGCGACACCGCAGTTCGCAAGACGGTAACGCTTGGGCCACTCGTCGAGGGTCTGCGCGTCGTTCGTTCAGGCTCAACGGCCAACGCCTCCGACGCCCTGAGTTCAGACGACTGGGTGGTGACGCGCGGCCTCACGCGCGCGCGACCCGGTCAGAAGATCATCCCGCTACGCGAACCGATGCAGGTCTCGTCGGGCAACCCACCGGCCGCCGCCACGATCGCGCGCTGAGGAGACACCGCCATGGGCCTGAGCCGTTTTTTCATCAACCGCCCGATCTTCGCCGCTGTCATATCAATCGTTTTGACGGTCGTCGGCTTCATCGCCTACCTGACGCTGCCGGTGTCGCAATTCCCCGAGATCGTCCCGCCGACCGTTTCGATCAGCGCATCATACCCCGGCGCTGGTGCCGATACCGTTGCCGACACGGTCGCAGCTGTGATCGAGCAGGAGGTTAACGGCGTCGAGGGCATGATCTACATGTCGTCGCAGGCGACGGGCGATGGAAACTTGACGATCAGCGTCACGTTCGATCTCGGCACCGATGTCGACCGTGCGACGGTCCTTGTTCAAAACCGGGTTGCAGCCGCCACGCCACGCCTCCCCGAGGAAGTTCAGCGCGGCGGCGTAACGGTGCGAAAGAATTCGCCCGATCTGCTGCTGGTCGTGCACTTGCTGTCGCCCGGCAAGACCTATGATACGACCTACATCTCGAATTATGCGGTCCTAAACGTACTCGATGAAATCTCGCGCATCGAGGGCGTCGGCAGCACGGCACTGTTCGGCTCGCGCGAGTATTCGATGCGGGTCTGGCTCGATCCGGAGCGGGTCGCTGCGCGCGGTATGACTGCTGAAGACGTCATCCAGGGACTTCGAGGGGCCAACGTCCAGGTAGCGGGCGGCGCGGTCGGCCAGCCACCGGTCGAGAACACCGGCGCCTTCCAGACGTCGCTGCGCATCAAGGGCCGTCTCAAAGCACCAGAAGAGTTTAACGACATCGTCGTCAAGACCGGCGCCGACGGGCGCGTCGTCAAGTTGCGCGATGTCGGCCGCGTCGAACTCGGCGCGCTGTCGTACTCGACCTACGGCTATCTGTCGAAAGATCCGGCGGTCGTGATGATCGTCAACCAGCAGCCCGGATCGAACGCAATTCGCACGACCAGCGCGGTCAAGGCCGCGATGGCGCGGGTGTCGGAGCGGTTCCCGAAAGGCCTCGAGTACCGCATCGAATACAATCCGACCGAGTTCATCGAGGTTTCGATTTCAGCGCTTTATCTGACGATCCTCGAGGCCGTCTTGCTCGTCGTTGCTGTCGTCCTACTGTTTCTGCAAAGCTGGCGGGCGTCGATCATTCCGCTGCTCGCCATCCCCGTATCGCTGGTCGGGACGTTTGCGGTGATGGCCGGCCTCGGCTACTCGATCAACATGCTGACCCTGTTCGGCCTCGTGCTCGCCGTCGGCATCGTGGTCGACGATGCCATCGTCGTGGTCGAGAATGTCGAGCGCAAGCTGGCCGGAGGCATGTCCCCGCTCGCGGCCTCGCGCGCCACCATGGACGAGGTTGGTGCCGCTCTTGTCGCCATTGCCGTCGTACTGTCTGCGGTGTTCGTGCCGACCGCATTCGTCGGCGGCATCACCGGCCAGTTTTACAAGCAGTTCGCGGTCACGGTCGCCACCGCAACGATCATATCGGCATTCAACTCGCTGACGTTGAGCCCTGCGCTGGCCGCCATCCTGCTTCGCCCGCACGCACCCCATGCCAAGGCGGGCTGGAATCCGGTGACGCTGTTTTTCCGTGGCTTCAACCGCGTGTTCGATCAAATCGAAATCGGCTACGGCCAATTGGTGCGCGGGCTCATTCGTGTGACGCCGCTGATGTTGATTGCCTACGCTGGTCTTGTCGGGCTGGCCGTGTGGATGGTGACAACAACGCCAACCGGGTTCATTCCGAAAATGGACCGCGGCTTGCTGATCGTATCGGTCCAGTTACCAGATGGCGCATCGCTTTCGCGCACCGACGAGGTCGTTCGCCGCGCCATCGACACCATTCTCGAGACACCTGGCGCAAAGGCGGTCTCGGCCTATTCCGGCCGTTCCGGCGCCACTTTCACGAACGCTAGCAATTCCGGCGCTCTGTTCGTCATCCTCGACGAAGCTGGAAAGCGGGGTAAGGCCGGTCTCACCGCCGATGCGATCGCTAATACGTTGCGGGTGTCGCTCGGCCGTATCGAGGAGGCCAGCACCTTTGTGTTCATACCGCCACCGGTTCGCGGCATGGGCGGACAGACCGGTTTCTCGATGCGGCTGCAAAACCGCGCCAATCTACCGTCTGAAGATTTTGCCGCGATCGCGCGCGAGTTCGTGCAGGCGGCCAACGCCGCGCCAGGGATCGCCAACACCTTCACGACATTCGCCACCTCGACGCCCCAGCTATTCGTCGATGTCGACCGCGACAAAGCCCAGATGCTCAACGTGCCGCTGCCGGCCATCAACGAAGCGCTGCGCGTGTTCATGGGCTCTGCCTACGTCAACGATTTCAACATGTTCGGCCGCACCTTCCGTGTTACGGCCCAAGCCGAGGGCGAATTCCGCCTCGACCCTGAAAATATCGGGCGTATCAAAGTCCGCTCGACGCGCGGCGACATGGTCGCGCTCGGCAACCTCGTCACCGTCCGGCAGATCTCCGGCCCCGACCGGGTCCCGCGCTATAATCTGTACCCGACGATCGAGATCAACGGCGCGACCAAACCCGGCATTAGTTCCGGCGAGGCGCTCGCGACCATGGCCAATCTTGCTAAGAGCCGACTGCCCGAAGGGATCACCTACGAGTGGACCGACCTCAGCTATCAAGAGGCCAAGGCTGGGCAAGCAGCCTATCTGATCTTCGCCCTGTCAGTCGTGTTCGTGTTCTTGGCGCTCGCGGCCCAGTTCGAAAGCTGGAGCCTGCCGTTGGCGATCCAGCTGATAGTCCCGATGTGCCTCCTGTCAGCCCTGTTCGGCGTGCGCCTTCATGGTCAGGATATCAACATCATGACGCAGGTCGCATTCGTCGTGCTGATCGGGTTGGCGGCCAAGAACGCCGTGCTGATCGTCGAGTTCGCCAAACAGCTCGAGGAGCAGGGCCGCAACGCTATCGACGCGGCGGTCGAAGCTTCGCGGCTGCGGCTGCGACCGATCATCATGACATCGCTTGCGTTCACGCTCGGCGTCGTCCCGCTCTACATGGCCACGGGAGCTGGCGCCGAGATGCGCGTTGCGCTCGGAACAGCTGTGTTTTGGGGAATGATCGGCGTGACGGTGTTTGGCCTTCTGTTCACGCCCGTGTTCTACGTCATGGTCCGCACGCTGTTCCCCGGCGCGCTTGGCGGGCGGAGTGCTGCTGATCCGTCGCCGGCGCTCTCGATACCGGCCGCATCGGGACCGGCCAGCGCATCACCTGCCCCAGCGGAGTGAACGCGGCCACATCGGCAAAACGGCGCAGCAAACGGAACGCTCTCGGCGCAAGCGCGTTGTGTCCCCAACCTTTGGAGGACAATATGGTGCGCGCACTTGGACTACTCGCTCTTTCTGTCGTCGGGCTCGGTGCCATGCCGATGCACGCCGCAGAGCAGACGCCAGCCGGTGTCAACTGCCCGACGATTGCGGAGCAGCAGCAGAACGCAAACAAGCGTCATACCGATGGCACCGAGGCAAAAGCGGCAATCCCAGCCGAGCGCTCGGGGATATTGCCATCAGCTGGCAACTATCCTGAGTCCGCTGCGCCGACCGTCGAGCAGAGCGGCCAGGAAATGCCCTCGCCGCTCGACTGCCCGTTGATGCCCGGCCACCCGAACTCGCTCAAGCCCGGGGCCACCAATGCCGACATGCCGGACGTGTCAAAGCGGCCTGCCACTTCGACACCGTAGTGATGACCAAAGAGCAACGCGGCTGAGCCGTTACTTAACTCCGAGCAACTCGACATCGAACAACAGCGTCGCGCCCGGCGGAATGAGGCCATTGCCGGCGCCGCGTGCGCCGTAACCGAGATCGGCTGGGATGATCAGCGTCCGCTTCCCGCCGATCTTCATGCTGGCGACGCCTTCGTCCCAGCCTTTGATCACGCGGCCGGTGCCGATCACAAACTCGAACGGCTTGCCGCGATCGACCGAACTGTCGAACTTCTTGCCCTTCTCGCCGTTCGTGTAGAGCCAGCCGGTGTAGTGCATCACGCAGGTCTGGCCCGTCTTGGGGCTGTCGCCCGTTCCGACGACGGTATCGGTGATGCGCAGGCCTGAAGCGGTGGTGGTCTCAGTCACGGGTTTTCCTATGGTTTGGGCGTGGGCGTGGGTCGAAGCCAGAGCTGTTGACGCAATCAAAACGGCAAGTCCAGCGGCATAAGAACGTCGGATCACAAGCGTCTCCAAAGTTACAAGTCAACGTTTAGCGGGCACCATGCGGTCCCGGCAAATCCGAAAACGCTCACCCGCCCATGAACCCTGGCAGCCAGCCCTCGTGCGCGGACCGCAGATCGTCGAGCGCCAGCGACGGCTCGCCCGGCAGCGCGATGGAATCCCCCCCAACGCGGCCAACGATGCGGGCAGATAGTGCCAGCAAGCGGGCGCGCTCGATGATGCTTTCGGCCTTTTCCGGCGCGACCGAGACGACATAGCGGCCCTGGTCTTCGCCGAACCAGATGGCGTGGGCAGGAAGCTTGCCTTCGAACCGGAACAATTCGACGCCGAGTCCGACCGGCGGGATCGCGCCCAGTCCTGCTTCCGCCTCGCCGCCAGCCAGTGCCATCTCGGCAATCGCCACCAGCAATCCGCCATCCGAGCAATCGTGCACGGCCGACACTTGCCCCTCGCGGATCAACGCGCGGATCAGGCGACCGGCCTTCAGTTCGTCGCCCAGATCGACCGGCGGCGGCGCGCCTCCGAGTTTGCCCGCGATGATCTGTTGATACAGCGACTGGCCGAGCCAGCCCTGTTCGCGCCCGATCAGGATCAGCAGGTCACCCGCTCGCGTCAGGCCGAGGTTTGCCAGCTTGCCGACATCGGGCACGCGGCCGACGCCGCCAATCGCGGGCGTGGGCGGAATGCCGACGCCGTTGGTCTCGTTATATAGCGACACGTTGCCGGACACGACGGGATAGTCGAGCACGCGACAGGCATCCGCCATGCCCCGGCACGCCGCCACGAATTGCCCCATGATTTCAGGCCGCTCGGGGCTGGCGAAGTTCATGTTGTCGGTGATCGCCAGTGGATCGGCGCCAACCGCGCACAGGTTGCGCCACGTCTCGACGACGGCTTGGCGCGTGCCCATCTCCGGGTCGGCGAGGCAATAGCGCGGGGTCACGTCGCACGTCGCAGCGATGCCCTTCGTCGTGCCATGAACGCGGACGACGGCGGCGTCGCCACCCGGGCGGATCACCGTGTCGCCCATCACCATGTGGTCGTACTGTTCCCAGATCCACCGTCTGGAGGCGAGCTGCGGATGGGCCATCAACTGGCGCAATGCGGGCAACATGCCATCGGCAGGTGCGGCGACCCACTCGGGCAGAATTTGTTTCGGCGGCACGGGTGGATACCACGGACGCTCATACAACGGCGCGCTGTCGGCCAGCGTGGCGACCGGGATGTTGGCCTCGATGTGGCCCTTGTGGGTGACGATCATGCGGCCGGTATCGGTGGTCTGTCCGATGACGGCGAAGTCGAGGCCCCACTTCCGGAAGATGCCCTCGGCCTCGGCCTCGCGGCCGGGCTTCAGGATCATCAACATCCGCTCCTGGCTCTCCGACAGCATCATCTCGTAGGCGGTCATGCCGGCCTCGCGCTGCGGCACGTGGTCGAGGTTCAACTCGATGCCGACGCCGCCCTTGTCGGCCATCTCCGACGTCGACGACGTGAGGCCAGCCGCGCCCATGTCCTGGATCGCGATGATGGCATCCGTCGCCATCAATTCGAGGCAGGCCTCGATCAGCAGCTTTTCGGTGAACGGGTCGCCGACCTGCACGGTCGGGCGCTTCTCGTCGGATTTCTCGTCGAACTCAGCCGACGCCATCGTCGCGCCGTGGATGCCATCGCGCCCGGTTTTGCTGCCGACGTAGACGACCGGCAGGCCGACGCCCTTGGCGGCGGAGTAGAAAATCTTGTCGGTGCGGGCGAGGCCGACGCACATGGCGTTGACCAGGATGTTGTTGTTGTAGCCGGCATCGAAGTTGGTCTCGCCACCAACCGTCGGCACGCCGACGCAGTTGCCATAGCCGCCAATGCCCGACACGACGCCCGACACGAGATGCCGGGTGCGCGGGTGGCTCGGATCGCCAAAGCGTAGTGCATTGAGGTTCATCACTGGCCGCGCGCCCATGGTGAACACATCGCGCATGATGCCGCCGACGCCCGTCGCCGCGCCCTGATAGGGCTCGATGAACGACGGGTGATTGTGGGATTCCATCTTGAACACGACGCAATCGCCGTCGCCGAGATCGACGACGCCCGCATTTTCGCCCGGCCCCTGGATGACCTGTGGGCCAGACGTCGGCAGCGTGCGCAGCCAGACGCGCGACGACTTGTAGGAGCAGTGCTCGCTCCACATCACCGAGAAAATGCCGAGTTCCAGCAGCGTTGGCGCGCGCCCGAGGATTTTCAGCAAACGCGGGTACTCGTCACCCTTGAAGCCATGCGCCGCGATGCTCTCCGGCGTCAGGTGGCCCGGGGTTACAGGCGGCACTGTATGAGGGGGCACTGGAGCCGACTTCGCGGCGGAACCTGGGGCAGAAGCGACAGTGGCGGGCACGGCAGATGCGGTCATCGGGCAGAGCTGGTCCATGAGACGGGGAACGCGGCGCGGAGGGTCGCGGAACTGGGCCGCGGCGGCTTTATAGACGGGATGCCGCCCGTTGTCGTGTGTGGGTGTTTGGGGGTGGACGTGGATGATGGAATGCGCTGGAGCAGGTCCACGTGATTGCCGCGCCGGAATGTCGTGTACATTCATCACGCCACGCAGCAACTCGCCAAAGCTTTACGGCTTGACTTCTGGCAAAACAGCAATAAGCGCCGAGATGACTGCGTGTGACGGTGCCGGTTTTATGACGACGGGCACGCGCGGCCAGCCGTGCGGGAGGCCGTTGGCCAAGTTGCCGGTATGCAAAACAAAGGGCACGGCGGCGGCTTCGAGGCGCTGTGCAACCGGCAGCGCAACCTCCGACCCTAGATTGACGTCGACAATGGCAGCGGTCGGCTTTTCGTTATCAATCAAGCGCAACGCTTCCGCGACCGACATCGCTGGCCCGACCACGCGTGCGCCAGCATCAAGCAGCACGTCGCGAAGCTCCAAGCCTATCAGGATTTCGTCTTCGACGATCAGAACGTTATGATTCTGCAAGTCCACTCCGCTTCCCCCCCTCTACATTACACTGACGATATCAACGCCCGAACTGTCTCGCAAGTTACCCTGCGCGAGCGAAAAAAGATTGTTGATAACTACAAAGTTGACTTGCTTTTTGGCTGAGATGCGCGGGCCGCCCCCTCCCGCGAGGTTCCCGGATCAGCAACGATGTGGCAGTTCGGCATCGTCAACGTCCAACTCAAGCCTTCCGGCGCGAACTCCAGCTTTGCTTCTCCACCGACCCGCTGCGCGACCATGTTCTCGATAACGACGTGTCCGAACCCTTTGCGAGTTGGAGCGACCACGACCGGCCCGTCCTCCTCCACCCAAGTCACCCGAAGATTGTTTCCGGTCGCGCCGTTCGTCACGAATTGCCAGCTGACCTTGACGCGGCCGCCGGTCGAAGACCATGCGCCGTGCTTGACGGCGTTGGTCGCCAATTCATGCAACGCAAGACCTATCGTTTGCGTCGCATCGGCACTGATGGTGACGTTCGGGCCATCGCATTCGAGCCGGTCGAGCATAGGCACGAACGGCTTAAGTTGCCGCTGGATGAGGTCGCCGAGTTGCGCGCCGCTCCATCCTTGCCTGACGAGCACGTCCGTCGCGACAGCAAGGCCTTGGACGCGTTCAGAAAACTTTTCCAGAAATTGCTTGAGCGATCCAGCGTTGCGGGCGGTCTGACCGGCCATCGCTTGGACGATGGCAAGCTGATTTTTCAAGCGGTGCGCCAGTTCGCCCAACAGGAACTCTTGATGCTCCTGCGCCGCTTTCCGTTCACTGATGTCGCGCACAATCGAAATAAAGTAGAGCGGTGCGCCCGCCGCATCGCGTCTCAGCGCAACCGTCAGCCCGCCCCAAATCCGACTACCGTCTTTGCGAATATAACGCTGGTCTGTGCCGTACGTTTGCAATTCTCCTTCCACCAGACGACGAACGTTGTCTCGGGCGGCATTCAAGTCGTCGGGATGGGTGACGTCTTGGACGGTTTTCGTCTGTAGCTCTTCACGCGAGTATTCGAGTATATCGCATAAGGTTTGATTGACTTCGAGCCACTGGCCATCGAGCCCGACGTGGGCGACACCGACCGCAGCATTTTCGAACGTTTGTCGAAATCGTATCTCACTTTCACGCAAAGCCGCTTCTGCCCGCGCGTTCTCTGTAACATCACGCGACGACGCGATGAATTTTATCGGCGTGCCCTTTGCGTTTTTAATCGGTGCGACTGTGACATCCCAAACTTTCGGCGCGCCTTTGATGGTCGGCGCCTCGGCACTGAAGCGGGCCAACCGTCCGGCTTTTGCTTCAGCGATGGCATGCGTTACCATCGGCCGATGTGGAAGCGGCCATAATGCCTCCCACGGTTGGTCAACAACGGCCTCGCAATTGTCGACTTCTAAAAGACATGCGCCGTTCTGATTGACGAATTGCAGGCGACCGTCGAAGCCGCCGATTTTGAGGCAATCTGGACTGGCCTCAAGCACGGTGGCCGTAAACAAATCACTTTCTCGCTTGGCGTTTTCGGCTTGCTTGAGCGCGGTGTAGTCATAGAAGTAGCAAACTACCCCGTATTTTCCATCCGACAGCACGACCCGCTCGATTTGCCAATCATAGGCCTCATCATTGCCGGTATCGAGACGCGTTTCCTCCAGCGAGGATTGATGATAGTGCTCACCCGTTGCGAGAGTTTGTCGAAATTTGCCGATGGCCTCCTCGGCAAATTTTTCCGGCCAAACAGCTCGCATCACCTCGGCCAAATCACGCCCAAGCAGCGGCTGGATGTTGGTGAAGGCACTTGTTGCGCCCCTGCTGATTTGAACGATGCGAAACTCGGAATTGACCACGTAAACGCCGATAGGCGCATGGGTAACAAGGTTTTCGAAGGTGTCGTTGGCACGGCTCAGTTCCGCTGTTCGCGCGGCGAGTGTTTCGGATGTGGCACTCAGGGTTCGACTGATTTCCGTGGCTTCGTGAACGGCGAGTTCACGGGCCGCAACGGTTTTACCTTCCGCCATAGTCCGCGACGCATCCAACAGGGAGTGCATGCTCGAACTCAATTTCCGCGCCATTGTAAGCGCGAATGCAAGACCTAAGAGCGTCAACGCCCCGCCGATTAATCCAAGCGTCCAGTAATGCCGCCGCACTGGCGCTTCGGTGAAGCGCTTGAGTTGGGCTATGCCGACCGTCCAACCGTGTGTCGTTTTAACATATGGTATGATCGATTCGTCGCCTTCTAGCGTCTCGCCCTCCGCGAAACCCTCGCGCGACCAAGCCATCGCGGCGCGCCAATCTTGGCCTGCCGGTGTGCCGACACGAGTGGCATGGTCTGGAATGCGAGCCACGAAATTCGCGTTCCGGTCGACCAAACCGACAACTGATTCCGGACTGTGGCCTGTGCGCAGGAGTGCCAGAAATCGGTCTGGACCTAGACTTACACGGATCGAATAGAGTGGCCGCCCGTCTTTGAATGTTGGCACTTCGAGAAAGGCAGCGAACCGCTTGGCTATTGGCGTTAGTAGGACTTCTGTCACCTGCGGTTGCCGTGAGGACCACGCCTGCCGCAAGGCATCGTCTGTCGTGCGCGGCGGCAGGGGCACGCCATCGGCGAGCAATGTCGACATCACGATTGTGCCGTCTGGCTCCGAGACAGTGATCCACGCACCCGGAAGCACGGCGAGCGCCTGGAGTGCTTGCTGCTTGAACGCCACGAAGTCGCCGGTTTGGAGCGCTGGCGATGTCGCAAGCGTGGCAACGACCGCAGAGTGCGTAGCTATTTCGTTGTCCACCAGAGAGGCGAGCATGCGTACTTTGCTCATCAGCACGCCGCGATTGGCTTGTTGCTCTGTTGCAATCATCGATGACGACGCCAGCAGCGCCAGCGCCAGCAGGGGAAGCGTGGTCAGCAAAACAAGTAGGGTCAAAAGTTGGCGCACCGACAGAGCGGGCCAGAGATTAAACGCTGTCCGCAGTCGTTCGGCCGATGCCCGAATCGAAACCGCGGCGGTCTTTCCCAAATGCCGAACCCACGTCATCTGAGCCAACTCCTGTCTGCTGAACCGGAGGCCCCGATATTCATATTCCCCCCGCGCAGAACCGTCTATCCCACGGGTCAGCCTCACCCGCGAACAGCTCGCCCAGTCTTCCGCCTATCTAGCAGGTAGCTGCCGAATAACAAGTATCCCGCGTGCGGAGACAGCCATTCACCCAATTGGCCCATAGCGTTACACGCGCAAAGTCCGCTCCTGAATGAAGTTCGGCCAACCCACCCCCGTCGCACAAAAAAGCACCGGCGGCCTAGCCACCGGTGCCCCGCCATGTCACGGCTCAGACCGTCGGCGCACCCCAACCTCAGTCCTCGTGAAGCCAGCGTGCGACGAAGCCGCCGATGACGCCGCCGAGGATGGGGGCGACGAAGAACACCCAGACTTGCGAGATCGCGGTTGGTCCGCCAAACAGCGCCGTGGCGAGGCTGCGGGCTGGGTTGACCGAGCAGTTCGACACCGGGATCGCCATGATGTGGATCGCGCCTAGCGTGAGGCCGATCGCGATCGGCGCGAATCCGGGCGATGCTTTTGGGCCGGTCGCGCCGACGATGATGATCAGGAAAAACGCCGTCAGCAGTGCCTCGATGGTGATCACCGCCAGCATCGAATAGACGCCCTTATAGTCGAACCCGTTGGACGCGAAGTTGCCGAGGTTGAATGTCGCGGCCGGGTTGCCCTTGGCGATGAACCACACGGCGGCAGCAGCGGCAATCGCGCCGAGGCACTGCGCGACGATGTAGCCGACGCTTTTGCCAGCTTCAAAACGGCCAGCGGCAACGAGGCCCAGCGTGACGGCCGGATTGAAGTGCCCGCCCGAGATTGGTCCCAGTGCATAGGCCAGCGCCATGACGGTGATGCCAACCGACAGCGGCACGGCGAGGTTTGGGCCAGCGGATGCGGGCTGCAACAGCGCGACCACGACGATCGAGAACACAAGCATGAAGGTGCCGATGAATTCGGCGGATAGGGCTCTGGCGTTCATCGTATGCTCCGGGCTTAGGTGTCATCAATCAGCGGACACGACCACAAACGTGCGCCTGAGAATCGTCCGCCGTCGGTCATTACTAACCTGTCGCGAAGCTAAGATGACAGATTTTGCGAGCCGCGCGCCGCACGCCGTTCAGACTGGTTCCGAATTGCCTGCCGCCAGTCTCTACCTCTTGGGCGCCACGAGATAGCCGAGCCGTCCGCCGGATGCTTTACGGTGTTCATCAAGAAAGGCCAGCACGTGGCGCGGGTGCATCGGCCGCCAGGTGCACTCGAGTTCGGCGCGTTCGCGTTCGGTCAGTTTTTCAAGGATCGGCTCGGCGGTGTGATGCAGCATTGCGATGACCGCGATTGTCTTTCGCCGCATGTTGACCGGGATGCGCGGCAACACGTCGGCGAGCAGCAGCTTGACGCTTTCGAACATGCGCCCTGACAACCGTCCGAGGATCGCGATCAGTTTGATCGTCCAGTCCTCGCGGAAGCGGTAGCCGTGCGTTTCCATCGCGTCGAACAGCATCGTCATGATCAGATCTTGACTGCGCAGGCCGCTGGTGATGCGGTAGTCGGCCCATTCGGCGACGATCTCGAAACGCGGGTCGATCTCCAGGTCGGCGGGTGCGAACGTCTCGGTCGCCTTGACCCCGACGCGGTTGAGGAAATCGCGGTTCTGCATGTCGAGCTGCGTGGTGTAGGCCGGCAGCACCTCGCGCCCGTTAGACGCCTTGATGAACGCCAGCCGGACGAGCTTGGAGCAGTACAGCCACTCGTACCCGTCGATCGTCATGCCGAAATCATAAAGAATGCGCGGGCGGTCGGCTCTGGTGACGTGCGCGCGGATCGCGCTCGCGGCAGCGGCGGCCAGCGCCGGGTCACAGTGGCGGAACAGCACAGCGCGGCCGATGTTGTGGTCGAGCGCCGTCTCCAGCGGACTGACAACGGAACCGTCCTCGATCAGCGCTTCGACCATCCACGGGCGGCCATCGGCGTCGACATGGACGATGCCGACATGACTGAACTGGCTGTCGACATCGCCGATCCGCGCGATGGCAGCGCTGTTGTGGGCCTGTCCGCGAACCAGGATGACATCGCCGGATTGAAACGGCAGATCGGTGCCGGTGGCGAAAGCCGGGTTGACCAGGGTGTTGCGGTCGGTCCCCGTGAACACCCGCCGTGGCGCTTCGCCAAAGCCGAGCCGACCGTGTCCAATGGCGGCCTCGCCCAGCATCTCAGAGGCGTACCGGGTGACGCGAAACACGTCCCGCAAGCCCCGCTGGACCGGCCGCGTCATCCACCCGCGGGCAGCCCAGCCGGCAATGCCACTGCGCAAGGCGAGCCGAACTTGAAGCAGCCGTTGCATGGTCGCTGCGGCGACAGCCGTGAGTTTGGCTGGATTGAACGCTGCGAAATCGGCGAGGAAGAACTCGCGATAGATCCGCGTCAAGTTGGCTTCGAGTTCACCTGCCGTCGCAACTGGCTTGGCCACGAGCGCCTCGATGCGGGCGAGCGTATCGTCGAGCGTCCCATCGTCGGGCTTGGCATCATCGGGCGTGGCACTATCGTTCGGCGTTGCGTCGTCGGGCCGGGCGCGCGCAACTGCGGCGTCGCTGGACGTGTGCTCACCCGCCGTGCCGTGCTCTGTCGTGCGTTGCATCCCCGTCGTCTCCCGTCGCGATCCCACTGGCGACCAGAGATAGCGTGAAATTGCGACGGCTCAACAGGCCCAAAGGAACATCGACGCGAGTCTTGCCTAATTCGACAGTTCGTCGAGCTTGGCTTTGGCTACCGGCACGAGGTTGACGCTCTCGCCGCAGCCGCACGCGCTCTTCTGGTTCGGATTGTTGAACACAAACTGCGAGGCGAGCGCATCGGACTTGAAGTCCATTTCCGTGCCGAGAAGGTAAAGCACGGCCTGCTTGTCGATGATGACCCGCGCACCCTCGACCTCGACGACCTCGTCGAACGGCTGCAGCGTCTCGGCCCACGCCATGGCGTATTCCATGCCGGCGCAACCGCCTTTTTTGACCCCGATCTTGAGGCCAGCCGTCGGCTCAGACCGGGCGGCCATCAAATCCTTGAGGCGCACGGCTGCCGCTGACGTCACGGTGAGGACGGCGGGGCGCGGACGGGCGGGGCGGGGCGCGGGTGTTACGGTCATCGGCGGGTCTCCGGGCGGACGGCGGCTCGAAGGGAAGCCTCCGACCACATTGTTCCGATCGCATTAACGTAGCAAATATAATCAACTGTTGGCAATTTGCGAGCGGTCGTTGCGAGGCGTCGCTAACTGCTCACTTTAGGAAGCGGTCGTAGAGCGACATCACGATCTCGAAGGCGATCAGGGCAATAATGTACCATTCGAGCTTGTGGGATGTCCGCGTCGAGATCAAATCGCCAATGGTTTCCGACGTTTCCCGGATGATTGCGAGCTTGCGGTCGATTGCGCGCGCCCGCTGCGGCAGGTCGTATTCATCGACGAGTTTGGCCCAGGCGCGCTCGAGCTCGGGGTGATCCCACAGCACGTCGGGTTTTTCGTCGAGATCGACGCGCGAGGCGAGCCGCTGCTGGATCGAGAGCGCCTCGCCGATCTGGCGCAGCAGTTCGCCCTGGTTTTCCGAGGGTAGTTTGCCAGCCTTGAGTTTATCGGCGACGACGGTAATCTGCTCGAAGGCTTTGGCGATCCGCCGCTCGTCGTAGGCAAGTGCGACCGAGACGGCGAGTGCCTCGCCAGCGATTAGAAGGCGATCAGAATCAGCCTGCTTGAACTGGATGATACCGGTCGAGCTGACGTTGTCGTCGGCATCGGGGCGCAGAACGATCTGAGCCGCCTCGCTCTCTCGTTCGTCGAGCGCCCCTGCAATTCGTTCGCCGAGCCCGGCGATGATGCCTTCTTCCTCCACCGGGGTCAGCCCTGCGAACACGGCAGCCCCGGACTTGAACAGCATAACGGAGCCACCACTGGCGGTTTTAAAGCCGAGCGGATCGGTCGAGAACGCATCCTCGCGCTCCAGCCCTTTCAGGTCGAGCCGTTCGCCGACTTGAATGGCGCGAATGGAAATCGTGGTCATGGCACTCTCAAAGACGGTCGCGGACGCCTGCAGGGCGGAGCTTTCAGATCGGTTTAACATCGGCACGGCATAGCACGCCGAGGTCGCTAAGCGCCGACGGGGATCAAGCCGAGACGGTGGGTCGCAGCGGGGCGATCAGCAGGTGGCAGAGACAGGGGGCGCGCCCGGCGGGGTCGGGGTTTTCGACCGCGGCGCCGGGGCGCCGGGCG
>Ga0163144_10009373_pt1 | contig 21038 bp, 17 predicted proteins | sample OliLak19BULKMAT1_FD_123175 | JGI IMG/M metagenome (GOLD analysis project Ga0163144, IMG submission 123175) | Freshwater microbial mat bacterial communities from Lake Vanda, McMurdo Dry Valleys, Antarctica - Oligotrophic Lake LV.19.BULKMAT1 | ecosystem: Environmental > Aquatic > Freshwater >... | reverse complement strand
TCTGCCACGATGAGCCTTCCCGAAGCACCGCAAAGTGGACGTAACTGGGATTATCGCTACTGTTGGATGCGAGATACTTACTACACACTCAATGCCTTTAATCATATCGGTCACTTTGAAGAGCTTGAAATGTATTTTCAGTACATTGCCAATATCTCTATGAAAGATGATGAACGATTACAGCCTCTTTATACCATTAGTGGTGAAAGTTCTATTGTGGAAGAAATCTTAGATTTAAGTGGCTATCTGGGTAATAACCGCCCTGTGAGACTCGGAAATCAGGCTTACGAACACATCCAAAATGATGTGTATGGACAAATTTTAGTATCTTTATTGCCTCTTTATGCTGATGATCGCTTTACTTATAAAGAAAGAACAGATTCTGATAAGCTTATCTTTAGATTACTTCGCAAGATAGAAGAAACGATGGAAGAACCTGATGCAGGACTTTGGGAGTTTAGACATTTTGCTCAGTTTCACTCTTATACGTATCTTTTTCATTGGGCTGGAAGCAATGCAGCTATCCGTATTGCTAAATTCTTGAAAGATGATAAAATGATGGCAATTGCTACTAAACTAGCAGAGCGAGCTACTGAAAAAATAGAAGCTTGCTATGATGAAGAACGAGGTGTTTATACACAAGCCATTGGCTCTAAAAATCTGGATGCCAGTACTCTGCAACTTATTACGATGAATTACTTAGACCCTAATACTGAAAAAGCACGCAAGCATTTAGAAGTATTAGAAAGTGAGCTAAAAGCAGAAAATGGCTTGTTTTTTAGATATAAGCATGCAGATGATTTTGGCGAACCAGAATCCACTTTCTTTATCTGTGCATTTTGGTATGTAGAAGCATTGGCTTGCGTAGGCAGATTAGATGAAGCCATCATAGAGTTTGAGAACCTCACCTCTTACAGCAATCACTTAGATTTACTGAGTGAAGATGTAAACGCCAAAACAGGAAGTCAATGGGGTAATTTCCCTCAGACTTATAGCCACGTAGGCTTGGTCAATGCTGCTTTTCGCATCTCTAGAAAGCTAGATAAACCTAATTTTCTTTCTTTTAATAAACACTAAGTAAGAGATTATCGATTAGTTTATTTTGATTGCCTTACTAAGCAAGAAATGAGTTATGAGTTATAAATTATGAGTTTGTAATAATTTGATAATGAGTACTTTAACTAAATCAGAAAATTATTCTGATATTACTACTATATGCGTAAAATTGGGCTTATATTAATTATGGAGGAGAGTAAATACATTTCTCAATATAGCTTACTCCCTCAATTTTATATTTGTATCAATAAATAACTCACATACGCAATGTATATTACGATAAACAAAGCACCCTCTAATCTTGTGATTTGCCTGCCTTTGCCTATCAGCGTAAAGCTAAACATCAAGATGCTCGAAAAAATAGTCATAAATACATCTAAATTGGCTTCTGGTCTAAAAGGTAAGGGACTAATCGTAGCACTAATGCCTAGAATAAAAAATATATTAAAGATATTTGAACCCACTACATTGCCTATGGCAATATCTGATTTCTTTTTGTAGGCTGCCACTGCCGAAGTAGCTAACTCAGGCATAGAAGTGCCTGCGGCTACAATGGTCAGACCAATAATTGCTTCACTCATTCCGAATGATTGGGCTATGGCAACTGCTCCATCTACTAACAGTTTGCCACCTATGATTAGGGAAACTAAGCCCAGCAAAACATAAAATATAGAAATGCCTAAACTCAATTCCTTTATTTTTTCTGTTTCTTCTTCTTCTTCTCCTATTCCACTCTTGGCTACTATAAAAGTATAATACATAAAAATGATAAAAAAGCCAAGCATTACCAAGCCGTCAGTTCTGGTCAAAGCATTTTTAGTAGATTGGTCTAAGTAGATGTCATTGGCACAAATGCCTACCACCAAAGCAGCCAATAAACTCAAGGGAATTTCCTTCCAAACCGTATTACTCTTTACAGTAACAGGGTAGATAATGGCAGCAATCCCTAAAATCACAAAGGTATTAAAGATATTACTTCCCAAAGCATTGCCTATTGCTATATCGGTCTTGCCACTCAAAGAGGCAAATAAATTAACGGTTAACTCAGGAGCAGAAGTGCCAAAAGCGACCACCGTAAGCCCAATCACTAAATCAGGAATACTAAATTTTTTGGCGATGGAAGATGCTCCTTCTACTAGCCAATTAGCACCAAAGATTACAACAACACAACCTCCTATAAGAAAAATAAAGCTCATAATAATTTATCTTGGTTAGATTTTGAGAAACTATCTTCTAAAAAGCTTCTAAAATACGAATCATTTGCAATATTATATTATCAAAGAAGTGATTAGTTATTGAATATTGAAGGATTATTTTTAAATGGTTGAGAATGAGTGCTTTATTTTTACTATTTCATCTATAAAAAAGATACCATAGCCAAAAAAAGCAAGATTATTTTGATAATCTCGCTTTTAATCATTCTCTCATCGTAAATCTAAACACTCAAAGAAATTATTCTTTCTTTTCTTTATCTTGATGTTCTATACTAATAGAACCTCCCTTTAGATTAATTTTCATATTAAGACCTTTGAGTAAATCCTCATACTTTTCTTTTTGCTTCCCCTCCAGTTTTTTTCCATTGATAGTAATTTCATCGTCTTTATAAGAGATTTTGATTGAGTCTTTTTCATCCTTAATTAAGCCATCTTTTACTAATTCTTTTGCAAGTTTTTTAAAAACTTCCTCCGCTTCTTTTGCCCATTCTTCTTTTCTTTTTGCGTACTCTTCTTGCCTTTCTGCCTGTTCTTCTTTTCTTTCTGCCAACTTTCTTTGCACTATTGCCATATTGTCTAGCCTCTCTGCCAAGCTACTTTGTTGCTCTATTCGTCTTGCTTTTTGTTCTATCACTCTTGATAGTTCTTCAATGCGTATTTCTCTGGCTTCATCTTGAGCATTACGAGCATTCTGAGCAGATTTTTTATTTTGCTTACTGAGATTTTTTTGGTGTTCTTCTATTTCCTCTTGCAAGACGAATATTTCTTGATGAAGTTCTTCTATCTTCTTTTTATCGAAAAAGAAATAGCTATTTGCATCTTGTCCAAAGCTAAATTCATCTCCTGTCCATATCGTATGGTTTCTATTTCCTCTCAAGATTGTAATAGCATTACCAAAAGGTGAAATAGGAGATGCTGGGCTTACAATTACTGCTCCATCAAATAAAACAGGTGGAAAAGGAGGTTCTACTATACTAAAATCACCATTCCCATCCCAGACAGTTCCAAATCCTCTCAAAACTCTTATCTCTTGGTTTTTGACTTTGTCATCTATTTTAATTTGTAAGCCTTTGTTTCCCAATGCTTCGCTAGTCAATTCTACTTGCTTGTCTTTGACCTTAAATAGATTGGAGAATTTGTCGTATTCCTCTTCTTTGATTTTTTTATCGCCTTGATAGATTTCTACTTGACCATTAGGCGAAGTAATAAGCATAAAATTATCACCAAAGCGAATGGTATCTAGAGGTGCTGTTTCTTCATTGGAAGCTATCTTTTTAGATTCCGATGGTGTAGTTCCCTCTACTTCTTCAAAAGGCATAGAGAGAATACTAGCCTTCTGCTCGGGCTGATAGTCTGCTTGTGCTTGGTAAGAAGCGATGCCTATGCAAAAGAATAAAACCAATGCAGACAAAAAACCTTCTGAGAAAGTAGCTTTTTGATTTTTGCCATAGATTAATCTTTGAACCCTGCTTTTAAGACTTCCTTTATTCCCTATAAAGGCTACCGCAAGTTGAGGACTATCTAATCTCAGAGCCTCTAAATTAGCCAATGTCTTGATAAATGTAAGTGAATCTCCCGTAGCCTGCACAGCTATATCATCACAGCAGTTTTCACGCTCTTCACGCACACAAGCCGAAATCCACCAAGCAAAAGGATTGAAAAACAAGGTAATATCTACCAATGATTGTAATAGATTCACAAGGTAATCATGGCGGCGAATGTGTGCCAACTCATGGGCTAAGATGCTCTCAATTTGTGCCAAAGGCAATCCACTTAATGCACCCAAGGGTAACAAAATGACTGGTTTTAAGTAGCCTATGACCATCGGAGTCTGAATGATAGCAGATTCTAGGAGACGTACTGGCTGGCTCACACGTATTTGAGTGCTTAGATAACGCAGTGTACCTTCCCAATGTGAAGAAGCTGGAACTACTTTATAGTGTTTGAGACGCTGTAAGTAGGCTATTCCACCCAAAAAATGCAACATCAATACTACCACACCTAAAAACCATGCACTCACTATCAGCGGTAAATGCACTGCAAAGTATTGCTGAAAACCAAGTAAAGCTGAAGGTGAGTTAGCTTCTATCTCAGCACTAGGCATGTGTTCTGCTATCCAAATCATCTCTTGATGACTCAAATCAGGGCTAATTGCTGGCTCTGTGTAGCTAAAATACAAACTTAAAAAAGTAAGCAATGAAACTACAAACAAGGTAAATAAAGCCGTAGTAGCTACAAAGTAACGCAACTCAGAAGAGTTTTTACGCAAGAAAATCCAAGCAAGGGTCAGCAAAATAGCCAAAATTGCTCCCTGCCATAAGGAATGTAAAATAGTCCAGCCGAGAGATTCTATAAATTGAGGGGGTAAGATATATTCAACAATTTTCATGATTATCTCCTTTCTCCATGTCTTGGATTAATTTTTTGATTTCTTCTAATTCTGATTTACTTGCTTTGCTCTGACCAAGGGCTTGCATGACTAGCTTTTTGGCAGAACCTCCAAAGGCGGTATCTAATAAGCGATCTATCAAATTCTTTTGGGTTGTGTCTTCGCTTAATAGACTTTGGTAAATGTGCGTTCTTTGTGATACATCTCTTGACAAAAAGTTCTTTTCGTTCATCAATTGCATCATTTTCAGGGTAGTGGTATAGCCTATTTGTTGGGCTTCATCACGTTGTTCGTTCAGAGTATCGTTCACAAAACGAACCGTAGAAGGTCCGTTTTGCCACAATACTTGCAAAATTTCTAATTCTGCGTCGGTGGTTTTAATCATGGTAATATGGTTTTTTGTTATACGATAACTTTCGTACTGCAATGATATACGATAACTTTCGTAATAGCAAATTTAAGTACGATTTTTTTCGTACATCAATAAAATAATGATTTATTGAAGGATTAGGTCATTGGATTATATCAGTATCATATAACAGTGTCAGTATCATGGCTACTTCTTCATTTCTAAGATTTTCACTCCTAAACTCCTTGCTTCCCACTCCTCACTTCTAAGATTCTCACTCCTCGATTCTCACTCCTTACTCTCTAATTCCTCTATTTTGGTGATGTTATCTTGGATAGGAGAAATGATGACGGATTTGCCTCCTTTGGATACATAAAAAATATAGCTACTATTATTACCAGTGATTCTTACCTCTACAGTTTTACCATCTTGGAAGGTGAGTTTATTCCTTGCAGCAAAGTTGCCATTTTCTAAACGTTCTTTGGTAGCAACAGCTCTTCCTACTCCTAAACCAATAAAAGCTAAAAAAACCATGACTGCCGTAAAAATTAACCAAGAAGTTCTAAGCGAAACGTTGAGATTAATGATATTTTTTTTCTGTTCTAGTTTCTTTTTATCATTTACCTTTTTAATAAATTGCATAGTCAAATAACTAATAAAAGGCACTAAAATAATAAATATCGGAATAATTATATTGCTTGTAAGCTGTACAACAGGACTGAGTAAGACATCAAGAATACTAGAAAAACTCATAATATTGACACCTAACAGACCATAAAAAATAGAATCACTGGTAATGCCCAACACTATGAGGTATAAATATCCTAAGGGTAGTATTTCAGAAATAGGAAGGGTTATATTTTCTTTTTTTTGCTCTTCGTTTTGTTCTTGTTCTTGCTTCATATTGAGGTTTAAAGTTTGTAAATAAATATTTACTAAATGCTTTTCTTAAGCCCATGACCTGTCAAGACAGAAGCCACTATTTCATCTTTTTGGGCATGATGAGCTAGGTAATTTTTTAATCCTGCTATGACAGCAGCCGAGGTAGGCTCTACATAATAGCCTTTGAGGGCTAGTTCTTTCCAAGTTTCTTTAATCTCTGCTTCCTCTACAGTCAGAAAGTCTCCTCCTGTGATGCCCACATACTCAAGCATCTGTGTACCACGCATAGGCTCTGCTATAGCGATGCCTTCTGCTATAGTAGCCTGTGGTATAATCTTAGCAAATTGAGTTTGCTTTTGCTGATAAGCTTGTGCAAGAGGAGCACAGTTTGCAGCTTGAATGCCTATCAGTTTAGGAATTTTAGAAATAACTCCACTTTCTTTGAGTTCTCTAAAACCGATGAAAGCTCCTAGAAGTAGAGTACCATTGCCTGCTGGCAGTACAAGGGTATGTGGTGCACGAAAATTAAGTTGCTCCACGATTTCATACGCAAAAGTTTTAGTGCCATGCAGAAAAAATGGATTCCAGACATGGCTTGCATAAAAAGTATCTTGAGCAGCTTGGAAAGCAGCTTTAGCAGTATCTTCTCTACTTCCTGTAACTTGTGTAACCTCAGCTCCACAAAATTCCATTTGATTGATTTTGGCTATTGAAGTGCCTTCTGGTACAAATATCTGGCATTTCAAATCAGCTAAGGCAGCATACTGAGCCACAGAAGCACCTGCATTTCCAGAGGAATCTTGCACTACAGATTGAATCCCTAAAGCTTTGATTTGGCTCATCATCACGCTTGAGCCTCTATCCTTATAAGAACCTGAGGGAAAAAGATAGTCTAACTTTATCCAAGCCCATTTTTCACCAAAACTTATTTTTTGTAGAGGTGTAAATCCTTCTCCAAAACTCACAATAGAAGAATCAGAAGGTAAAGGCAATGCTTCACGGTATCGCCATAAGTTAGGCGGTAAATGCTTGACCCAATCCCAATCTAGGTCAGGCACATACTCTATATCTAGTAAGCCTCCTGATTCACTACACCAAATCGGAGTATCAAGAGCATAAGTTTCTCCTGTAGATTTGCAAATTAAATTCATCGTGCTAATTTCCATATTTTTTTGTAAATTTATCGCTAAATGTCGCCTAAATGTTATCTCTTCAAGTATTTGGGTTATATCTTCCAGAAATTATCAAAATTTGTTATCTTCACCAAAACTTTTTTTGAATAATAACTTTATTAATTATGAAAATTTTAAGAACACCTGAGAATGCTTTTGCTGACCTTGCTGATTATCCTTTTGAGCCTCATTATGTAGAAGTAGCAGGACTCCGAATGCACTATGTAGAGGAGGGCGAAAATGCCAACGAAACTGTTTTGATGCTTCACGGTGAGCCTTCTTGGTCTTATCTTTACCGCAAGATGATACCGATAGTGGCACAAGCAGGCTACAGAGTCATTGCCCCTGATTTGATTGGTTTTGGTAAATCAGATAAACTCACAGAAGCAAGTGCTTATTCTTATCAACAATATGTAGATTGGATGACTTTTTTTATAGAAACTCTTGATTTACAGGATATTACGCTTGTCTGCCAAGACTGGGGAGGTTTGATAGGGCTAAGAGTAGCTGCTGAAAATGAAAGTAGATTTAAGCGTATTACAGCTGCCAATACTTTTTTACCTAATGGGCAAGGTACTCCTGCAGAGGCTTTTTTACAGTGGCAAGAGTATGCTAAAACTTCTCCATCTTTTAATGTAGGTAAAATAGTAAGTGGTGGCTGTGTCAATAGACTAAGTCCTGAAGTAATCGGTGCGTATGATGCTCCATTTCCTGATGATACTTACAAAACAGCTGCTCGTATTTTCCCATCTCTAGTACCTACTAGCCCAGATAATCCAGCAGTACCAGCCAATATCAAGGCTTGGGAAGTCTTACAAAAATGGGATAAACCTTTTTTGACTGCTTTTAGTGATTCAGACCCAATCACCAAAGGAGGAGATAAGTTTTTTCAAAAAGTAATCCCTGGCACTCAAGGACAAAAGCATATTACCATCCAACAAGGAGGACACTTTTTACAGGAAGACAAAGGAGAGGAATGGGCAGAAGCTATTGTGGCTTTTATCCAAGATAATCAATAGAGATAAAATACCATTATTTAAAAATAACCCCTTCACAAATTTGAAAATTCGTGAAGGGATTGTTTTTTTGAGAGAATATCAGTAAGCTTTCTTATTGCAACAAACTTAGCATATCATCTGGACTGAGTGATTTCACAAAGCCTTCTTCACTACTGATAATATTTTCTGTTAGTTGTCTTTTACTCTGTTGCAATGCCAATATTTTTTCTTCTACAGAATTACGACTGATAAATTTATAAGTAAAAACAGTACTCGTCTGACCGATTCGGTGAGCTCTATCTACGGCTTGTGCCTCTACGGCAGGATTCCACCAAGGGTCTAATAAAAATACATATTCGGCAGCCGTTAGATTGAGTCCTACTCCACCTGCTTTGAGCGAAATCAAGAAAACTTTATACTTATCATCTGTCTGAAAAGTCTCTACTTGGGCTTGTCTATCACGGGTAGAACCATCTAGGTAAGCATAAGGGATTTTTTGCTCATCTAGGTATTCTCTTAATATGTCTAAGTGCTTCACGAATTGACTAAATACCAGAACTTTATGCCCTTCACTAATGATATTTTCTAATTTATATCGCACATCTTCCATTTTACCTGAGTCGCCTTTGTAGTCTTCTTCTACCAAGCGGGGATGATTGGCGATTTGCCTGAGTTTAGTCAGTCCTTGAAGCAATAGAAACTGAGAACGCTGAGTTCCTTTCTGCTCCATTTCTAATAAAATCTGATTGCGGTATTGAGATTTGGTGCGTTCATAGAGTTCTTCTTGAGCTTCGTTCATCAAGCAATATTGTATATTTTCTATCTTCTCAGGTAAATCTAGAGCTACTTGAGATTTAAGTCTTCTCAATATAAATGGCTTGATAATTTGAGATAATTTTTGAGATTTTTCTATGTCTTTTTTACGCTCAATAGGATTTAAAAACTCATTCTTGAAGAAAGTCTGTGTACCCAAAAGCCCAGGATTAATAAAAGACATCTGCGACCAAAGGTCAAGCGTAGTATTTTCTAAAGGCGTACCAGTCAAGATAAGGCGATGCTTGCTACGAAGTTCACGGACAGCCTGTGAAATATTAGAGCTAGGATTTTTGATGGCTTGTGATTCATCTAAGATTACATAGTGAAAGGGATAATTTTTGAGTAAATCTATATCAATCCGTACAATTCCATAAGAAGTAATGATTAAATCATATTCAGAGAAGTAGTCTATTTCTTTGTTCCGATTTGTGCCAGTGTAATTAAATATTTTAAGTTCGGGAGTAAATTTACTTGCCTCTAGCTCCCAGTTATAAATCAATGAAGTAGGGATGATAAGCAACGAAGGTGCTTTTGCTTTTTGCTTTTGAGACTGAAGCAAGGCAAGTGTCTGCACAGTTTTCCCCAGACCCATATCATCTGCTAGACAGCCACCAAAGCCATATTCATTGAGGAAATTGAGCCAATTATAACCAGACTTTTGATAGCTTCGGAGTGTGCCTTCAAAGCCCTCAGGAAGGTCATACTCATCTATTTTTTCAAAATCCTTGAATCTTTGTAGCTTCGTATGAAAGCGTACTTGAGCATATTCTCCGTGTCTTAGCTCTTCTATTAAGTTAAGATGATGTTTTTTAAGGGTAGGTAATTCTCCATTATCTTGCTCTGCAAAGGCAAAAAGTTCTGCGTATTGGCTAACCCAAGCCTCTGGAATGACGGCTATTTCACCATTGGGCAATACAAATTCAGTCTTTTTTTGTAAGATATATTTTCTTAATTGCAAGAAAGGAATTTCATATTCTCCAAAATAAATCTTGGCATAAATATCAAACCAGTCTGTATTTTCATTGATTTCTAAGCTAATCTGTGCTTGCCCCAAGAAGTAGCGTTTGCTAGATTGGGTTTGTTGTATAATCTGAAAATTATATTCTTTGAGTACATTAGAATGTGTGCTAATCCATTGGAAAGCCTCTCCACGAGGCATTGTGTTTTCACCCTTACGCAAAGTAAGTTCTAATCTTTCCAAGAATCTGATGACATCTCGCTCATAAATCAAATTTCGTTTGACCCTATAAAAGGTATATTCATCTTCTTGCTGTTGAAGTTGTACTTTTACGCCTTTTTTATCATAGCCTTTAGCCTTGGGGTCTAGGGCTTTAAAGCTAAAATTATCATACTTAAAGACAAGTTCTAAGCAAATATCTTCTTGTGGAGTATCTTCACCAAATAGATTTTTGGTTTCTCCTTTTTTCTCAGAGAGCACTAGCTGAGGATGAGGATTATATTGAACCGTATCTATCTTAAAACCATCTGCAAACACATCACAAGTAGCGATGAGAGGCACAATGAATTTTTTATAATAGGTTTCTTCTAATTTACGAGGGATAGCAATAAAAAATTTATTTAAAAAAGGCTTTAATTTATAGCCATCTATGTTTTCAGTAAAGTGATAAATCATATCCCCTAGCACCATCCAAGCAGGCTCATAGGCTAAGATAAAAGCTCCTTTGTGCTGAAAATCTAATTTTTTATTTTTGTATTTGAGTGTTGGAAAATAATTAGTACCTTCCTCATTGCGTCTGAAGTGAAATAAGACACTCACAGATTCATCTGCAATCTTGAGTTTTTTCCAGATAGGGCTACCATCTTTGCCCATCACAAACACTAATTTATCGTTTTTAAGCCGAGCTATAATCTTCGCCATTCGCTCTTCAATGTATAACTCTATGAGTTTTTGGAGAGGTTTATCCCCTTTTTCTGCGTCATATACTTTAAGGAAAAACTCAGTGGGTTTTACTTTTTTAGTATAGAATTTTTTGACAATGTTTTCTTGTTGTATTTGCTCTATGAGTTTGATTAGCTCAAAATCATTTTCATCCAAACCTTTAGCAAATTCACGTGCATTTTGTGAGGATATATTTTGGTGTTGGAAGGTAAGAGAGCCTTTCGAGTTTACCTGAATTACGAATGATTCGAGCAGGTATCCTAGGCACTCATGCTGAAAAATAGAGTAAACAATTTGAAATGGTTGGGTAGTAGATACTTTCATTTTAATATAAAATAATCTGCAAACTAATCATTGATTTGATTATCAGCAAATTACTAAGGTTAAAGTTTTATGAAGTTTATAGTTTTAGAAGGATAGAAAAGTGATTTTAGCAAATTAGGATTCAATATCCTTTAAAACTGAATTCCTTTTAGGGTAAGAGTACGGTTTTGCCATTTTCCTTCAGCTAGGATACGTACTTCTTTATAGCCTATTGCGAGAAGCATTTGAGCAGTCTCAGCAAATTGCTTACTTACTTCTTGAGGGTGATGAGCATCAGAGTTAATCATTACTGGTATTTTGAGAGTAAGGGCTTTTTTGAGAATCCAAGGGCTTGGATAGGTTTCTATTGATTTCTTTTTGTAAATACCTCTTGTATTTACCTCTAAGATAGAGCCAGATTTGGCAAGTACTTTAAGGGTTTTATTGATTTCTTTTTTATACCAATCTTCAGTTTCATCAAAGAAAAACTCTTTTCGGTTATGTATCTTTATCTTATCAAGATGTCCCAATATTTCAGGACACTGCTCCTCTAACATTTGTCTGGTAAGTGCATAATAGCGTTTGATGGCTTTTTTGATATTTCCTTTAAAAATCTTTTTAAGTCCTTTCTTGAAAAGGGAGGTCTTTCCATCTATCTCCCATGGCTGTCCACTATCAGGAAAGCTATCCACAAAATGAATAGAACCAATGATGTAGTCAAGCTTAAGGCTACGGATAAAGCTACTCGTAGGCCCTACTACTTCTGGAATAAAATCTACTTCCATCCCGAGATAAACTTCTATCAAATCTTCAAATTTTTGTTTGAGATATTCTCCTTCTTCTAAGTATTGGGCTACTTTTTCGTAGGGCATTGCCCATGGAGTAGAGATGGTCATAGGAGCATGGCTAGAAAAGCCATAAACTCTAATTTTTTGTCTGATGGCTTCGTGTAGATAATCCTCCATTTCATTGCTTCCATCGCAATAACGGCTGTGGCTGTGATAGTTAGTCCAAGACATCTGTATCAATGCTAAGTAAGATAAGTGATGAACTATTAATATTTAAAGTACTCATAATCAGCGATTTACTTTAATTAATTGAGTAATCTATCTATTTCTATTATGTTGCTAAAAAGATAAAATTATCATTCTATACAAACTAAACAAAGATAAAGAATTAAGCTTTTATCTTCTAAGATTTAGAATATTTTTTACGTATATCTTATTTTTCTAGTCAAATCCATTAAGGATTAATAGCTGGTATAGCTCTTAACAACTATATAAAATAGCCTGAAAGGCTTGAACATTAAAACTTGGGGCATCGTCCCAAGCTACTCAACATTAGAATTCAACAACTGGACTACAAAAACAAAAACCCTATTAGAATAACTCTAAGAGGGTTTTTAAAAAGTAGTATTCTTAAAAATATAATTTACAGCGTAAAGCCTAAAAAGCTCAAAAAGCCAAAAGACATTAAACCTACCAATACAAAGGTAATTCCTAAGCCTCGCATAGGTGCAGGTACTTCTGAATACTTGATTTTTTCACGGATGGCGGCTAATGCTACTACTGCTAGTAACCAGCCTATTCCTGAGCCTAACCCAAATACTGTAGCTTCTGCCAAACCATAAGGGCGACCAAGCATAAATAAGGCTCCTCCTAAGATAGAACAGTTTACAGCAATGAGTGGTAAGAAAATACCCAAAGCACCATACAGTGCTGGCGAGAATTTCTCAATAAGCATTTCTAGTAGCTGAACAAATGCTGCAATAACAGAGATAAAAATAATCAGTGTCAAAAAGCTTAAATCCAATGTTGCTAAATCTGCACTTATCCATCCTAATGCTCCTTTTTTAAGGATGAAGTTATAAATCGCCCAATTAAGAGGCACAGTAAGGGTCAATACAAAAGTAACTGCAGCTCCTAGACCTACAGCTGTTTTCACGTTTTTAGAAACTGCTAAGTAAGAGCACATTCCCAAAAAGTAAGCAAAAATCATATTATCTACAAAGATGGAGCGTACTCCTAGATTAATTAGTTCCATAATATTTATTTTATATCAGATGAAATAAATTCAATAATTAGGCTTCTTCTACGTAGCCATTCCAAGAACGCTGTGCCCAGATAAGTAAGCCTACTACTATAGCAGCACCTGCTGGCAAGAGCATTAAGCCATTGCCTTGGTAGTCAAGTCCTACTGCCTCAAATACTTTAAAGCCAAAGAGAGAACCAGCACCAAGAAGTTCTCTAAAAAAAGCTACGATTACTAGGATGATAGCATACCCAAAAGCATTGCCCAATGCATCTAAGAAAGAAGGCCAAGGTTTGTTGTTTGTAGCAAAAGCCTCTAAACGACCCATTACGATACAGTTAGTGATAATCAGCCCGATAAACGCTCCCAAATCTTTGGCTACATCATATACAAATGCCAATAAAAGTTCATTCACTACAATTACAAAAGTAGCAATGACTGCCAATTGTACTACAATACGGATACTTGAAGGTATCGTATTCCGAATCAATGACGTAACTAAACTTGAGCAACACATCACAAATACCACTGCTACCCCCATTACGAGGGCAGGCTTCATCTGTGCAGTAATTGCAAGTGCAGAACAGATTCCCAATACTTGTACTGTGATAGGGTTATCACCATCAAGAGGATCTGTGATTAGTTTACGGTTTTTCTTAGAAAACAAAGGTTCAGAGACTATCTCTTTTACCTCCTCTACAGTTGCCGTGTTTTCTGCCATGATTTATATATTTTTAAATTGATAATTCATTAATAATTTTATTGAGTAACTAGGCTCACTTCTCCTCCACTTTTAGAAGCCATATAGCTTTTATAAGCTTCAAAGTATTGTACTAACATTTTATTGAGACCGACAGCAGTAATGGTAGCTCCAGACATTCCATCTACTTTGTGAGGTTTACCAGAGTAGTCATTGCCTTCTCCTTTTTGCATCTGTACTACGGTAAGGTCACTGCCTTCCATGATAGATTTCCCTTTAAATCTAGATTGGATTTCTTTTTCTGTGATTCTAGCTCCTAGCCCTGGAGTTTCTCCTTTGTGAAGAAAAATAGTGCCTTCTATAGTTTTGAGGTCGGATTTGAGTGCTACATAGCCCCAAATAGAATCCCAAAGGCCAAAGCCCCACATAGGAAATACATAATAGCCTACTTCACCTGGCTTATCAGGATCTGCTATTTCATAAACGGGAAGTTTTCTTTCAGCTATAGGCTTAGGGTATTCGTCTGAAACAGAAACTTTATCTACGGTTATTTCTAGTTTTTTTCCAGAAGCATCTACTACATAACTAGCCACTACTAATTTAGAGTATAACTCGTTTACTTCTTTGGCTGATTTACCAGTCAAATCCATCGTAGTACCTAGTATATTTTTTTTAGTGTCAAAGGCCTCATTAGCTTCTTTAAAAGGCTTGAGTGCTTGTGAGGCAATTCCAAGCAATGAACCACATACCACAGTAAGTATAATGGTATAAATTAAGACGTAACTATTTGATTTTTTTGCCATGATTTTAAGCAATTTTTAATTTAAGTCGTTTGATTCTTCGGTTTTTATTCGCTTCTATAACATAATAATCAATCAAAGGAGCAAATACATTCATCAACAATACAGCCAACATAATACCTTCTGGATAAGCAGGATTAAATACACGAATCAGCACTGTCAAAGCACCAATCAAAAATCCATAATACCATTTACCTACTTCGGTTTGTGCGGCTGATACAGGGTCAGTAGCCATAAATACAACTCCAAAAGCCAATCCACCCATTACTAGGTGATAGTGTGGAGGAATAGCCATAAAAGCATTTCCACCAGGAATTACATAAAATAGAGCTGCCATCACATACGCACCTACAAAACCACTCACAATGATTTTCCAACTACCTACTCCTGTAAATATCAAGATACCTGCACCAATAAGGCACATCAATGCAGAAGTTTCACCTATAGAGCCTGGCACGTTTCCAATAAAAAGATTTTCAAAGGAAAAGAAAGAACCAAAGGAAGCAAGTGCATCTGTAGTATTTTGGTCGGCTGCAATACCGAGTGCAGTAGCGCCCGCGTAGCCATCTACTATTTTTTCACCACCTGTATAGACCCATACATCTGTAGCTCCTGCCATATCACCTGGATAAGCAAAGTATAAGAAAGCTCTTGCAGTCATAGCTACATTCAAAACGTTCATGCCAGTGCCTCCAAAAACTTCTTTGGCTACTACTACTGCAAAAGCAGTAGCTACTGCCACTTGCCACCAAGGAATAGTAGGAGGCATTACGAGTGGAATCAACATCCCTGTAACCAGATAACCCTCATTTACGGAGTGTCCACGCTGTACGGCAAAATAAAACTCTATCCCTAGCCCAACAGCATAAGAAATAACTACTACGGGCAAAACTACCCAAGCACCTATGATGAGTTTATCTATAAAACTAGCCTCTAGATTACCTAGGGCTAAGAAATGTTGATGCCCTACATTCCACATACCAAACAATAAACACGGAATCATCGCAATGATTACGGTCATCATCATTCTTTTGAGGTCTATTGCATCTCTAATTTGGGCTCCAAGCTTTGGCGTAGTGTGTTTAGGCACAAAAGCAAAAGTCTCAAAAGCATCATAAGCAGGGTGCAGTTTCTCTAACTTTCCTCCCTTTTCAAAGGCAGGCTTTATTTTGTCTAGCGTATCTCTAACAAATTTCATATCCTTATTATAATGGTTTTTATTTTATGTTTTATGTTTCTAATCAATGTTCAAGCAAAAAAGTTTGAAGCATCTTTTAGCTTTTAAGCTTCTTGCAAAGCATCTATTCCTTCTCTTAATATGCGTTGTATTTCCATTTTAGAAACATCTACAAATTCACATAAAGCAAAGTCTTCTTCTAATACTTCATAAATACCCAAGGCTTCCATCTCTTCAAAATCATTGGCTAAGATAGCTTTGAGTAAAAATACTGGATAAATATCCATCGGAAGTACTTGCTCAAATACGCCACTTTGTACTATAGCTCTCTCTTCTCCATTCATGTTGGTGTTTAAGACACGTTCTTTTTTGGGAGAAAGGAAAGAAAATAAACCAAAGGCACGATGAAAGCTAAGTTTTTTACTAGTAGGCAGAATCCAACCCAAAAACTCATAATTATCCCCTTCTGGAATCACTGAGATTAGATTATGGTTAAAGCCAATAATGTCTTCTTTACTTACTTTCAGACCCGTAAGTACATTGCCAGATACGATTCTAGAGTTAGTATCTTTTAACTTATTTTCTACTAATTTAGCAATAGAGATGCCATTTCTGATTTCATAATACTTAGGCTCTATCACTTCTGAACCAGCTAAAGCAATCACTTTAGAGCTGTCATATCGTCCATCTAAAAATAATCTTCCGATTTGCTGTAAGCCATAAGGGGTTGTAGTCCAGACGTGTTCGCCTCTACTAATAGGAGCGATATGGTGAATCTGCACGCCCACATTTCCAGCAGGGTGCATTCCAGAAACTTCATGAATCTGTACACCTGTTAAGGATTTAAAGATAGAGCTATTTCCAGAAGGAATAGAAATATGAATACGTCCTTTGGTGAGTTTTTGTAGGGCAGTAACCCCTGCTTGTAGATACTTCTCTTGCCCTTTAAACACAAATTCATAATCGGGTGCAAGAGGGTGTGTATCAAAAGCGGATATAAAAATATCGCGAGGCTCATTACCAGGATTAGGCACTAAGCCAAAAGGTCGCTCTACTAAGTTAGGCCATACGCCACTTTTTAGCATTGCTTCTAAGACTTCCTCTTTGGAAAGGCGAGTGATATCTGACTCTGAATACTTAGGAAATTCAACATACTGAATTTCTTTGTCAGCTAAGATTTTAAATTCCTCTGGGAATCTTTTGGCTCCACGTGTAATAGAAACTACTTCACCACTTACTGGGGCACAAAAGTGAACTTGTTCATTTTTCTTATCACGAAAAATGGGCGTTCCAGCTTTTACAGTATCTCCCTCATTGACCAATACTTTTGGTCTAGTGATGGCGTTAAAATCAGTAGGTTTGAAGGAATAGATTTCAGAGATGATTTCGCCTGCTAACTCTGGTTTTGCTTTTCCAGCAAGGTTTATATCAAATCCCTTTTTTAATTTTAGATTCATATTTTATAAGCATGCTTTAATTAGACCACAAAATTAAAATAAAAATTAAGATTTATGGTTATAAAATGTTTCTAATTATTTATGCAAAAATAAAGCAAAACCTTGTAAAGAAGAATCATGTGTAAGAGAATTTTTGATTTATTATGCTTAAAAGCTAAGATAAGCGTTTGTTGGGGTTATTTAGCTTTTTTGGGAGGATGATTTCATTTTATTTTAGATAAAGATAAACTTATTTTTGTGTTAAATATTATCAAAAAAATAAGCCTACGATACTGTTATCGTAGGCAAATCAATAAAAACTTTTTTTCTCTTGCCTGTACTAGTACTAGCTCTGAAGTTAAATTTGAATATTTACAAGATAAAATTAAAACTAAAAGCGATGAATAATTAAGATGGTTTTTTTCTTAGCCTTTGAGATAATTTTGACTTCTCGACCTCCCCTTACTTCTTCTACTTGTATTTGGCAAGTAGGAGAATGCGGTGATGACAATTTAGGAGTAAGTTGCTCCTGATAAATTTCATGTTTGACTTTTGAAAGTGCATGGTAGCTCACTTTCCAAAACATTTGAGTAAGATGCCAGCTTAAAAAGGCTAAGCAAGCTAATAAGAGGGCAGTTGTCCAACGATTTTTCATGTTTGTGAGGGTTATTGGTTTTACATTTTATTGTATCAAAGATAAATATTCTGTATTTAGAAATGCGTTAAAGGTTCGTTAAATCTAGTTAAAAGATGTTAAAATAATGGTCATAGGGCTTATTTACTTTATTTTTGTAAGTGTTATTTCTGATAAATAACTATTTAACTATGAAAAAACAATCTTTACAATATTTTATACTTTTGATGGGTTTCGCACTTGTAGGCTTGGTTGCCTTGCAGATTTACTGGGTCAATGTGGCTTGGCAGGTCAATCAAGAGCGATTCAAGCAAGGTGTCCATGATGCTCTCAATGAAGTAGCTCATAAATTAGAGCAAAAAGAAATTTTATATCTTACCCAGCAACAAGATCAAGAACCTCTCACTCTAGATGAGATTCTTCAAATTAGTCTTGACTCACAGACTTTGTCTCCTTCTGTAGTAGAAAATATCTCTCCTCCAAAAAAAGAATTGAATCCAGATATTAACGCCTATCAATCATTACTTCACTTTAATTTTCCACAGCAGTCTATTTCTATTGCCAGAAGTTTTCAAGAGCCTTCTCATTTTTTGATGTACCAAGATAGTTTTCAAAGAAAGAAACTTTTTGAAATGCAGTTTTCAGAAAAAAGTAATTTTTACAAGACTGATGCTTCTTTTATGGAGTTTAAAATATATCCCTTCGCTACTGACCTTAGCAATAAAGTAAACCAAATCATCAATTTTAGTCATTTGCAGAGCATCCAGATTCAAGATAATCAGGTGCAGATGAATTATAATAAATTAAATGAAAAAACATCTTCTGTCCAAAACCGCATTGTATCTCAAAAAGATGCCTCTGATATTCAGCAAATCTCTCCTAATAAACTAGATTACGAATATTACAAAGCCAATGGATTACAAGTCCCTGATAAAAATATAGTCAGAATCACTACCAAATCAGATTTGATTACACATCTTGTGGAGCAAATAAAGGAGAAAAGTCAAGACATAGAAAATCGGATAGATCCCAAGGTATTGGATTCACTTCTCAAAGCCGAACTTAGCAACAGAGGAATCACTGTTCCTTATCAGTTTACGGTGGAGATCCGTCCTCGCCGAGATGACCAAGCAGAGTATCTCTTTGTAAAACATGAGGAGCAGAAGCATGAAATATTAGAAAACGGCTATCCTGTTCGTCTTTTTCCTACGGAGTGGTTTGGCTCACCTGCTTGGCTATATGTGCATTTTCCCAACCCTCAGAGTTTTATTCTTAAAAATACAGCTTGGGTTTTGGGGAGTTCTTTGCTGTTTATTGGCTTGATTGTATTTTGCTTTGCTACTGCTATTTTTATCATTTTAAAGCAAAAAAAACTTTCAGAAATCACCCATGATTTCATCAATAATATGACCCATGAACTCAAAACACCTATTTCTACGGTTTCCCTTGCCTGCGAAGCGATTCAAGACCCCGATATACGTCTTATGCCTACTCAGGTAGATCGGTATTTGAAGATTATTCAAGAAGAAAATGATAGACTAGGGCATCAGGTAGAAAAGGTCTTACAGATAGCTGTGCTAGATAGAGGCGATTTTCAACTCAAAATTGAGCATGTGGATATACACCAAATCATTGATAGAGCCATTCATCACATAAGTATTCAAGTAGAAAATAGACAAGGAACTATCACTACAAACTTTAGGGCTTCACCCTCAGAAGTGAAAGCAGATGAGGGACATTTACTTAATATCATCTTAAATTTGCTAGACAATGCCAATAAATACTCTCCCCAAGTACCTCAGATTAGGGTTCAAACCTACCAAGATGCTAAAGGTGTCTTTATAGAAATACAAGATAAAGGCTGTGGAATGAACCGTGAAACTATCAAAAAGGTATTTGATAAGTTTTATAGAGTACCTACTGGCAATCTGCACGATGTGAAAGGCTTCGGCTTAGGTCTAAGTTATGTCAAAAGCATGACCGAAGCCCACAGCGGAGAAATTTTTGTGAAAAGTGAATTAAATAAAGGAAGTACCTTTACTTTGTTTTTTCCTTTTGAAAAGACAGTCCCCTAAATTATGGCAGATGAACTCTTTTCTGTGGTTCGTAAAGACACGAGCCAAGGTTTGTGTGGGAATTATAATGAAAAATCAATAACTAAATCTCTTATCCTCCTTTTGGGGGTTAGGGGGCTTTTCAATAACTTTAATGAAACACATGAATTCTGTACAATTACTACTGGTAGAAGATGACCCCAACCTAGGGCAATTATTAAAAGAATATTTAGAAGTCAAGGGATTTTCAGTAAAGCTTTGTCGCAATGGCGAAGAAGGCTATCTTACTTTTAAAAATGAAGTATTTGACTTCTGTATTTTTGATGTGATGCTCCCTAGAATGGATGGCTTTACGCTTGCTGAGAAGGTTCGCCAAAAAGATACAAAAATCCCCATCCTATTTCTGACTGCTAAATCTATGAAAGAAGATACTATCAAAGGTTTGCAGATAGGAGCAGATGATTACATGACCAAGCCTTTCAGAATGGAAGAACTTCTGCTCAGGATTCAAGCTATTTTAAGACGGACTCAGGGAGACCCTGGTAGCACTAGCCCCAAAGAACATCAGCAAATCGGAAAATTCACTTTTGAGTATGATCAGAGAAAACTTATCTTTCAAGATGAAGAGCAAAAACTCACTTCTAAGGAGGCTGATTTACTCTTTTTGCTTTGCCAATACCGAAATCAAGTGCTTGACCGCTCACTTGCTCTCAAAAAAATATGGCGTGAAGATACTTATTTCAATGCCCGTAGTATGGATGTCTATGTTACCAAACTCCGTAAATACCTCAGAGCAGATGATAAACTGCAAATCATCAATGTTCACGGTCAAGGTTTTAAATTAATCGAACTCTAAGGATTGAAGGCTTGAGGGAGTTCAAATGTGGTTGAGCAAGACGCATCCGAGTACTTTGCTGTTGTGAATTTTATTTGTGTTTATAAAATTGAGACCAGACTGTTAATCCAGAAAATCTAGGAATCTAAAAAATCCTGATGCTGATAAAATGTCTGAAGCAGGATTAGGAGGATTGGAGGATTAACAGGATTTTATTCTTGGAATTACTAAAAATCACAAGCCTTAGTCAGAAAGTGTGCATCTCAAAATGTCGTTTTGTTTATAAAATGCG